>Ga0208245_1000254_pt1 | contig 50299 bp, 77 predicted proteins | sample RifOxyC1_FD_184035 | JGI IMG/M metagenome (GOLD analysis project Ga0208245, IMG submission 184035) | Soil microbial communities from Rifle, Colorado - Rifle Oxygen_injection C1 (SPAdes) | ecosystem: Environmental > Terrestrial > Deep subsurface > Rock core/Sediment | place: Rifle, Colorado... | reverse complement strand
AAAATGTCTTTGATTGCCAAAATGGTTTTGAAACTGTTGAGTCTGGCATGATAGTTCCTCTGATTAATGTTAATGGTATCTTAACAACTTTTCCAATTACTGGAATATATTCAGCTAAAACCTCGGCAATAGTCAAAACTTTATCCCAATTGACATTATTAATGTAATATTCTAATCGCTCAAAAAAGCCAACAGAAGTATCAAGTTTAACTTCTGGGCCAATTATAACATAGTCCAATTTCTCTTTGATTGGCTTTCCAGTTAATTCTTTTGCCAATTCAGAGGCAGTTTTAACTTTGATAAGTTCTGGCATCATACTCCAAAAACTAGTTTAGCTACAATAGTCACTACTATAGTAACCACAGCAGCGACTATTGGAACCACTACTTTAGTTGCTGTTGAAACAGCCCTCTGTCGCTCTTTATCTAATGTTTCAAGAACAGTTTTAAACTGAATAAGTTCATCAAGCTTGGTGTTAGCTTCACCTAAACCAGTCTTCAAATCATTGAAAGTTTGTTCAACTAATGAAGATGACTCTTTCCAAGATTTACCTGAAATTCCCCGAATAGCAGTCATGTTTTGCTTGATTATGTGAGTAAAAAGTGAAGCCACCAGCCACCAACTGGTGGCTCACAATTAAAACTGCCAGTAATATGCAACCGTCGCAACCGATCCAGACGCTACCGCTCCACGAACACGAAGATAGCGACCGGGCCAATTTTCTGCAAAATAAGCAAATACCAGAGTTGCTCCCTGTGCAGCGAATGATGTTGCATCAAGTGTTCCCCAGACATTCCCATCAGGAGACCATTCAACAACACCGCTTACAAAAGTGGCAGCACCACCATACAAAGCGATACCTTTATAAGCCAACTCAGCAGTATCCAATGCGGCCGCGACAGTCGTAACTACAGTACCAACAATAGCTGTTCCTTTGTTGGTATCCATATGAAGACGATTGCCTTTTCCGCCTTCCATAACTTACTCCATCACTGAGTTAAATTTGAACTTATCTAGTTCAAACGTTCCTAGACTTCCACCCTATCTTGCTTAATTTAATCTTTAGTTTCGTCTCGCAAGCAAGTTCAAAGCTATAGTAACCAACTCATTCTTCTGCTCAACTGGTAAATCTTCTAACTCAATCGTGTGAAAAATACCAATCTTATCATGACCACTTATTTGAACATAAAAAAGTCCATTCTCTTGTCCCTTGAAATGAATCAAGTTAATGTCATTAAAATCTGAGAAGTCTATTGAAGGATATTCTGGCATTTCAGGGGTTTTCCGTTGGTAGTGCTCGCTTTAAATCTCCATCCCGTTGGTAACGATCGCTCTTTTCGCCCTCTCAAGCTCTCGTAAACATACTCATAACTGAATCAAAAAGCAAGTCGTAACTGTAACTCGTTTCAACTTAACAACTTAACGTGATTTAAAGTGAGCTAAAGGAAACTAAAGCGAAATTTAAAGTGAAGCGTCAACAAAAGATTGGTGAAAAATTGTGACGCATTCAAAACAGTGGTAAGGTGACTGTATAGATAAGTGAACACCCCCTGCCGGCCTAACTTATTACATGATAACGACTTAGCGTGGCACACTTATTGCTTACGCTGAATTTCACTACACTATGTCATATTTACCTCTACATTACATTTTTACTTGTCATCTATAACTTACTATATGACAACGACTTACAAGCTATTCCGCTAAACTACACAGAATAAATTACATACATAACAAAAACTATGCCACACTATAACTTGTTGCTATACAACGACTTAACTCTTTGGCACGCTACTTGCTAATAGCTAGGCATGGCAGTCTAAACAATCGCGGTACATGTTCCACACTTATAGAGCTATCTTATGCGTAGAAGAACCAGTGTTAAAGCAAAAAAACCTTCTGCCTGCGAGAAGGGGAGCACTATTTACATCGGCGTAAAAGTGAAGAACGAAGTGTTCGAAGCCATTTGTGGCGTGTTTAACGTATCTACGACCACATCGGGTACCGCGTTATTTAAGAAAATCCTTAGCACGGCACTTGAAAAAAGTCTTCGTCGACGCAAAAATTAAGCAAACTAACCCACATTCCACACACTAGAGGAATAAACGCCATGTCTAAAGTTTTTAAGATTAGACTTAAAAGCGGACAGATATACGAATACAGCAGAAGCGATTTTCTTAGCAGAACAGAAGAAATTATCGCTATGCAAAGAATTATAGACATTATGCTCCATAAATTAGAGATAGAAGGTCTAAGTATAGACGAAGTGGACAGTCTTAACTTAGACATTGCTACAGACTTACAAGACGGACTATAACTAACTAACATTTCCGTATTTCTTTAGAAAGGTCGTATAACATGACAGACCTCAATGCTCTTCTCGTTAAAGGCGGCACCAAAAAGAACGGTCGCCCCGAAAAACGCTACTTCATGCAGTTTAAGACAGAAGTAGCCGACACTATACAGTCGCGGTTCGAAATTCCCGAGACTGTCCCCGATTCGCAGGTAGGTGTAATCCTACTCTGTTATGCAGAAGCGGCAAGAGTCGCGGGTCTTGCACCTGTCGAGAAGTTCGAGTAAAGAAGTTCGGGCGGGTGAGCCTAGCGGTTCACCCGCTTACTATGATTAATCTCAACGATTTACTTAGACCTACAATTCGTTCAAGTAAGCCGAAAGACAGTAAACCACTCGACTTGCGACCGCCACGACAAAAACCTATTGGAGTAGTCGCGGCACTTGAGAAAAAATCCTTTCCAGTAGACTCACCCGTAGTCAAAGTATCGCATCAAGTCAAAACAGTTCACGACTTTGAAGTATTCGTTCGTGCCTTCCTTCATAAGTACCCGCATTATCAATGGTTGAGAAAACATCAATCTACTTGGTCAAACAATATAACTCAATACATTCTATTTGATACTTCTCGTAAAGTCCAAGTAGCATTTACTAAAATTGAGATTGAAGAAAAGTTGAGACTTAATTAACTGAAAGAAAATGACTATGAAAACATATTCTGTTCCAGATATAGGTGATCGTATAGTATGGCATGGTCTACATGGGATAGTCTTAAAAATCAATCTCGATGCATTCGCAGAATATATGATAGTGAAATACGATAACGGGGTCACTGGAGCGGTCTTGATTTCAGGAATATGGGAACCTGAAACTAAAAGCTGAGACTTAACTAATCATAAGTAAAAAATTTCAATGGGGTGTAATATGTTCATAACTGTTCAGAATAAGAGTTCATATGCTCACTATCAATTCATGGACTTGATTAGTAAAATCAAGCTCATGCCATCAGCACCAAGTGACTTCTTGGCTTCATTACAAAAATATCCAGACTTGGGAGCTGAAGTAATTCAAGTCAAGAAGTAACCTCACGACTCTAAATTTCGCTTAAAATTAGCTTAATTTGTGGCACGCTTCGTGCAAAGACTTAAGATAAGATAAGATAAGATATGATAAGATAAGACATGATAAGATTAAGATAAGATAAGATAATGCTTGTCATAACTTGATTTAATCGTGTTAAATAAAATTTGAAAATCATAATAGTGATACTGATTGATGGCTTTACCCAAACTTAATCACTCATCCAATTAGTTTCTCGCTCAGTTATTAAGTTTGATTTAGTCATCGATTCAATCAGTATTACACAAGTATTCATTTAATGTTAGCATAATTGGAGACCTAAAAATGATGAAAAGTCTATATATCAATTTAAAATCAATACCAGCTTCAAAAAAATCATATTTAACCATTGATATTCTTCATGACATTCTATATGAAAATTTAGTTAAATATGGTATTGATACAGATCAAGTATTATATGGTGATAAAGTCAAGCGTGATGAGTTACGAAAAAGACTTGAAGCTGAATTAGCCAAGTAAGTGGCTGATGCAAATCGTTCAACATATCAATTAATTGATAGTAAAACTCCTTCAATGAGATTAAAATGTGTCAACTTAATTCAGTTCCATTGAAACGAAAGTGGACCTACTGTTATAGAGTTTATGAGCCTAATGAGAATGACGAGAATGAACTGAGATCATTCTACGGTTTTCGGGAGTTACCACTACTGAACGTAAAAACAAAATTCAATGGCTCCGAACATTTTCATTGTTTTTGTACTAATCAAGACTTGAGTCTTTGGATGAACCTTACCAAAGCTAATGTTAATTACTTGAGAATTTTCAAATGCAGATTATCAGGGGAACTCCAAATTGGGCGATGGTCTAACATTAAGGAGCGTCAAGACCCTCACTATATTATTATTAATACTGTAACAGGTGAAGATTTGACAGTTTTATATGAAGTAACCAATCATTTCATTCCGTAAATCGCACAGTGAAACGTACAGTCAAGAATAAAATGAAAAAAATTCAAGTTACACTTCAAGCTACTGACCGTACTGTAACTCAGCATGTTACAAGTGATGAAATAATAGTTATTACCATTTATCAAGCTAAAAAGACATTTGACGACAGACTTCAACCTGTGAATATTGGCTCAATTAAGATTAGTGAATCAACTAATCAAGTATATTTCACTGTATCAAGTCCTGATGGAGTAACCAAGTCAACTTTTTTCTTACCTATTACCCTGCCTTTGAAAAGTTTATGATCTCTCAATTAATATGTCATACTGAATTTGGCTTGTTCGTTCGTTTTGAATCCATTAAGTCTGGTAATGAAGTATGGATGCTTGGTGAGCAACAAGTGAAGGTTGTAATCAGTGGACGTGAAATGTTTATTAACTAAATCAACAGGAGGAAGTATGAAGCCCGAAGTAATTAAAATTGATGAAGTTGAGTATGTACGGAAAGATTCTGTTCTGGTGACAAGCGGTGTCGTTCGTATTGTCATTCTTCAGCGTGGATTTGTGATGGTTGGATATTATTCTAAGGATGGAAGTGACTGTTGTTTGGAGAGTGCTAATATAATTCGTGTTTGGGGAACAACGCGCGGTCTTGGTGAGATTGCCCTTGACGGCCCGACATCAAAAACCGTTTTGGATAAGTGTCCGACTGTGCATTTCCACGAATTGACCGTCATTGCTACTATTAATTGCGTGGAGGCAAAATGGTCAGGCAAGATGTAGGCGAGGATTCTCAAACAACATACGGCTCCGGCTCCGGCTCCGGTTACGGCTACGGCTACGGCGACGGCTACGGCTACGGCTCCGGCTACGGCGACGGCTACGGCTACGGCTATGGCGACGGCGACGGCTACGGCTACGGCTATGGCGACGGCGACGGCTCCGGCTACGGCTCCGGCTACGGCTCCGGCTACAGCTCCGGCTCCGGCTACGGCTACGGCTACGGCTACGGCGACGGCTCCGGCTATGGCTACGGCCCCGGCTATGGCGTTTAATTGAAAACTAAACATTTAATCATCAAGTTTAATAACTCAATCCTATTCTCACTTTACTTAGATGATGAACAGTTTGAGTTACTCAAAAAACAAAAACCGTTGAACTTAATTGATAACTTTAGAGTTCAAATTGTTTCAGTGTCAATTCAAGAAGTTATAGTTGAAATAAATGGGTAAACCCAGTCCCCACTTAAATCATAGTACTGGGTATGATACGTATCATCACGAAAGGAGAGGTTTCTATTATGCCAGAAGCCAATCTGAACGACCTTCTCAAGACTTCCGCCCGCGAGAAGGGCGATACGACTTACATTGGCACAAAGGTGAAGAACGAAGTGTTCGAAGCCATTTGTGGCGTGTTTGGCGTACCTGCAACAACGAGCGGCACTGCGCTGTTCAAGGAAATCTTGAGCGTAGGGCTTCGAGCAAAGAATTATCAGCCACCGTCAGAATAATGATAGTGGCAGGCTACTGTCAAACCTTATTTTCAGTAGCTGATAATGGTTCCGAGTGTAGAATCTAAGCTAGTTTATAGCGGGTTTTTATAGTTGGTAAATGTGGGTTCGACTCCCATCACTCGGACTAGGGTTGACTGGAAATCCTGACAAAATTTAGGAAAAGTAAATGTTGAATAAAAAGTGGGTGGAAGAAATTCAAGCAATAGCAAAGAATAATCAATGTCAAGTATCTAATTTTGACGAAGATTCTATGATTGTTACATTCTCACATATTCAAGCTGGACACAAAGATTTTTATATAAACGGATTAACTCCAATTTTAGTAAAAGAATGGATATCAAAATCAATTGGAAGTTTGTCGACAACTCAAGTTTGAGTTGTTGTTCTTTCTAATTTAGGTAAGAGCAAGATATTCTATTGAGCGACGTAACTGATAGGGTAATCCCCGATAAACTTCCAATCATCAAAAAGACTTATGCCAGAAATAACCTTTCAAGGGCATCACATTAAAACATTTAAAGTATCAGGGATAATTACTTTTATAACTGAAGTAAAGACTGAAATTAAAGTGGATGTTAATCGAAAAGATGAATCTAATTGGGACTTTGCTTCTCAAGCTAAATTAGCTTTGATTGAAGAAGCAAAGAAACAGGTTCAACTTGGTAACTGTGAAGCTAAAATATCTAACGCTGACATTCATCTATAAATTCGCTTTACCTGTTTTTCAGTGTGTTTAGCAGAACGCAGTAGCTAATCGTGATACCCCTACGACTCTAAATTTCGCCCTTGTTTTTAACGAACTAAGGCGGTATATACCTTTATGTATCCCAAAAACGAAATAAGCGAAATTAAAGGTAGTTTGTTTGAAGTTAAAGCATTTCCTATTATTGAAATAGATGAATTTTTCCCTCACTACATCTTTACATACCTTCCACAAACTTGGTCAAGAAAGTTTCTATCACATATGACAGAAGGTTTTTGCACAATCAGGAGAATAAAATGATAATAGTAATAGCTCATAATGGTGGAGAAGAAATTAGTCGAATCTCTTTGAAGGATTTGATTTCAAGTCAAATGAAGCAAGTTGCAACGATACGTCCACTTTTATCAGAAGATGATGAAATCGTGGACGTTTTTATTGATGCCACAAATGATATTGTGGCTATTACGATAAAATGAAAAAACGATATTGGTATCGCTACTCATTATGTACTGAAAAAGGCATGACGGTGCTTGATACCAATGATGTTATATATGCTTGGGGTGAAGCTAAAGCTAGAAATCTTGAACTTCGAAGACGATTAGCTGATTTAAGAATAGGTAAAAAAGTCATTAAAAATCGTTATCAAATAATTCGTAAGATTGATAAAAGCAATCAAATTCCTATAGTCTTTAGAACGCTAATGAGGGTGGTAAAATGATACTCAAAAGATTTGGGCCAATTCCTTGTAAGGATTGGGAAGAAGTAAAACTAGAGCTTGCTCATGCTGAAAAATCTTGCTCAGAGAATTTTACTCCAAGAACATGGGGATTACTTATTCAAGTACAAGCATATCTGGATGTCAATGGATTTCAATTCGAAGCTATAGCTCTTGATAAAGCTGGACAATTAGCGATTCGTCAAGTTTTAGCAGAGCAAGAACTATTGAAAGTAGGTAATGAAATTTTACCTTGATATAACTTCAAAAAATACTCCACAACTTCATGAAGTGTTACTAGCTATAGCTAGAGCTAAAAATAGTGATTGGAAAATTCATGTTGAACCAACTCAAATTTTTGTTATTTGTGTGAATAAGCCAAAAGATATAGGACAACTTCAATGGAAAGAAGTAGGAAAAGATATCAAATAGGTGATTTTATAATGCTTGGATTATTACTGATTGGAATGATATTAGTGATGATTCAGATTATAGAATTAGGAGGTTAGTATGGCAACATTAATCAGCTATCACTCAAGCGATGGCGATAAAGGTCGTTGTGATTCACGATGTTATGACGCCTATGGTCCAGACTGTCATTGTGTTTGCCAAGGAGTAAATCATGGTAAAGGACTTGAACAAGCAAAAGCTAATACCGACCAATTAGCAGAACAATGGATTGAATTATGTCAAAGAGACAGAGGGCTGAGCCAAGATATCACTTGGAAAGTCCTGGGCACAAAAGTGGCAACACCGAAATAGCGACAGCTGACTTACGTCAATTTTTATCGTTATTGGTGACTCATCAGCGAACGTTAACTGGTGAATGTCGTTATTGTAATAGTCATCCACCATGTAAAAAGTGGTGTCCAATACATAAAGTTCAAAGAATGTGGAAAGAGAAGAATCTGGAGTGGTAGATACTAACATACCTTCGCTGTGGTGGGACTTCATAAGTGTTCCCGCGCCACCTTCCGTGGCGGCAGAACCAGAAAAATCCATCACAGCGTTGGCTATTCGTGAAATAGAGCGTATTGATGCTGAAATTATTCCAGAGATTCCAAGGTTTCTAGCTGACGTTTTACGTAAATTTCAAGTTCAAGGTGTATATTATGGAATTAGCAAGAAAAAGACTTTTATTGCTGATGAAATGGGGTTAGGAAAAACTCTTGAAGCATTAGCTTCAACTGAAATTCTTAGTGGTTATCCATGTTTAGTAGTTTGTCCAGCCTCACTAAAATATAACTGGGAAGCTGAGATTAAAAAATGGCTACCACATAGAACAATTAAGATTTTAAGCGGTGATAGTGATATCCATCTTATGATGGGAACACTTAAAAATGATGCAGATATTCAGATAGTAAATTACGATATGTTAAAAGCATATTGTGAGACTCTTGAGAATTGGGGATTTAAGACAGTCATCTTCGATGAGAGCCATTATCTCAAGAATCAAGATGCAAAACGAACATTATTTGGAACTAAGATTTCGCAAAAAGCTGAGAATATATTCTTGCTTACTGGGACAGCTATTCTTAATCGTCCAATGGAGTTAATTCCTCAGCTTAAAATAATCAAAATGATAGATAAGTTTGGTGGCCCGTACAGATTTGAGAAAGATTTCACTCACAAATATGGGCCAATGCGTGGAATGGTTAAGAATCTTGACTCACTCAATAAGCAAATGCGGGCACTCTGTTATATCAGACGCACTAAGTCAGAAGTTCTTACCGAGTTACCACCCAAGCAACGTCAATACATAATGCTTGATATAGTCAATATGATGGATTATAAAGCGGCTAGAGAAAATCTCTATCAGTATTTAATGGATAAAGCTGTTGGGGCTGGAGGACTGGAAGAGTTTCTGAAAAAAGACCTGTCAGCTATGGCAAATACATTAGCGCAAATTGAATACTTGAAACAAATTTGCGCTAGAGGTAAAATGCCGCTTGTAATTGAACGTATTGAAGATTTTCTCGAAGAGTCAGACGATAAACTGGTTGTCTTTGCTAATCATATTGAAATTCAAAAAGGAATACTCGGTAAGTTTCCAAAAGCGGCTCATCTATTAGGCGAAGATACTATTGAAGCTAGAAATTTCAATGTAAATAAATTTCAAAGTGATCTTGATTGTCGTTTGATTATATGTAGTTTAAATGTAGGCGGTTTAGGGATAAATTTAACTGCATCTTCAAATGTTTACTTTGTTGAGCTTGGCTGGAATCCAGCGGTTCATAATCAAGCAGAAGATAGAACTCATAGAATTGGACAGTATAGCTCAGTTAATATCACTTATTTTCTAGGTAAAAATACAATTGATGAAGATATCTATGAGCTTATCGAGAAAAAGCGTGTTATAGTTGATGCTACACTTGATGGAAATGTTACTGATGAACGATACAATATATTTAATGAATTAATTCAAAGATTGAGAAGAAGAGTATGAGACATCAATATATTAAATCAAAAATATCAATAGGTTCTTTGGATTTAATAGTTTGGTGCAAAGAAAATGATAGACTTCTATGGATTGACGGTTGGAAAAATCCAATTAGGTCTCCACTAGTAATAATGAATATGCAATTAAATACTGTATTGGGGTACATTAGATCAGGAAAAATGTTTGAGGCTATCCCGTTATGAAACTTTGGAATATTCCACCACAGTATCTTGACGATTATCATTTAATACAAGATCATGATAATTGCGTCACCCTGTTTAATTTGGAAGATGAATCTATTCCAGATGAGTTTTATGCTTATCTATTTTTGAAAGCAAGAATAGATGAGGATGAACTTGAAGAAAGAGGAATAGATGATAATGTGCAATGTCATATTACCGATGATGATATGCCAGATGTACTTGAATTTGAAGAACCGGATTATGAAGATGTAGCGGCTGATATAATGCTAATAGTAAATGTTTGGGAAACTTTACTACGAAGTCCATATCTTAGAAGTGGAATAGACACTAAGATTGAGCAATTATTACTTCAATCTTACGAAGACATATATCATGAATTGGTTTTCTCGCTTCAATCCAAAAAAGAATCTTATGAATGATGAAGTAATACTTTCAATTCCATTATTTAAAGAAGTGTATAGTAGATCGATGACAAACGGAATGATTAAAACTGTTTGTGAGTTGAAAGCTATATACGATAATAGAGTCTTAGCGTATGGCATCTCAAGACTTCCAGAAAAAGCTAGATACAATAAAGCGCTAGCCAAAAAAATATCCTACTCAATAGCAATTCGAGTATTGTTTTTGAAAATTGCTCAAGAACGAACATTGATCGAAGATACAATCCCAGATGAGGAAAATGGAAAATCAGAAGAGAGTGGCTAGAATAGCTATTAGTGAAGAATTAATCCAAGACGGGCAGCTTGATAAGTTTATCAAATATCCTGGTGTGACTATAACTTTATTGTCCACTAAACCTTCAACTATTGAAAATTTAGACTCAGCAACTAAATCTTATAAAAGATTTAAGTCAATTCATGCAATAAGATTAGCTGATAAAATTCCAAACCTTAGTCAAATTGATATACTCTTTTTGAAAAAAGACAAATTTGATTATGCTAGAGAGTTGGCAAAAAGTGCAGAGAATATGGCTTGGAAGCGTAGGATATTTGTGTATCTTCAATTTGGCTCAGATGATACAATGATAGTTGAAGATTTATTTTGTTATTGTGGTTGGCAATACTTTTCAGAGTATGTTAGAGAGTATCTTAAAGTTCCGAATAAAGAAAAGAAGCCAACCAAAGCTCATAAACGCGATGAGCCTGATTATAAAATAGAGCAGGCAGAACCAGTTCAAGATGATGTTATCCCACTAGACGAAGAAATTCCACCATCAGATTTTAATAATGAGAACTATGTATCACCCGAAGATAGCCCATTTTGATATTGACTTTAAAAATATTAATTTACTTGAGATAACAAAATTTCCAAATAATGAGTTTAGAATAATTTTATTCATGATTTGGAAGGTGCAACAATCTCATATAGATAAACGTCATAAGCCTAAATTTGATTTTGAAGAAATTTCAAAGAAGTGTGGAATTTATTATCGGTCAGTAGCGCCACTTCTGAGAAAGCTCAAACGTGAAAAATTAATTTATCGTTCAATGATAGATTCAATAAAAGGTAAAGAATATCATTTAGAATTACCTGAAGGGTTTAAATATTCTCAAGATAATTTTCTGAAGTTTTTAGAGAAATCTGGGAATACTGTAGTTGAACGTGCGAAAAGAAGCTTATTATCAGGAGTTTATCAAGTAAGTCAAATGTTAAATGCTAGTCATAGAACTCTATCAAAAACAACTACCAAATCTCAAAAAAGTAACTCCAACTGAGTGGAACTCTTTGTGTCCTTTTCATGAAGAGAATACACCCAGCTTTCATGTTAATGAGATTACTGGTCAATACTATTGTTTTGGATGTGGTAGGTCAGGCAATCATCATACTTTCATTAAAGAGTTTGGGATTCAAGTTGACGAAAAGGAAATTGTTAGAGATGAGATCATTAAGTCAACAATATCAGGACTCACTGATTCTATCTCTCCGATCGTTATTCGTCAACTTCATCGTAATCTTTTGCTCGATTCCAGAAAAATTGAATATCTTATACGAGAACGCTTCATTTCATATTTTTCAATCAAAAAATATCTTATTGGATTTGATCCTGATACTGAGCGTTATGCTATTCCTATTCGTTCACGATCTGGTAAATTTGTTAATATAAAACTTCATGCGTCCAACAAGAAACCAAAATCTCTCAGCTGGAAAGCGGGTCTCGGTTCAGCAAGATTGTATCCGATTGATGCGTTATATCGAAGTCAAATCATCTTATGCGAAGGAGAATTTGATACTCTTGCACTCCAGTCACGCCATATTAATGCAATTACTTCAACAACTGGAGTGGAATCTTGGCAAGATGAGTGGCGTGAGTTATTCACAGGAAAAGAAGTTATCGTGGCGTTTGATAACGATGAAGCAGGACGCGAAGGATTTGAAAAAGTTAAGTCATCACTTCAAGGAATTGCAAAAGATATCAAAGTCGTTACTTGGCAAACAAGTATTGAGGGTTATGATATAACTAACTTCATTAGAGATGGAGGGGATGTATTTAAATTGTTTGGAATTGAACGGAGAATGTGATGTCTGAAATTAACTTGTTTCGTGGCGGAAAAAGTGTAGTTCATATTTGGAATGATGCAAAAGCACAAATAGATGACTTGGTAAAAGAATTTCCAGAAATTAAGAAAATCTATTTCATATCTGATGCTTTAATCGAAGCCGTTCAAAAAGCTCGTATGGAAAGACGAATAACCGATAGTGGAGAAAATAGTCATGGATGAAATTCAAAAAGTCGATAAGAATGAGCTTGTATTACCAAGTCATTTTGATAATTGGTTTAAGTTGGCAGGTATTCTTATTAAAAGTCAAATGATTCCAAAATCTCTGGATAAACCAGAGAAAGTGGTCGCTGTATTACTCAAAGCAAAAGAACTAAATTTACCACCAATGCTTGCACTCAGCTCTATTGACATTATTAATGGAGTCCCTACCTTAAAACCTCAATTAATGCTTGCTCAAATTCGTAAAAGTAAGTTTTTCGAATCGCTTGAAATTGTAGATGATGGTAAAAATTGTAATGTAACAATGAAACGTAAAGGTGAAAATCCGCATACTGAGGTATTTGGTATGGAAGATGCTGAAAGAATGATGAGTAAAGAAGAGGGGAAAGTTATAAAACTTTCAGAAAAGTTTAATTGGCGAAGTATGCCAAAAGTAATGAGAAGATGGAGAGCTATTTCTGCTTGTGCCAGAATAGTATTTCCTGATATTATATATGGAATGTATATCCCAGAAGAAATTGACCCAACAATAGAAATGATTGAAGAGGCTTCATTTGAAGACATTCAAATGCCTGGACAAGAACCTATTGATTTATATAATGAACTTCGTGATAGTTTAACTGTGGCTTGGAAAGAATCTAAATATCAATCAAATTTAGCTAAATGGACAGAAGAAAAGAAATCTGAGATAGAAAAACTTCCAACCAATTTAAAAGATTCACTAAAACGAGATTATGTGAAGTTATTTACTAAACTTCCAAAGGAAGAATTAAATGGCGCAAGTCAATCTGAACGACCTATTGTTGAGCAGCCCAAAAACAATACGGACACCAGTGAGTAGAGAAGAGGGACAACTCCTTGAAGACGATCCGACCGGTGGACGAAAGATTTTTCGTGTAATGAAATATGAACAATTTCATTTAGATACTAAAGAAGGAGTTGAAGCATATAATGATTTATTATCAAGAATTGATTTTTCAAACATAATAAATATTACTATGCCTGGGTATGTAGCTCATATCATATATTTAACTGAAGTAATTAAGGTTGATCGTAAAGAGCATGATGCGCTATTACCTGTAATTGAAACAGAACCACAACAATCACTATTTCCTAAATCAATGGAGTAAACTATGGCTCAGCTAGGCGTTGCAGGTTCGAAAGAATTGGAAACTGGAGGAGTGATTCTTCTTCCACTTGAGCATGAAGAAAAAATCAACGGTGTTCCAAAAATGGTTCCAATTGAGTATTTTGGAGAGATAATCTCTTCAAAAGAGAAAACTACTCAAAAATCAGGCGAGAAGTTTCTTGAAGTTCATTTTGGAGTAGATTTTAATGGGGATAGAGCTGATGTTAAGGATGCGTTATTTTATAAAGATACAGCTATTTGGAAACTATCAAAGTTGATTAATCTTCTTGAACTCAATAAAAAGACTGTCTGTGAAGAAGATTTTATTGGACGTTTTATGTGGATAACGGTTATGTATAATGAGTATGAGGGTGCTGGTGGGACAATGCGAAATAATCAAACAAAAGATTATATCAGAGCGGCAACTAAAGAAGAAGTTGAGAAGTTGAGTGGACCACCGCCCGATAGTGGCGAAATAACATTTCCATAATCAATTCAATGTTTGGCTATAACCTCTTTGAGCTTTGTGAAAGTGACCTAGTTTTGCGTAAAGTCTAAACTTAGCCATAAGTTATAGCCATTAAATAATTATGAGTTTACCTAAATCATTAATTAATTGGTATGGCGGTAAAAACAAGCTAGCCAGACAAATAATCTCTATAATGCCAGAGCATGAGCATTATGTAGAAGTATTTATGGGTGGCGGTGCGGTATTCTTTCAAAAGCCAAAGTCTAAATTAAATACAATCAATGATTTGAATAGTAATCTTGTGAATTTATATATTCAAGTCAGAGATCATCATGAAGAATTGATGGAAAAATGTTATTGGACGCTTCGTTCTCGTGAAGAATATCGTAAATTTTATAAGTTATATCAAAATGATTTCAAAGATATAGATGGTGTTACTAAAGCTATGATGTATTTATTCTTAGTACAATCAAGTTTTTCAACACAACTTCAAGCAGGTTATTCAGCCTCAGTATCGTCTAATTCTGCTAGTTTTAATCTGGATATACTTGAAAAAATTAAGATGGCAAGGGAAAAGTTAGATGGAGTGGTAATTGAGAATTTATCATTTGAAAAATTGATTCCCAAGTTTGATAGAGATACAACTACGCCACTCTTATACATCGATCCTCCATACTACATAACTTCTTTACAAGAGGGGAAAAAATATTATGAAAAAGTGATGTCAAAACATCAGCATGAGGTTCTTTGCTCAGTACTTACTAAGTACAAGAAACCTTGGATACTTAGTTATGATGATTTACCAGAAGTAGTTGATATGTATAAAGATTTCAATATATTTCGTATTAATGTAAAATACTCAGCTGGTAAAGTTGGGAAAAATAAACAAATTGACGAGCTTCTTATAACTAATTTCAGATCAAAGAAACCTCAACTTGATATATTTGATGAATCTCTAGTCGAAATTGAAGACGTTCAAGATGAAGAAAAGATACAAACCTCATTAGATATCAAACTTAAATCAGAAAAAGAGCTTGAGGAAAAATTAAAGGAGCCAGTAATTGTCAACAGACCTGAATCGGCTGGTGAACAAGGAGCATTATTCGATTAGTGAAACTGAGAATATGTTTCTCGGCGCTATAGTTGGAGGAACTATTGATTCTGAATGGGTTCTCAAGCTTAGACGTGAGCATATTATCAGTCAAAATGGAGTTAAGTTATATGATTTAATTTTAAAACATCATCTTGAATTAGGTTGGTGTGATTTTTTATCTTTACAAAAATCATTATCAGAAACGATAACTACAGCCGAAGCTAAAAAGTATCTGGATGATCTAGTTGCAAAAGTTCCATTTGAATTTAATCCAGCCAAAGCTATAGAGATTCTAGAAGAAACATTTATCAGACGTGAATCAACTAATCAAATTAATTCAGCATTAACAGCTATTCAGAAAAATCCTATAGCTGCTCCTGAGATATTATTTTCAGTATATGAGAAGATAGAGGGATTAATTGATTATAAAGTTGATTTTTCACTTCATAAAGAAGTGGATAAAACAATTGAAGAATTGATAACAGGGAAAATTGTCAGTGTTATTCCGACTGGTCTTAAAGGATTCGATGATTTAACTGGAGGATTTTCAAGGAAAGAAGTGACTATAATAGCGGCTAGACCTAATCATGGAAAAACTACGACTTCTGTTTCATTGGCATTATCAATTCTAAATAAGAATCCAAATGCAAAAGTGATAAAGTTTGAGCTTGAGATGGATAAAGAATCAATTAAGCGAAAGTTTTTATCAAGCCTCTCAGTAGTATCTTCATATGCAATGAGAATAAACAATTTAACTCCTGACGATATTACTAAACTAAAGGTTGGAGCAGAAAAATTCAAATCATACGATAAGCGATTATTTATTTATGATAATGTATATGACTTAATGACAATGAATAAGATTGCTCGTTCTGTTGGTGCTGATATGGTGATGGTTGATTTTATAACACTTATGGATGATGTGGAAGAATCTTCAATGCGTCTTAGTTTGGGACGAGTGGCAAAGATGGCTAAACGATTTGCTAAAGCTCATAATATGTCATATGTATTTTTTTCTCAACTTAATAGAGCTTCAGAGTTTCGTGAGGGTGGACGACCAAGCTCTTCTGATTTAGCTGAATCTGATATGCTCACACAGCTTGCGTCAGAAATTATTTTACTTTGGTACAAGTTCAAAATCACTCAAGATGAAAAAAATGTAAACGACTTGTTTTTAATGTTTGACAAGGCGAGATATTCTTCAATTGGAGATAGAAAGTTTTACTTCAACCCCAACTACGTGATATTAAAAGATGTCTAACCCAAAATTTCATGGTGTAATCTATCCAAATAATGAGGTTTGGATAGATGATGAATTACAAAATTGGGATGAGCAAAAATTTCAAGAAATGCGTGTTCCTTTAATCAGATGGGCATTAACCGATACTGAGTGTGAGAAAAAGATAATTAATGGAGTTTTATTCAGTATATTTCCAACTAAATCAAAACATAAGAAGCATAAATTCATTAATCCATTTAAAGGAAGGTATTAAATGAAACGTCTAACTTTTGTTGACATAGAAACAATGAAGGGGGAGAGACCAGAAATAGCTCTTGCTCCATTCTTAAAAGGATTGAGGGGAAACCCTAAAAGCGATCCAGTGACTCAAGATTTTCAAGTTAGAGCAAAACGTGAAAAAATTCTTAACGATAAAGTTCTTCTCACGCCTGTAGCTTCAAGAATACTTTGTATAGGTGTTCGTGAAATAGTTGAACCAGGAATAGGTGATTATGTAAACGGAGTAAAAGTTGAAGATAACTGGCATTTTATATATGATCCAGATGAAAAAAAGATGATTCAAAAGTTTATAATGTTAACAAATCCAGCCACTAAATATGTGACATTTAATGGCAGGACTTTTGATTTTCCATTTCTCATGTTTCGTGCGGCAATGATGAAAGAAAATCTATCCTTGCCGATCTATCCATATAATGGACGAGATAATCATATTGATATCTTTATCCATCTCAATAATATCTCCAATTTATCAATGTTAGATAATTCATTGTCGATGATAGGAATGGCTAAATGGAGAGAATATCTCGCTCTTGCGCCAAAAACTCAAGACCCTACCAAATTAGAAGAATTGGTGATAACAGGACAACTTGATAAAGTGGAAGAATATGTTAAAGGAGATGTTGATGAATTGGTTAATATGTTCAACATTTTTTCAGGAAATTTTGAATTATGAGATGCAACTTATTCACTATTAAACGGTGGAGTAATGAAAAATGTGCTCAGAACTACTTTACTTGCTTTTCTATTGATATTAGTTACAAATTCAACAGATAAAGCTGATACACTTCCAGTAAAGAAGAAGCTGACTTTTGAAGATGTTCAACCATTTATACTCTTTTTTGAATCTTCAAATGGAAGGTATAAGTTTAATAGAAATAAAAATGGTACAGTTGATTGTGGTGAACATCATATAAATAGTCGTCACTTTTTAATAAGCAAGACCAAGCCAACGAAAATGCAATTTGCAATCGATTCAGTCTTTAACAAGTTCAAAATACCATCCAAGTTAAAAATTAGAGTGATGGAGGCTATGCGAAATGATACTTTAAATGAAGAATTAGCTATAGTTATATTTAGAATTCAGGGGGTAAAAGCATGGATGTCATATCCAAAATTTAAGCAGTATTTGGAGGGATATAAATATTAAATGGCACAACCAAATCTATTTGATGTATTGAAGCCATCAGAAGATAAACGAAAAAATCAAGCTCCAAAGAATCAAAAAATAGGCAAGGAGTTTGAGAAAGAAATAATCAAATCTTGTAAGCTGTATCAAGAATTGAAAATAGCATATATTCAGAAATTCTTTCAAGAAGCATTTTGGGTGAACAAGGGTATGGGCGGATTTATGGCTTACAGGGATGGTGGAGCTGGTTTTGATTTTATTGGAGGGATAGTGGAAACAAAGTCACCAATCTTTATGGAATGCAAGTCAACAGCGGAGTCACACCTTGAAATTGGACAGGAAAAAACGGGATTAAAAATTCATCAAGTTAAAGATATGTTTATGCTGGAGGAATTAGGATTTGAAGTGTATTTACTTTGGCAACTTCGTAAGGCTGAAATTGTATATAAAATAACACCAAAGCAAATTCTTAATCTTATTGGAGAGACTAAAAGACTCAACATAATGAATTGTCAAGAAAATCATACTCCTATAATAGTTAAAGTGAAACATGAAAATAATTGGTATTATGATTTTCTAAATAAATTGGAATAATATATAGAGGATACCATGACCGACACCCAGAACTGCATTAATTGCGGGCATCGAGAAGAGAGCCACGTACAAAACAACGGAGAAAATACCTGTCAGATTTGCGATTGCAGGGATTTGAAGTTGACGCCCGACACCCGAAGACAGGCGGTACACAGCGAACACCACGATAAGCACTTACCTTGCCGCGACTGTGAGGCAACGGTTCTTCGGATTGACTATCTCGAATCCCTTGCCGTCCGCGAGCGGGAGGAAAGAGAAAAAGCAGAACGGAAAGCCGAACTGATGAAGAAAGCCGCAGGCCGTTACCTTCCCTGCCCCGATCACAGAGACAAGGTGAACACGGCGGAAACGGGATGCCCTTATTGCCGTGTCGAAGTAGCGGAATCACACGAAGCGTCCGAGTGGGAGAAGAACAAGGAGATGGAGGAGAGGGTAAGAGAATTACGAGAACGGGTTGCTCAATTAGGCGTGGCGGAGGTATGGAATATCGTGCACCTCATCTGGCAACTTGACGATTTTTGTGTCGGGCAGTTCAAGAAGCTCCTGCCTTACTATGTTGATGGGGCACGCAACATCAGGGAAATGGGCAAGGAGGATCAGGAGGAATTTGTAGAATCGCTGGGCTACAATATCGGGCGCGACCTACAAAACTATATTGACCAATTACGCTCCCCCCACCCCCCAGAGAAGGAGGAACAAGGATGAACGACAATCCACAACGATACGCTAACGCACAGAATCCTAATCAGGGACAGTTCAAGAGGGTGCTCTGTGTTTGTTCGGCTGGACTCTTACGCTCACCTACCGTCGCGTGGATTCTCTCTAACCCACCTTTCAACTTCAACACGAGATCGGCGGGGAGCAATCTCAGTTACGCCTTGATTCCCATTGACGGGGTTCTGGTTCATTGGGCAGACACGGTTGTATTTGTGAATCAAGAGAACAAACGCCAAGCGGAGAAAATCGTAGGACTGATTGGCAAGGACGTACGCGTGCTTTCACTTCCAGACAGCTTTGAGTTTAGAGACCCCGAGTTGGTTGAGATTGCAAAAACAGAATTGTTGAAAGTGTTTGCCCCAGAGAAGGGAGAAGGAGAAGGGAAATGACAAACATATCAAACTGGCATTGGCTGATTTTCAAGGCAAAGACTCCACATAATCCGGAATCGAGTGAGCATCACGCTGGGAAGGATGAACACTGTTATCAGTTTTGCGGTGGCGAACAGGAGTTTATACTATGACAATTTTCTGGAGAGTGAAACTATGGTTCTGGACGCAAGTATTTTGTTGGGCAAAAAGGAAGGAACAAGAGAAAGGGAAATCCCATGCCTAACAACTCCCAGACCGCCCCAGAAGAAGGAATATTGGATACTGAGGATTACAGGATGAAGAATTATCCAGACCACGAGGGGAGAAAGAACTGTGTGTGGATTGAGAACAAGGAGGGGGAGGGAATGGCAATCTCCCTTGACGAAATATGGAAGGAACATTTTTGAGAAAGGACTAACCACTATGACCCAACAACCTAATCCCGCTCCAGAAGATTGTAAATGGCATGAAGGTGACGAACCATTGCCGGATGATTATGAATACAATCAAGGTTGTCAGTATTGTGGGCGAGCATATGATACACGGGATTGTCCGATTTGTGGCAAGACATTTCTTGATTGGTGGAGTCCAGCCCCAGCCTTTCATGACGTTTTTGTTTTTCCGCGAGTGACAAGTAGTGGCGATATGGCATGTTCGCGGTGTATCAAAGAATTGGAGTGCGGAGCAGAACGAGAAGCCGAAGAAAACAAAAACTATTACCCAGATCCATTTGAGGGAGAATAAACCATGACCGCCCCAGAAGAAGGACTGAAGCCGTGCCCGTTTTGCGGAGGAACACCCGTAATGAGTAACGGTAAGAATGGCATTTGGTGTGGCTCTTGCCCTGCGTGGATTAAACTTGCTGGCGCATCGAGGCAAGAAATCGTAAGACTTTGGAACACCCGCCCCTTGCTCCCAGAGGGCGGAGAGGGGGAGAGGGGAGAACTGCCGGCAGTCGAAGGTCGAATTTGATTCCGTCAAAGACCATATTGCGGGCATCGTCGCGCAGAACTTTGAAGCGCCAGCGAATCAGCAGCCGATCCTTAAAGTCACAGCGGCTGGGCACGGATATACCGCTGATGGGGAGCAGAAGCAACGCACCGCCGTCGTGAACATCGAATCGTTCTACGCGAAGTTGGTGTAAAGTGATGGGCCGTTAGACCTGTAAAGAGCAATCGGGTCTGGCGGCCTGTATTTTCCTCCCCAAGAAAGGATAATTAAAAACCAAAAGCGTGCCAATATACATTCAAACTATTACTAATCCAAGGTGGAAATTGATTTTGAATATTAGAACCATATACTGCTTGTCTAAAATGAATTGAAAATCCAGTATTGGTAACATTCATTATTCTTAAATATGTGGTTAAAATCTCATCATTTTGAACAAGATAAGTTTTTGGTGGGTCAACATCTCCTATTTCCCCTCTTGTAACATTACCTCTCAGATAATTATCACTCACTAAAGTCATCACTGACACATCAACCAAAGGAATATAATTAAACCAACCTTGTTTAAATGAGACTTCATATGTTCCAATAGATAGTAATAATGTTCCATACCCACTCAATCCTCTAACTCTTCCACTCATTTCAGCTACTCGTGAACCCCAAGCGGAATCAAGCACCCCTCCATTTGAGCCTGAAAAAGCAAAAGGTTGAATGTTTCTGAAATAGCTTCCAATATTAAAAGTATCAGGATAGTAAGTCCCGTTAAAATAAATGTCAGACGCCATGTATTCGAAAGTATGCAGTTCGTGGAGAGTTATATGAATTAATAAGAATTAAATTATCATCTCGTATCATATGAATAACTTTATAACCAAGATTTGACAAACCTAAATTATTGTATGGTGCATAAAAAGGATTTGAAATTTGATTAGATACTATTCCATTGCTATCACTCTTTACGTATACATAACATTTTGGTGGAAGATTGAATGATTTAGTTAATCCTAAATTGATTATAAAAGCGTCATAACTATTCATAATCGCTGTACCAATAATACCATAAGCATTAGCGTAATTTTCAACAATCTTTACTCCCCATAAAGCAGTTAACTCGTTTCCATTCTCTGGGATCATTTTATGAAAAGTAAATCTAGTATTTTGATAATCAATATTTTCCATTATAGATATGCCATAAGTAGTGCATACTGAGAAGTACCTGTGTGGTTTACTACCATAGAACTTCCAAGCCCTATTTCGGTAAATTGAAAGTATGGGTGAGATTGAATTAATCCACTAACATTGTCATAAACGGGTGCTGTTCCGATAAATTGATTAAATTGTCCTGACTCGCGAACATATAGCTTTAAATAAGGTGGAAAATAGTCACATCTTAACGCTGAATAGTCAAATAGATAGCTACCAGCACTAGCTATAGTGGCAATTACAGTAGCCATTTTATAAAAACGTTGACTAAATTCTCCAAGAGCATTCATCCAATCCCAAGTTATCATACTATCTGGGCTTGGCAAGAGTTTGCTTGGAGTAATCGAATAAATAGTTGAACCGTATGTCCCTGTTTCAAATGCCATAATCAAAAGAACTTATACGCTGTTCCAAGAATAGATGAATTGATATCATAAGATGTTCCAAGATAACAGTATAAAACAGTTCCAACATAACTTCCAAACTGATCACGCTGAATTGGCCCGAGATCATAAAAACTCTCATTTGGGAAGTATGGTCTCGGTATTGTATCAAACAATCCACGTTTAAAAACTGCTACATGACTTACCCCATCAAATATACCGAATGTAGTATAGACTCCGAGCAACTCACATATTTCCATATAATTCATACTTGGATTAGTTCCAACCTTTGAGCCAAATCCAATATAATGCCCAGCATAATTTCTAACAGTTAATCCGTTGAAAATTTTTACTGCGGTGTAATCTTTTACTTGAAAATCATCACTAGAAAAAATACCAAGAGTTCCATTTATAGAGCCTATGCTATTTAAAGTTGTAGCATATCCAATTCTAGATACACCTGACGGCAATGTCCCACTTTCTTGTATAGCTGAAGCCCATTTACAATTACCACGACCATACGTTCTTTGAACATCTATAGCTTCAAGATCAACAGTTGAATTTTCAAAGGCTTTTCTATACCCAATAATTTCAAATAAACGATTAGTTAAACTTCCAGTTGTATGGCTAACTCTAATTGTATCTGTAATATTGTTGATTAATCCGTATAGAGTAGTTGGAATTGATATACTATCCACCCCAAGCTCTGTATGAGTTTGAAATCTCCATGCTATAGTTTTTGCATCAATATCATTTCTTAGCCATTTAGATTTAATTTCTTTGAATTGAGTCACTCTGGCAACTGAATTTGGAAATTTAACTTCAAGTAACTTTGAGTATCCTTGATTAATTCCAATTCCTTCACCCTGATAGTCATACCAAATTCGTATTCCAGCATAAGCCTCAGTGTTTCCTCTTGAAAATGAAAAACCAGACTTAATTTGTTGATCTTCAGAATAAGTAGCTGATGTTGTTGCGAATAATAACTGTCTTGGTCTAATTGATTTTATTGAAAACTTATTTTCTTCAGAGATATAAAATGATAACTGTAAATCAGATGCTATTTCTTTTAGTTCGTCAAAAGGCGTAGAGTTGTCATTTTGGAGAATTGTCTTAGAAATTTCTATCAAATCGGCTAACTCTAATTCTGAATCCCAGTTTGAATTGAAGTCTCCTGGGATAGTTCCAAGAGTAATTGATGGTAGCCAATTACCCCTGAAGTCTTTGTCACTTTTTCGTTTTCCATCTAGTATTTTATCATTTAAATAGGGATAATCTATATTGGAACCGGTTAATAATGCTCTTATAATTTGATTTGGAGAACCTTTCATTGATACAGGTTGAGCAATATAAAGATAATCACCAACCTTTATATCTTTTGTATCTGAAAATGAGAAAGTTCCAAATATGCCAAATCGAAGAGTTCCACCTGTTATAATGTATTCTTTTTGCTTTGTTAATGGATTATTAAGATTTGTAGCAACTCCAGATATTGAACCTGAATAAAACTTAACTCGTTGACCAGATGAAACTAAGTCATCTGGGATTTTATCATAATCTTGAATTTTATAATAAGCACCAATAACTCTATCATTTTGTGGACGATTACTTAAAAACCCTCCAGCCGCTCCAATTGCAGCACCAGCCCATCCACCAGTTATAGCTGAAACTCCGGCTGTTAATAATGAAATACCTAATGACTCAAGAAATGTTCTGCCTTTCTTTTTTCGTTGAATCCATTCAACATCACCGTAATCATCAAACATTACATCGGTACCATAAACTTTTAAGACTATCCCCCATTTTCTTCCATAAGCTTGAGAGCCAAGATTAGCATAATCGTATACGAATTGACGATTTGGTAAATCTTTGAGTAAATCTTTAAGCTGAAAATTAATAATACCATCTTTGACTTGTATAGAATCAATAGCACCAGTAAATTGATTTACATAAGTCAAAGGATTTGTATTAATCATAGCTGAAACACGAAGTTGTTTTCCTCGTGGCTCAGCTCCATTACCAAACAGAGAACCCCATAATTCTTGGCTTTCATCAACAAATGATGGCGACCAGTTTCCTACTTGCAGATCACCTGTCCAATGTTTGAGTTGTTTTTCTATTGTTGAGAATGATTTTATTCGTTCAGCCCAATTAGTAGTGGCAAAACTACCATCACCATTTTCTTCAAATAAAATTTTATAGTTTGGTTGAAATGTCCAGTTGGTAATTGTTCCATGACGAAGACTTGTTAAAGCTAAATAGTCAGCAAATGTGATAATTTCAACTGGATATCGTCTTGGATTCCATTTAAAATTTTCAGTAAACTCTGCGTAATCATTGAATGATTTTCGAGGTAGTTTTGGATTTGTTTCGGTAAATGTAACAGTATCAGAGAATGAACGTTTTGCTAAACTACCACAAGCTATAGTGGCATACGCTGAATCACTATAAGTTTTTCCATCGCTATCAATCCATAAAAATGTAGTTCCCTCAGTACCAAGCGTTGGTAAGTTAATTAATACATTAGTATCAGTCCAATTTGGAGTTGTTCCCTGAGTATCATCTTCAATTATACCTAATTGAAGTTGATCATATGCTTGTAATGCTTGATCATGCTGAAAAAGCTCAACTGTATTATCAAAACGAGTTGTTTTTATGTATGACTTTGAGTTATCTCCAAACTGTGATTCTTTATATACTATAATTCTTAAAGTACCAACAGTTCCAAATCTATTATTTATTGGATTACCACTTGGGAAAAAAGTATATGCTGTATAATACTCTCTTTTACCTTCTGGATAAAAAAGATCAAACGCCCATTGAGTCCCATCTGAACTAGTTCCCCAATAAAAACGAAATTTGAGACTTTCATTATAAAGAGAACGTGGCTGAAAGAATGAGCCATATCTCAAATAAAAACCCCCACCATCAACAGTTCCAGCATTTAATTTAAAAGGTGTTGGCATTATTCTTTTGAATCAGTTGCTTGATAAAATGCTTTAATTATATGAGAAGTTTCAGGAGTAACTATATGAATCACTTTTTTATCTTTGTCGTCATGTTTAATATCAACTTCGATCAACTTTTCAAGTAATTTATAAGTGTCCTTTGATATTTCCACATAAAATTTGCCTTCAACTACTTCAAGTTGAGAAATAGGAATAGTTTTTTCGGGAAGATTTATTTTCGATTGAAGTTTAGAATCAATTACTTGAAGTTCTTTTGCAGCCTTTTTGAAAATTAGTTGATTCACTCCAACAACATAATTATCAGAATTTTCTTCTGAAATTTTTGGAAAGTTTCCAAGTGATTTGATATAACGAAGTTTTCTATCCTGTTTTCCAATTTCAGATTTAGCTTCTTCAAAGTCGAAAATATCTTGACGAGTTTTCATTAATTCTTGACCACCTAAAAGAATGCGAATGAGCGTGTCAAAAAACTCGTTAAATCTTTGATCAAGTTGAGATTTATAGAAAATCATATCATAACGCTTAAAGTCATCTGGACGTTCTTGATAAGTTTCTCCATTTTCCATTGCCAATGCTAATTCTTTGATATCTTCAATTGGAATTTGAATTTGTTTCATGATAATTCTCCTAATTATACTCTTGTGATTAATCCTATCTCATAATCAGTCCCATCGACCTCTACTTTTAGACTGTTTGTAGTTAACGAGGGTGCTGCTCCGCCTCCAACAGTTCCAAGTCTCCACTTTCCCGCACCAGCTCCGGGATCGCCAGTTTTTAAAGTAGCGGCCACAAAATCATCATCGGTTGTGAGTGTGTTTACTGCGGAGCGATAAAGAACAGTATCCTCGCTTAAGCCAAATTTGATTCCAAATGCTACGGTCGTATTGTCCGCAAGTCCACCAACACGGAGATAGTTCTTTATCAAAACATTTCCATCATCAAAATATCCAGCCCAATTTGTTGTTGCTCCACTCGCTGTAGCGTGTAGACCGTAATTTGTCGTACCCGCACCAAGGGCTTCCCCTCTGATAGCAATATTCTGCGTTCCTGCACCATTACACGTCCCCCACAGAGATATTGCATCATTTCCACTTCCATGACTGTAAACCCCGACCCATGCGTTACTGTTCGACACACTTTCAACCATTCCATTGTTTATTACGATTCCAGATATGCCCCCATAAGCAACGTTTGCACCTATTGAAACTAGAGACGTCGTGTTCACTCTGAAATATGCTACCCCAGTAGATATATAAAGGTTCGCTTTTGAAGTTGCCACTTCTCCAAGAATTAAATTTCCACTAGCATCCCACTGACCTAATACCGTTGTATTATTCCCAACTCGAAAACCATTCGTTCCATCGATTGTGACCCATGAATTTGATGCCGCATAAGTGCCAGCCGCAAAACCATAAATTTCTGTTTCATAACCCCAATTACCGTTTAAATCACCAACTCGAAGTTTCTCAGTATTAGCTCCATAAGTAGCACCTTGAGTAAACATTGAAATTCTTGGCGTACTTTCAGCATCGAACTCAATTCGTCCTGTTCCAGTTTGACCAAGAACGAAGTAAATCGTTCCATCAGCCCAAGCTGGATCTGTTACATGAGCACTAGCTAAATCACGTGTGACGTTATATGTTGTTCCCGATACAAGATTACCAATTAAAATATATTCTGCTTTGATTGTTCCACTAGTATCATGAGCACGAATTTCAATAAAATCACCAACCGTCATTGCTTGACCAAAATCAATCGTAACGTCAGCTGAACCTACGGCTGGTAACTTACCCTGATTTTTCCCCATCTTCATTCGACCACCAACAACTTGAATTACATTTTCAGCGAAAATCAAAGCATTCATCGTCGAAATATATGATGAAGACCATAATTTCGTATATGAACCTAAATTATAAGCATCTGTTGTAGCTGGTAATAGTGACTTATCGAAAATTATATTGGAAGCAGTCGACGTTATATTCCCCCCGTTAATAGCCGCGTCCCCTGCTACGGTGAGGGAGCCGGAAAACGTTACATTGCCTGTAGCGCGGGCAAAAGTCAAAATATTAGAAGCGGTACCGTAGGAATAAAGAGCAAGATCGTTTGTCCCAGAACTTTGAAGGTTCAAACCCCAATGTGCTGTTCCGCTCCGTTTCATAGCTAACAGTGTACGGGCGAAGGTCGCGTTTGTCGTGTTTGAGACAAGAACGTTATCGTCTGCTCCCGCCGTTATCGCACCGGAGGAGAGAGCGTTGACAGTGATTCCTGCACTACCGAGTTGCGTGATTGTTCCGTCAACATTGATTCTCCATCCTCTGTCCGCGTCCCAATTCGAGAAGTAAAGCACGCCGGGACCAGTCGCTCCAACAAAACCATCAAGAGCCGTCGTCCCGTTTGCCTTCAACCTGATATTGGTGGCGGTGGCGTTTGCATTGATTGTTCCACTCGCCGTTATCGCACCGGAGGAGAGAGTGCCGACGGTAGTATTGCCGAATGAGTGTCCATTGGCGGCAGCAGTGATGATGCCTGTTACACCAATCGTTCCAGTAAAATTAGCAGTTGATGAAATAGTTTGACTATTAATCAATCCAGAAGTTACCGTGCCTATATTAAGCAGATTTCGTGAAGCATCAATTACTTGAGTAGCTCCAATATAGTAACCATTTAAAGTTTTTATATAGCCAGATGAAAGATTTATATTACCAGTTATAGGATCAGCACCACCTTCAACATGAGTTGAAGCATGAGCTTCAGGAGCAACCCCGCCAGTCGCTGTTAGAGTAATTTGACTATTGGCGTACGTAATTGCAATACCAGTTGACGCTATTAACGTAGCCCAATTTAGCGTTCCAGTTGAATCACCCATAAGCAAGTTACGGGTTCCAGCTTGAGTCCCGGGAAACACCCAATTTATATCAGCTTGGTACGAACCAGCAAATATTTTGTGCTTATAAGTTGATACGTCGTGCATCAATTGAGCGTAACCTTGGCGTATTCCACTTTCACCAAAAGGAATCCCGCTAGTTCTTTCATCTGATTCTATTTGACGAACTAATGCCATTTATTAACTTCCAGCTTGTATAGTCCAGTCAATGATAAGTGAGTCGCCATTAACATATCGTATATATGCTGAACCGGTTAATAGTGAATTATCATAAGCATATCGTCCGGTAAACAATTGAGTAACGCCTGCGGCGGCTGGGGTATATCCACGCCCGAGTTCAAAGAAATTCATATCTTTGGTTGTAGTGAACGAAAAAGTTCCTGAAAATTTAGCTTGGAGTGAACCAACCGCTGACTGAACCAACCCTCCTTGTGTTCCAGTTGAAGTTGTTCCTGCGTAATCTGAATCAATAAACGATCCAGCTGGTGATTTAAATGAACCCCACCCAATTGCATCAGCGCCATATTCGACTGAACGTGATATTAAAACTGTTCTCAAATTTGTATATAAAGTTACATTCAACGTATTCTTTTTTGAATAAACAAGTTCACGAATACTGTTTCTAACTCTATATACTTCAAGTTTACCGAATAACTTTGCCGAATCCATAATACTTCCTTTCAAACTGTGAATACTTGATTTGTTCCAAATTGTTTAACTATAACTCCAAAAGTCCAAAGGTCAAACGAGTTTTCACGTGGAATACTCTCGAGACGACAATAACCAGTACCCCATATTTGCGAATCAGAATAAGTTCCAGGTGATTGAGTCGTCCCTGATACGTGAGAGCCAAAATAAACTATAGTAACCTGTTGTTTACCATACCATCCACCACATATATGCTCAATAGATTCTTTGGTAAGAGTCTGAATATCTGTAAAATTCATTCTCCATTCTTTAAGTCTTGACTTTTCATAAAGAAATGTATTACCATGATGAGTCTCATGAATATCTTCATTTAGATTATATCCACGAGCATTTCCTTCATCTGGCATATCTTCGTCTGGAACAAAAAAGTCAAAAGTCGAACCCAGACTAAGTGATGATGTTCTAAATCTAAGTCCAAGAGCCATTAATTTCTCACTGCCAAGTTTTGTCTATTTTTTCTTGCCGCTTCATCGACTTTACGTTGAAAATCGTCCATACCATATACTGGTCCATTAAAAATAATTTGAGAAGTAGTACGATTTGAAACACCTGCCGAACGACGAATTATTAAATCGTTGGTGTTTCCACCTCTTGAACCCCAAATTCTATCAACATCGCCTAAGACATCAACCCCCTTATTCTCAATATCCTCTAAAGAATTACGTCCACTTGGAATGATATGACTTAGTAATTCATTAATTGCTAATTCCTCAAGTTTATCTATAAGTTTTTGAAATGATTCAACTAGAATTGTTCCAACTATATTGGCTCGTTCAGACTCAAGCTGATTAATTCTAGAAAGAAGTGACGCTTCTTGATCTTCGATGATTTGTATTCCAGCTTTTTCACCTTGAACTTGTAATAATTGAAATCTTAGATCATTGATCTTATCAGTTATATCCTCACCTTTTTGGCCAAACAAAATCTCATTCAATATCCCACGACCACTTGATTGGAAAAATTCTATTACTGAGCCGGCAAGGGTATCTCTGAATGCTTCAAGTTCATTATTAATTCTACCTAACTGTTTGGCAAAAGCGTCTCCCCAATTTTCTGAAACTTTAGCCAATTCTAATTCCATTGATAGTGCGTCTTTGAGAAGATCAATTTGTTGTTTTCTCAAATTTAAAATATCAGTTTGCATTATTAAAACATGAGGGTCGTCAGACCCAAACATAGTCTTAATCATGTCAATTGAATGACGTTTTTCTTCAATTAAACTAGTCAATCTATCAATCTCAATATAAGTATCAGCAACTATTTGTTTTAAAGTTGCTCTCTCACCTCCATATAATTTGGCCTTTCCAATGGATAATGCTTTTTGAAATTCTAATGTTTTTTCAGTTACTTCTGATAATTTTTGCTCATATCTATCTAAATCATCTTCATGAGTAACTATTTTCAAAGTTTCAATTGCTTTACCTTTTGCACCACCCTTATCTATAATTTCATCAATCAACTCCAGATATTCTCTTAATGTCTCCTTCGCTCTTGCTATATCTTGAGCATTTTTACCTTGAGCAAGCATAGCTTTTTGGAGACCATCTAAAATTTGAACTTTGGATTTTTTGGTGTCAAATGGCTCAGCTAACTCAGTTAGTAATCTAGATAGTGCTGAATAATACGTCAATATATTGGTTGCCTCTCCAGATATTTCTCCATGAGCTTTTACTGGTATTAACGCTGTAAGTAATCCTTCTTTTTTCACTTTTCTAGCTATTTCAAGAAGTCTATTGTTTAATCCAAGCTCTTGAATTTTCTTTCTCAAATCAGCATCAAAAATAGTAGCATGACCCGCATCCAGTGTTAATTGTCTTTGTTTTCCTATATTTTGTTTAGCTTGAAGTTCAGCTAAATCTTTTTCAAATTTAAGATATGCCTTGAGTGAAGCTGAAATTTGACTATTCCATAATCTTGATCCAAAATCAACTATTCTTGATAACCAACTATTCGGCTTACTCATTTCATTGTTTAATATAACCATTGTTTCGTATATTAAACGTAAATCAGCGTTTAATTCTTTGAAAACCCTCTCACCTAACTTTTGAGAGATGAATACCCACAAATCGTTAATATTACTTTTCAAACCTTCAAATGTAAATGCAATTCGTTGAGCGGTTCCACCAAATGAATCTTGAATCAATTTATTTAGTGCAGTTATTCTATCACCATACCTAGCAGTATAAGCTTCAAGCTGAGATTCAGTTAATCCACGAGTTGAAAGAAGAAGTCCAGTTCTTGGTGAATAATTAATAATTTTACCAAAAGCTACAGCGGTATCATTAATATCACGATTAGTGATCGCCGCCCAATCAGCTATCGATTTCATATCTCGCCTAACATCGCCACCAAACGCTTTTAGTAAAGCAAAAGCATCAACTACTTCTTGAACCATGAATGGAGTAGTAATTGTAATTCTTTGAACCTCTTTATATGTTTTTTCAAGTTCTTTGGTATCAGGAATTAATGACCTCAATCTAGCACGAGTGACTTCAAGTAATTGATTAGATTCAATTAAACTACTTACAAATCCACGAATCAATTGAACAGTTGTATTGATGATAACAAATGAAGCCAAAGCTGAGAGTACCCTTGAAAATACTAATCCAAATTTTTCAAATTGTCGTTCAGCCCACCCAAGATTTTGACTAATATTTTTTATACTTTTAGAAAGCTCAGTATTCTCTTTGATAGCCGCTTTTGTTAATCCAATTCGTTGTTGTTGAATAGCAACTTCATTTTTAGCATCACGAATCATAGCCGCACGATCTTGAGTTGAGACTGGTGTCCCAAGAGCATTATATTGAGTTTGTCGTGATACGGCAATTTGAGATTTTAACTTTTCAAGCAGGATTAATTGTTCTTTAAGTCTCTGATTAAGCCTCTCTTGATTTTGCTCGGCTCGTTTAATCTGATCAGCAACAGCTTGAGCACGTTTCGGTGCTTCGCCCGAAATCTCAATATCAAAACTCATTGTTGTAAACGCTTTAACTGCCATAGCCGAAGAATAACTCCTTTAAATTTTGAATAAGTTCTCGTGAAAATCCACGAATTGGTCGAGCTGGAACTGGCATTTCATGTTCAGGTTGTTTACCAAACCAAGGGGTAGTTGCATTAAATCCAGCCTCATGCTGAGATACTATTTGTTCATCTTCACCAGTCCATCCAACATCAACTTGATGACGTCTTTTACCTAGATAGATCAATTTTACTTTTAACCCTTCAAAAATATGTCTTGATGTTTCACGAAGTAAAAATGACGCTCCACGTCTAATACCTTTTGATTCACGATGTCTTATTGTTGACTCTTTAAGTGGTTCAAGTGGTGTTCCATTTGGAGAAGTGTGTTTTAATATTCCATATTTATAACTTCCATTATAAAAACGATGAAGAATAACTTTTACACCACTTTGACTTTGTAGCCCAGCAACAGTAAATTTATGTTTCACTGAACCTTTAACTGAGCTTACAATTTCTTCTCCAATCATTTTCATTGCATTATTGTCTGGCAAAAATCGTTGACGTAATACTAAATCAGCGTTTTTCTTACGCTTAATCATGTCAACCCATACTCCACCACTTCTATCTATTATTTTTACCGCCATCTCTATCCTCTGCTAAAAACTTATTCAATTCATCAAGATAAATATAATAGGCAATCAAAAAAATATTTGGTTGATCAAATAACGTGCCTTCACATGGAAAATGAATAAGTTCATTTCCATCTTGTCCACCAAGACACAAATTCAATTTACCAAGTAAATGAGTTGTAAGATAGGTTTTTGGAAAAGATTTAGCACAAATTCCAGAAATTCGTCTTTCCGTATTTCTGAAGAATTTCAATGCTACTTCGATGCGGTTGGTCTTATGAAGAGTAAGTAATTTATCGATAGCATCCATTAAGGATTCTATTGAATCAACTACTCCGCCTTCGTTACCAAGTCGTGTTGCAGATTTCCATTCTAATCTATCACCTTGTTCAAAATCAATCTGATGAATAAAGCATAGTCTCCCAGACCTATTTCCCATCATATCTTTGGCGATACAAAGCTCGCAATTATACCCAACAGAACCTTCAAGTTCATTGGAGCGAGATTGAATCAGGAAACATCGTATCGCCCATCTCAGTTTTTTGCTTCTTGCTCCGTCAAACTTGAAATACCACGAATGGCAGTCTCAAGTTCGTTTGCATATTCACTGGGAAGGTTCATAAGAAATTCCAGAGCTTGTTCAATATCTTTAATTTCTGGAATTTCTACGTCATTAATTACAGCATTATAAATCAATACACTTTTTTCATCTGCTCTGAGAGCTATACGAAAAAGTGACTCGCTCCACTTTCCACGTTTAATTACAGTTCTGCCTCTCTTTTCTTCAGTCATTGACTCCATATAATTATCAAATTGACGTTTAGAAAGCTGAGAGTAATTAACAATCGTTGGTTTCGGAGAAGTTATATCCGATTCCCAAGTGAACTGAATTACTTTATTTGATACTGTCTTCAACATATTTCATGCCTTTCTGGATGATTTAAATTTCGCTTAGTGCCTGTTTTTGCATTTCGCGTCCCCCTCGCGAAAACCCCCTTATGACGCTAATTTCGCCCTGTATTTAAACGATCTGCCCTCGCCTATACATTGCAATACCCTTTAAACAACTAGGGCGAAATCTTAGACCGCATGGCGGGATTTTAACCCGCCATACAGTTAAAATCCAAGCAGATCAGTTCCAAATGTAGAACCAGTATAAACTGTCACCATGGTGGATGGCCCAGTTGTACCAGAATTTGGATATGCACGATACGGAATACTTAACTCAATTATAGAATCGCCACCAGAGACAGGAATCGGGAACGCTCGATGACGAATATTAGATTGAGCAATTTTAAACTCATTGCCAGCAGCTTCAAAAACATCAATTGTTAAAGCATAACCGATGCCTTCCTGAAGTTTGGCAATATCTCGCTCAAGCTCAAAATTGAGAGAACCATCCGCCGTCCATTTCCCAAATGGAAATCGACTGTAACCACGTTGGCCAATCTTTGTTCTATCAGCTGAGTTATTATTAAACACACTTTGAAGTGACTCTATATTAAAACCCTCAGTTCCAGTAGTTGCTGTTCCCATATAATCAACAAGTCTATTATATGCAGACAGACTACCATAAACTGAAGGCCATATAAAAACGCTTGGGTATGTATAATAATCAGCATCCATAAATTTGAAACTTGGTGTCATATGACAATCTTCACCATATCTCAAATCAAAAGTAAGGCGGTCAACTATTCCATTAGTAAAACGAATACCGTTGGATTGTGTCCCGCCTGCATCAACAAATGATTGTCCAAAAACAAGGTCAATATTTATAGAATACGGATGAGTTCCTATATTTGACCCACCTGAAGTCCATTTTAGACCTGTTGGCAGACGATAAAATGTATAAGTCCCAGTTCCAGATTTAGCAACATTCTGAAAATGAGCCATAAGAATCATAAGCATATCGTCAGCTTTTGGCTGAAATACAAAATCGCCACGTGGTTGATATCGATCAACACTGAAAGTATCTACTGGGGACTCAGCAACACCTAGCATCTTATTATCACGCTCCATAACTTGAGCACCAAAATCAAGATTATGCGATTCAGCGTAAAGAAAGAAGCCACGATTACCAAGAGTTCCAGGAGTTCCCCAACTGCTTGCCTTTGTTATTCTAAGTAATGATTCCCAGCCAGCTGACATTGGTTACCTCATTTGATATTATCCTGATTCCCATACCAAAGAAATCCAATACCATCAACGATACGTTCATCGTCATGTAAAGCTACTGGATTTCCAATACTAGAACCTGGATAAGGATCAAGTTGACCGTCAAACGTATTATGTTCAAGAGTATCACTTACATCCTGAAAAAATTCATATAATCCGCGACTTTCTTTAGGACTACCACTCATAAGTCTTCCAGCCAACTTTTGAAAGGACTTAGTCCACAACTCAATAGCCACTACATATGTATTTCTGTAAAACTTACCAATCTGTGGTTGTTTGATTACAAAACCTGAATCAGCAGGAGAAATTTTGATTAAAAATAATTCAAAACTTGGAAGAATATCCTTTTCATTTTGCAATGAAATCACTATAGAGTCATCTGGAACATAATTCAACTTCTCAGATTTTTGTAATGTACTCTGAATAGTGGTTGAAAGTTCTTTAAAGTTTAGTGAATTCAATCTTACCGGCATCAACCCCTCTTTATTCTACGAAAATTAGAGTGACGATTAATTACTTTTACATTTGCTGGGATACATTTAATTTGATACTCATCGCCATACTCAACTTGTTTTTGTGTACCATACAGTGTCCCAGCTGGCTCCCAACGAACATCTAATCCACCCTCAAGATGAATCCATGTAGTTCCAGTAAGAGAAAGAGTTTCAGACCAAGAATATCCATCATTATCAGATGACTTGAACTCAGCTTCACCTATCTCGTTACCAGATGTGGTAGCAAAAATTTTAAGACGAAATACTTTAGGATAATCAGACTTCCAATAAAAACCTGAGTCCCAATTAGTATAAAATGTTCCACGTCCAACTCTAGAAATTTCAACCGGGTAGCCAATCCCATAAGTAGTTGTATCGGTATCAAGTGATACTCTACCTAATACAATATCATTGATTATTTGATTCGCCCGTGTAGCAAAAGACATCATCCATTCTGGTAACCCATCTCGAAATTCAACAGCATGACGAGATTTAAGTTTATTAAAAATAGTATCAACAGCATTCCATTCAACTAAATGTGGATGATATTGACCTAATTTGACATTAGTCCCAACTGGAATAATTGGAACACGGCCTACACTGCTTAGCTCAATATTAATCTTATTGAAGCTGAATGATAAGTCGTCAGCCAAACTACCAGTGTAAATTTGAAGAGTTCCTGCAAGATTATCTTTATGCCCATAATAATGAGTTGCAAACCCTTCAAAAAATCTTTCAACATCAGCAAAGGTTGCGTATGAAGACATTTTAGGTTAATAACTCCTTGTCAAGATCAAAGAATGCTTTGCCATTAATCCACTTGTTCTGAAATGCCATTGAATCCTGTTGCAAAATACGAATTTGACTTGGTGTTGGATTTTGAGATGAACCTATTTTATGATAAATCACAAAGGATGGTTCATAGATAATCTTAAATCCAGCGTATCTAGTTCGATAACAAAAGTCTGAATCCGAAAAGTAATTAAACATTTTTTCATCAAGGAGTCCGATTCGCTCAAATACCTCTCGACGAATTAAAACACTGGCAAACGTCACCCACTTCTCTGGTGTTCGTTGATTAAACTGTTTTAATCTAACTGAGCCTGATTTATGTATTCCAGCTGGAAGACACTCATAAGTTCCAGCATGATGAATAAAATCATGATCATCCATCGAACGAATTTGAAAACCCACTATACCTATACTTAAATCAAGCTCAGGTAAAATCTTCTCAATTGCAATTAGTGTCTCTTTAGGAGCTATTGTATCATTGTTAAGGAGCCAAATCCAGTCTGGTGGAGAGTTATTCCACGGAACATCTATCCCACCTAGAAATTTCCTGATGATTTTATTGTTTCCACATGAAAATCCAATATTTTCTTTATTACAATCAAATATTTCATGAAAAAATTTTCCATTTAATGACGTTAAACAATTATCGAGAAGTTTTTGTTCACCATAATGTACAATGGAAATTCCGACTTTCATAAATTCTCCTTTAGTTCATTTTTAATACTGTAAAGTTCATAGCTATTCAAGTTATTTGGAATCCAAATATGTGGTTTTTTTGCAAACACAAATACGCCAGGAGATTGATAATCAGTTGCTATTGAAATAATCTCAAAATCAGAGAAAATATAAGCTGTATTTAAAACACTATATCGCCAATAATCGCTTGGATAGCCATGAAAACCAGCTCCTTTTGATCTGGTAGTTATCAAGATATAACCATCAGGTCTTATTACTGATTTCATATTATTAATAGCACATCGCCAATCCTTGGCATGTTCAAGCATTTCACATGAAATTACAAAATCGAATGATTCTTTAGTATATTTATCGATTAAATCACAAGCATCACATATCTCATCAACTTCTGGTCCTTGACGAATATCAACACCTTTATATTCAGACGGAGAAAAAGAATTAAAATGTTCACGAGTAGAGCCATTGACATTTAATGACCCAACATCAATAATTCTTTTTCCTTTGACATATTCAAGTTTCACTTCTCGTTTAACAAACTCCATTACTGGAACATTCATTTCCACCCTCGTATAGCAATCTCATCATTTGCACGTTTTGGAATTTCTTCAACTCGACTAAAACCACAAGTCATAAGAAGAAGCGTTAATGATTTACTAGTATAGCCCCATTTATGAATTTGTTGCTCAGAATCATTTTTACCATATATACGAAATATAGCTTGAGCGCAATCAGGTAATTTATTATACCCTCTCAAAAAATCTTCACATGCAAGCTCTACATCTGGAACATGAATGTCTAGAGTTCCACCTTTTCTTAAAATTCTATAAATCTCTTCAATTAGATTAATCCCAATCTCGTATCTAAAATGTTCAAGAGCATGTTTAAATAATACTTGAGAAAATTTTTCATTTGGAAGTGGAATTTCTCCAAAAGATAAATCCACATTTTTGTCTGAATTTGAAAAATCTACATTTAACCATCCAACCATCTTGTTATTACCACAACAAAGATTAAGTTTATCCGATTCGGTACCACGTTGAGATAACCGTTGAAAATGATAAACAGGAGAATGAATATGAACAAATTTAACATCCTTTGATATCTTTTCAAAGAAAATAATATCGTTTGGATAAGGAAATGGAGGAAACGTTGGATAGCCACCCATTTCAAGAAAATAGTCTCTCTTGAAAATTACAGGCATAAACCATCCAAGTCCTTCATCTATCACTGGATTAACTGGATAAATTTTTGCAAAATTATCAAAACCAGCTTTATCAAAAGTTTCTATTGTTTGACCAAAATCTTTTCTGAGATTTTTACTATTTACGTCAACATACCCTGGTTCAACAATATCAAACGTAATAACTGGATTATCAGATAAATCAACATTAACTCCATAATCCCAAGATGGTGGAAAATAGGTATCATCATTTACAAGTAACACCAGCTTTTCTCTAGAATTTTTTACTCCGATATTATACATCTCATAAACATCTAAATTCTGTTCATCTCCAATATCAAGTAAATGAATTGGTAATGGATATTTCTTTTTCCACTCATCAATAATTTGAGGAATTATCTCACTATTAATTTTATTTGGATGATCAAAAACAACAACCAACTCGTTACAATTCATAGAATGAGCAAGAATATACTCACACGAGAACCTCATTCTTTCAATTGAGTTGGTTACTACTATTGCTGAATACTTCATTCTCAATCTCCTTTGAACTTTCAAGTAATTCAAATATCTCAGCAACTTTATCTGTTATCATTTTTGGTGTTATATTACCTACACACGCTGGCATAGTAGCACTTATAGCACCAATTTTTTGGCGAATAGCTCCAAACTCATCATCTATAGCTTTTGGAATTGTTTGAAACTCTTTTGCAACCTTCATAATATCTTCACGAGAATTTCCGGCTTGAAATATACGTTTTTCACGCTCACTTAATGATTCTTCTGCTTTCTTTTTCTCAAGTGGACAAAATTGATCAAGTACAAAGCATGGATGACATGGAACTTTAGCTTCAAGCGGATGAGCAAACTTATAATACTTAATACGAGTCCAAGCCGGAACTGTAGTATAAATATCAATTGAATGAGTGCCTACAGCCTCAGCAACATGACTCATTCCCGAATCAGCTGAAATAAATACAGCCATTTGATTAATCAACGCTACTGAGCAGAGTATTGGATCAAACCCTTCAGGTACATCTATCTTCTTCCTACCGTATTTTGCCATCATAACCCATTCATTTCCAGCAAAAACCAGAATGGTGTCATTCATGTACTTAGTATGAAGAAGTTCTGGTAAATCCATTGCTCTATACCAAGTTCTTGTCAAAGAAGAAGCTTGAAGCTGAATTCCAATTACTCTACCTTCATCTGGAACTTCATTTAATGCCCATTCATGATACTTCTCTGGAATACTAATTTCTGGTCTCTTATCTTCGTCTGAAATTTGAGTCCAATCAATATTTGACCATGCAAAACTTAAATCCACCCAATTCATATAATTGGAGTTAATACTACGTCTCCACTCATCTATTTTATTAAAACCTGCACGATTTTCTTCAATTGAAAATTTAAAATCAAACACCTCATCATATCCAGATTTAAGTATATCAAGCGACACAAAATTCTTTTGTTCATCTTCAATACAATCTATTCCATTTAAACGTTGAACCTTTTTAATGGAATGAAGATATGGCAATTTTTCAAAGAGTTGAAAAACCTGACCAGTTGGAGAGCCTATGAAAAAATCAACTTGATATCCACGTTTATGTAATTCTTTAGCTATTGGAGTTAATATCAAACAATCACCCAAGCCACCAACTCTAGCAATAAGAGCTTTTTTCACATGATTAGTTGATATCTTGGTAAGTTTTATAAAATCTGATATTTGAATGTTCTCATTCTGTTCCATTCTTACCTCAAATAATATGGGATTTCTGGAAATTTTTCAATTAATCCGCGTGTTGCAGGGGAACCAAACTCATTTAAAACTCCACGGATAAAGTTTTTCTCCACTTGTTGAGCCTCTGGCGAGATATTCTTACCTCTTTTCAAATGCGTCCTAATAACTGATTCAAGGTCTCGTTTATGTTCAAATTTCTGAAAAAGAAATAACTGTTTCTGCGTGATTATATCGGGAAATTTATGTGCCTCAGTTGGCCACTGAAGTGGTGGTAAATCTCTATCTTCAAATTTAATTACTCGTTTCCAAAATCTTGGATGTGGATCGCTACCAAGCATTCTTTCTAAATCAACCTCTTTATCTTCATGATAAATTGAATTTTTAAAGAGAAACCAACATACATCAAAATCATATACAGTGATACATCTCGCTAATTCATCGATAGTCTCTTTTGGGATAACTTCGTCGGCATCCATAGCTAAAACATAATCTTTGGTTGCTAGAGCATAGCAATATGAACGATCATAGTCAGCATTACCTTTATTAGTTGTTCTGATATAATTAATTGGAACTTTAACTAAAGAAGTTAATTCATCAGTCAAAAGTTTTTCATCTGAGCCTTGATCAACTAAAACCAATTCGTCAATAATACTTGAAACAGAATCAATTGCTCGTTTCAATAATTCTGATTGATTGAAAATAACCATACATAGACTGACAGACTTTCCAGAAATCATAACTTTCTTCTTTCTATTATTTTTAAGCATCTTCGATAAAACTCATTATTAAAATATACTGGTGGTTGTAAAATATACAACCACCAGTATTAATTTATCCTAACGAGCCGTAGTTGAACGCACCCGATTTGGAACGAACTACCAAGTTGGCAGTACCTTTGCTCTGCCAAATAGCTCCCTGACCTCGATAGAAGATTGTCTTCCAAACAGACAGACGACCAGCATCTGAACCAAAATCAGGATAATACCATGTGCTTGGCAACATGCCGAACCCATAACCAGCCGCATTCGCACCACCCACGATTGATGTGCCTTTACTCAATTGCTCTTCAGTTTCGATGAAGATGAAATTCTGGAACTCACCAAGAACTTGATACAAAAGCCCTTGCTGATTTGAATAAAGTTGCTGATTCGTAAAAACCGAGCCAGACTTTAAGTTTCGCAGAGTTGCTGAATTTGCAATCCAGTAATACAAACCACGCTCGTTGAATGGTGATACAAGACTCGCTTTTAATGAATCCGAGGCAAGTGCAACTCCACCGGGCCCAAGTTCTCCATAGTTTGCCGCATTCAACGGACGATTCGTTCCCAACAGAGTTGAGTAAGAACCTGCCGCTGGAACTTCTATGGAAAACGGGGTGTTGACCAGAATATCATAATCCAGCCAATTAACCATTCTACCAATATGGATGCCTAGTGTTTCAATAAGCTCACTACGAACATTGATATCAGTTATGAAATCGCCATATTGACCTTCATAACCAACACCTGTTCCATATTCATAAATGGACATTGAAACTGAATCTGTTTTCTGGGTTCCGATACCAATTGCAGTACCAGAAGTCAGTGGAGAAACTGTGCCAGGTTGTCCAAAATTCTTAAAGATAGGGGTAGTGAATGTTCCACCTTTCCCTTTTCCAAAAGCATTTCTGGACTGATTCATTACTCTCGAAAAAACTAGATTAGAGATAGCGGCACGCATGATCGTTCCAGCAAGATTCTTAACCTCAAAACCGTCACCACGAATCGTGCTGACATCATAGCTGAACATATTGCCGTATCCCGCACCGGGAGTAAAACCCATTGTTCAGTCTCCTACAATCCAGGAACTCTTATACCCTGTGGACCAACGACTGGTTCAGCTGGTGGTTGTTGTATAACTTTACCATCTGGACCTTTCTTTGGTTGAGCAGGAGTTCCTTCAATTTTTGAACGTATAAAGTTCTCTTGTGCAGTATGAGCTTCATCAAGGAGTTGTCTCCATTCCTTTTTTGAATCTTTTCCATCAGGATCGAAGATTTCAAGCTTGGCTGGGTCAATGAATCGCATGTCTATTTCAAACTTCTGACCAAACTCCTTTTCGACCTCAGTCATAACGTCCTTGGTTAAGACATCAATTTTGCCTTGCCAAATTTCATCACTTTCCCTAGTTCGGTCTGCTTTCCATTTATCAACACTGAAATCCTTAGGCATATTATCAAATTTCTTCAAATCAGTTTGAAACTGAGTAACTTGACCTTTTGCCGTATTAAGTTCAGTATTAATAGCGTCAAACCTAGACCCTTTTTCCACTAGAGTGGCTATTTCCGATTCAGGGATTCCAGCAGGAATCTTTGATTTAAGAATCAAATGATCATTCTTAACCGCTTTAAGTGAATTTACTTCACTTTCAGCTATAAGAATATGACCATCTGGTGCTTCGGGAATATTAAGAGTCTGACTTCCAAACTTGACTAGTCCCATAATTCTGCTCCTTTCATGTTGGCTTTTGAGTTATTTTCGTTTCATTTGTTTTTCGTGATAAGCTCTATTTCTTATAGCGGCAGACATCACGGCCGCTTTATGTGATTTTGCCATAGCCACTGTTTTTCCAGTAGCCTTCTCAACTATTCGTTTACCTCTAACTAAGACTGGCATTTTCCACCACCGTTGCTTTAAGTAATGGGATTTTTAGTTCACGAATATTCACAGCCATCAAGCCTTTTGTTGTTATAACTACTTGAAACTGAACTATTTGACTTTTAGCAAGCGTTTTAAACTTTTCATCTGTAGAAATTCGTGAAAAGTGAGCAAATATATCATGAGAAGCACCGTCCGGCTTTTTGAAGTAATCACACTCTATAAATCCAAATCCTAAATCTTCACGAAACCATAGTACCGTCCCAACATAATCTTCATTTGAAATTTTGTCATCTCTCTTTCCCATATTTCAACTCCTTACGTTCCTTGCTCTATACTCTTTCGTTCCGTTGAGGCTGCTTTTGGTCCAACACCTTTTTGTTGAGAAATCTTTTCAATAGCTTTAGTCGCTTCATTGAGTTGTTTCTCGGTCCAATCTGGATGCTCAGCTCTTAAAATTTCTTCAACACTCTCAGTCCCAGATTGACGTTGCAGAGCTTTAATTTCTTCATCAAGAAGTTTGTCAATACCTAAGAAGTCTGGGTCAAAATCAATATGAAAACTAACTGTTGGATCAAGTTTAAAGTCTCGTCCAGTAACTTTTGAGAAAAACAATAAATCAGCTTTCATTTCCTCAATTTCACTTACACGAAATTGAGCAAACTTTCGAGCCATTACTGAACGCTCAGATGTAAATAGAGCTTTTAATGGTGGCCCAGAGCGTATTTGACCAATCTCTTTTAGCATCCCACGTGAGATTAAAGAGATTCCTGAAACCATTGAGAGAACTCTTCTAAGATCATCTTGACGACCCTTAGATGCCTCAGTTTGACCATCCCAAGTAATATATTCAGCTTTTACATCATTAGCTTTCTTATCAGGAAATTCAACAAGCGCATCTAGCGTTCTGACAAATCCCTCAGGAAACTTACCCCCATAAACAGCTAAAATTGGAGACTGATGATAACGAATTAAAGCCTTATCACCAGAGCCAAGTTCATCTATTTCTAGATTCATTGACTTTAGTGAATTAATCTCAGGTTCACCTTCTATATAAAATGGATCACCGGTATTACGATAAACTGTGAAAGGAACATCTATCCTTCTGAAAGGATTTTTATTGATAATACTCCCAAACTGAACAGTAATTTGAGTCCATTGAGTTTCACCTTCTTTTCGTTTCCATTTAAGCCAAACATCATCATCAATATACTCCATAAATTGCATTTTTTCAAATGTACGTCCTATTAATGACATTAATGTTTTATTACCAATAAAATTATCATAATCATATACACTGAAAATTGAACCAACCCTAGTTGAATCGACTATGTTATTTTCATCAATATATGGAAACGGAACACAAAAAGCTGAATCTCTCAATTTTTTAACTATAACACCATACTTTGCTTTACTGAAGTTATCAGAAGCATCATCAAACTCTTTACCTGTTCTGCTATCAATTAGTTTACGCCCAACTATAGAGTAACCGCTCACTAAAGTATTTAATGCTTTATTATCATCACTAATTGATTGATACTCATCTCTCCAGACACGCTCTTTGAAAAATCTCATTAATTCTTCATCAACCTCTGCTTCTTTACTCCCCTCTTTCATTCGTTTTACATACCGTTGAACTGTTCTTCCGTCACCATACAAATGAGCCACCATTAAATCAACAATATGCTTGATATGATTTTCTATAGTGGCATCTTCAACTCTTGCGGCAAAATCAGCTATATTTTCTCCCTGATACTTTTTAAAGAATAATTTATGGAGACCATTATAGAAGTGCCAATTCTCAATTACTAAATCTTGATGATGTTGAAAGAAATTTTCAATATCATACATAACTGAAAATTGACTCAACTGTCTATTTTTAGACAGTGAGACCATGCGTATTAATTGATCTATAGCTGAGACTGCCATTATCTTATCAATGTCCTAAGTTTTCGAAAAATTGCCGGCTGAGGATTAAGCATCATTGCCGTCAAATTATAAACCAAAGCATGAAAATAATGGTCAGGATTTTTAATATTTGGATACCAAGGAACCCAATTACCTATAACATCCTGTTTCAATGCTCTGATTGGAGACTTCATATGTTCATAAAAATCACGAATTCTTCTAATATCAATTGGTAATGTCATTTTCTTATTCATTACCACGTCAGATAACGTCATCATCATAAGAGTACGATGAATATTCACTATATTTGAATCCCAATCTAATCTAACTTTATCTGTACTTCTTTCAAGAAACTGAGGATAATATGCAAGCCAAACATTTGAATGTTCATTTTGAAATTTAATAGCTTCATCTTTATCAGGGTTAGCATCAATTACTATCGACTTACATCTGAAATCCTTATAGAATAGTCCAAGTTCCTCCCAATCATTTAATTCGATTACAGAGACTATTTTAACTCTATTATTTTCGTCAAATATTGAAGCCGCTGCATGAATAACGTTACCAATGTCAGCTCCAATAAAACAAGGAATTTCTGACCTAAGCCATAAAGTATAATTGCCACGAATAGCATCAAGGTTTTCATCTGCAATTCTACTACCTTTTGGTTCGTATGGTCTGCCTAAGTCTGAGTTGTTAAACTCTTGCTCCTTGAGAGGATTCATCGAATCTTTCATCATCTGATTAAGATTCGCATTTGGAGCAAAAAGTTTGCTTATACTATAACCATGACAATAATCAGAATTTTTTGGAAACTTTACAACCCACTGCGCTCTAGCTGAAAGACGATCAAGTGGTTTTTTGCAAAATCGACAAATAATAATAATATCTGGCTGATAATATGAAAATTTAATTTCATGTGCATTTTTATCCAGTATATTATGTTCCCAAATTAAGTCTTCATTCCATTGACCACACGATTCACACTGAATAGTCCAAACTCTTTGATCGCTTCCACGTTCGTTTTGCGCTTCGTTCCCATAATAATAAAGCGATATCCCAGACCCGTGAAACTTTGGTGTAGAGAAGTACGATCTCTGAGGATTTGCACTGGCACCAAGACGTTTATCAAGAGTATAAAGAGTACCTTCTTCGTATTCGTCGACTTCATCAGCTTCAAGATCACTAACGTCAACCGTAATAATCTGACGTCTCTTTTGGACACCTCTCCAATAAATTTGATTCTTATTGATTGAAAACTTTTTAAGATTAAGCGAACCGGTAATATACTTTTGAAGAAACTCATTATTTAACACAGCTTCACGTGCTCGAGCATCAACAAACTGTTGCATTTGCTCAGCTGCTGGAAAAGTATAAAGTAAATTACCCTTCCTTGATATTGCTTTCCACATTGTTCTAGCCAACTCAAGTTCAGAAATACGAGATTGAGCTGACTTCATTGTAACTCTAAATGGATGCTGGTCTTGAGCTAAACCTATTAAATAAGGAGCATCATGAAGTGAGAATTTTTCTCCTTTATGCTCACCAGAAGAAATTTTCCATTTATCGAGAAGAAAAATCAAAAAATCACTGTGGATCCTCTTCTCTAGTTCCTTCTCCAATTTCAGGCGCTTCTGAGGTGATAACTGGTTCAGACTTTCCATTAGTAATTTCTTTTTCAACCCAACTGTCTTGTGGTTTATGTTTAAATACATCTTGATTTTTCAAATGATAAACCATTCTATCAAATGAATCTTTATCTGGATCAGTACAACCAGCTAAAACAATCATATCTTTAACTGTTAAATATCGTTCACGAGCGCTCATTAACCACTCTCTATTTGTGACCAAAGAGCGATTGATGAATTTTGGACATAGTTGAATTTCACCTCTTTGAACTGCACACATTGAACCACGATCGTTTTTAGTCATTACCCCATTAAAACAAGCATAAATATCCCCCATCTTTTCGCCTTGAACGCAATTAGTAAAATCTGTAAATTCAATTTTTTGAGTAATAGCTTTTGGTAATTGCGCACCATATCTCTCTTGAAGTATAGCCTCAACATCATTTTTATCAACTATATTTGCATCCTCAATCTCAGTCTCATCTTTTTTCTGATGTGGCTTAAAATGATCAAGTAAACTCTTGCCACCCATCTCTTGATTAATTTTATCTGATGTCTTTAAGTACAAGTTGGTTAGCTTAACAGTCATATCATCTGGACCACCAACAGTGTTCTTTAAACCATCAACCGACTTCTCAAAAAGAATCTCTGCAAGTTCATTATATCTGGAAATACGAAATATCTTATCAGCAAAGCGGTAAGTTTCTCCAATTCTAAGTGCCACTGTTGCATACACCTGATCAACTATTTCAGCATACTTAACACGATAATAGTAAAGATTGATAGGCATTAACTTTGGCTGATTGTCTTTTTCTCTATCTTCATTTACTATTCTCAAAATCTCTTTTTCTGACATTCTGAGAGCTAGACCTATAATAATAAACTTACGATCTTCAACTCTTATATGTTTACCATCCTCAATATTGGTTTTCTTAAACCAACTCTCCCCTATATCAACCGTAACAATTTGAGCTACTCTATCAACTAACTCAGTAGCAAGCTCCTTCTCAGGAACCATTTTCAGTATAGCTGGATGTGCTGGATCTTTTGATATAGCAGCCATTAAACAATCACCAAATCGTTAAACACTTTACGAGTTTTTGGTCCAAATATCCCATCAATAGCCAGCTGAGCACCGCTAGCATTAAGTTCATTTTGAATCTTTCGTGCCACATTATAGCGAAAAGCATTCAAATCAATAGCTAATCCCGGACAGGTTTTTCTCAAAACAACATTATCTTGATTGTCTCGGAAAAATCCGGTTCCTGGAAGTTCACGGTGTCCAACTAATCCCCCGTAACTCGGAATCGCTTTTTTTGGTTCAACTTTATGCTTGATGCAAAGATATGTCGCAATATTGAGAGCGTTTTCATATATCTCTTTGGAAAGCGGAATATGGTTTTTCTCATCTCTTGTAGGAAAGTAGTCAATGGAAAACGCGATACTTGTTGAGTTGAATGGGGCAGCATGAGGTGTGATCACTAAATCACCAACCATATGATAAATCTTTTCAGCAGTGACATAGTAATGATAGGAACAAATAGAAAAACCACGCTCTTGAATGAAGAACGCTGAAAGTCTTTCTGGAGACCAATGTGGTGCATCGGTGCAATGAAATACCACACGATTTATTGGTTTTTTCCTAGTCTGAGGAATAGCATTATGATTAACTATAGTTTTATCTCTATAATCAAAGTAAAAATCACCTATAAGATGATTTCGTAAATCAGATTCAAGAAGTTCCATTATAATGTCCCAAACCAAGCAGTTTTAGATATTTCAAATATCCCGCTTCCAACACATTTCATAGGAATAGATGCACCTTCACTGAAAGTGCCTCCACTTGGATTGATCCAGACTGAGTAAAAATATTCCTTTGGGGGAAAGTTAAGGTCTGTTGATTGAAATGTGACTGTGAATAGACCAAGCGTCCCGGTTGGAATAGTTGCCCCTGTTCCAACTGATTTTCTAACCAAAGTAGTACCAAATGGGTCATTAGAATTTTTTACCACTAAAAAAAGACCATAACCTGTTATATCCAAACCACCAAGATTATTCCCCTCAGTATCATAATTATGAACCGTCCCATAAACAGTTCCAAAAGAGCGATATGGGACAATTATGCGGTTCATATTCGAGTTGTCCAGTCAACACTTCTAAAAGTACCAACCAAATCTTTCTTCTGAGTAGAAACTAAGAAATCTCTATATTGTGTTATTAATGAAATGTCAAAGATTCCGGGAATTACACCAGCTTCCGTTTGTAAAACAAGTATCAAATTTTCTATAGACTTAATATGTGAAGAAAAACTTTTTCCAACACTCATTGAACTATATACATCACTTACAGCATTAAATAATATTGATTGCCCTTTACCGACTGTTGGATTTAATAAAAACTCAGATATATTTTTAGCAAATTCAATGAGACCTTTTCCAATACTTATATCATTAATTTGATTTGATAGATTATTAAAAAATGTTATGCAGTTTTTACCTATTGATAAGTTATCTATTTGATTTGATAGCTCATTACTGGACAATATAATATTTCTACTAATAGATGGGTCATTTTCATTATTTGAGTTAGAGAAACTTGACTTTGAGAATCCCTTTCCAACGCTTGAGATATTAACTACATTAGAAACTGTCCACATAGATGAAACGAGTGCTTCTAATGTGCCCCCTCCCGCCGTCCAGGTGACATCAAGTCTGGGGTCTTTATCTGTCCCGGTTTGGTTAGAGCAATACCAATACACATAGCCGTCATCTGTCGGAGCCGAATTATCGACATCCTTTGAACCTTCCCGTACTCCAAGTTTTGTCGAACCATCAACTATAATCCAGCCGAGACCCGTAGCATTGAGCGCGAAATCATTGTATGTCCCATCTGCCGCTAAATCCACAATGGCTTTTCGTGTTGCGCCTTCAGGCGGAGAGTTAAGAGTTAGGTTATCATAATCTCCAACCACCAACGCCGTTATCGATGCCTGCGTCGTTTGAATAATGGCGTAGGTTCGTGTGCCTGAACTTAACCATCTCATGAGCTTAAATGTTGCCGCCGTGACTGTCGCGCCGGCCCCGATGCCGCTTGTATCAAAGGGGAAAAACATCCGGTCGATGTTGTACTCGCCAGCGTTAACCCAAACTCTTTGAATTTGTGTGGAGCCTCCTGCAGCGACAGCGGCAGCAGTATTAGCGCCTCTTGCCGTGCTCCAGTCACTATGCCACTTTGAGGCAGATCCGTCACCCCCAGCATCGGCGTAGTAAGAATTACTGTCGTCCGTCTCCAGCCATGCGCCCAACTCCGTGAAGGTCAGGTCGATGAATGCCTGCGGAATAATCTTCACTACATGAAGCACCCCAGAGGCAAGGTAGAACTTGAAGGAAACATCAACTACCTCTCCGCGATGATTCCACACATGGGGCTTTCGCAGGTAGATGTTCTTGCCTGCCGTTGAAGTCGGGAATACAAGTTGGTCTGAAACGATGAGGTCTTTGCCCGCTTTTGGTTTTGTTGCAAATGTGGCATTCGTCAAGTCCACCGTCATATCAATCTCATTGAATGACGGCTTTTGCTCAAAGCGAAATATCCGTGTCAAAGAACCGTTACGAGCTTCAACAATCTGGTGCATCCCCGTGCCGAGCAAGTCTTTCCAGATCAAGCCCTTACCCAGCAAGCCAAAAGCTGAACCACTATACGGCACCCCTTCAATCTTACTGAGATTTGGGATTGTTACTGCAAGAGAACCACTGACATTGTGAAACCTCACATCACCAAACAATCCCACCTCGGCATCATAAGATGCTTTAGTGGTACTAAAAAGTTTTGACGTAGAATTATACTGTAAAGTAGTATCTATATCCGAGAGTGAGCCATCTTTCGATAACCCACTCGGATAATGAATGTGTCCTATATGAAAATTACCATGAAAAAGGTTTCCATCTTGAAATATTTTTGAGGTAAGCGTTCGTCTTTGTGCTATTTCAATCAACTTTTTACCTATTAAGTGGGTGCTAATATATGAGCAAGTGCACCAATAGCAAATTGAGGAACATCACCAGCCGAAATAATTTTGTGTGGTGTAAGACTGCCAAAAGCCCAACAAGTTCCAACTGTTAAATCGTCAAAAAGGGCACCATGAGTAACAGTCCCATCGCCAGCAGTACAAGTACCAAAAGTAATGACAGCACCATTTAAAACAGTTCCACTGGCACCTGTATTAGCATAAGCACCAAAATTGGTATTATTATTTAAAATAGCCGCTCTAGCATATCCTGTATAAGTCGGTTCCGTAACTGTTCCAGCATATCCCGGATTAACCGATGACAACGCCATATAAAACGTACCTGGAACAAGTGGAACGGTAGAACCAAAGAAATACTTTAATCCAGCCTTCTCACCATATCTAGTTAAACCGGGCATAGCAACTCCAAGAAAAACTTGGATTCACTTAAAACTTTCAAACGTTCCTTAAGAAATAGTAACTGACTTCTTAGTGATTAGACGAAGAAGCACGTTCAATACACCAAGAATAATGACAGTGGTTTCAGGAGAGATTGCATCTTCAGCAAGACCAAACACTGAGGCTCCAATAGCAATCACGTTAATCCAAAAGGTCTTTGATTGCCAAAATGGTTTTGAAACTGTTGAGTCTGGCATGATAGTTCCTCTGATTAATGTTAATGGTATCTTAACAACTTTTCCAATTACTGGAATATATTCAGCTAAAAC
>Ga0208245_1000253_pt1 | contig 50307 bp, 44 predicted proteins | sample RifOxyC1_FD_184035 | JGI IMG/M metagenome (GOLD analysis project Ga0208245, IMG submission 184035) | Soil microbial communities from Rifle, Colorado - Rifle Oxygen_injection C1 (SPAdes) | ecosystem: Environmental > Terrestrial > Deep subsurface > Rock core/Sediment | place: Rifle, Colorado... | reverse complement strand
GTAAAATAAGACTATGAAGGTAGGAATTCATTTAGGCGGTTTAGGCGGGGGACATGAGGTAAGAGGTATAGGTGTTCATACAAAAGAACTTTTCAAAAGATTAAAAGTTGAGGAATATAATCCAGAAAAAAAGTATGATTTGGTGCATTACACAGTATTCAAACCCTTCACTTTTTCTCTACCATTTAGAAAACCGGCTAAGAAAGTAGTTTTGACAATTCACGATCTTATTCCTCTTATCTACCCCAAGCATTACCCCGGGGGAATTAAAGGAAATCTGATTTTTTTAATTCAAAAATGTCTGATAAAAAGAAATGTTGATGCGATAATTACAATTTCTGAAACATCTAAAAAGGATATATGCAGATTTTTGGAAGTTGACCCCTCAAAAGTTCATGTAGTATACCTTGCACCGAAAAAAATATTCAAGCGTATAGCGGATAGTGAAAAGCGTATAGTTGCAGAAAAATATAGATTACCCAAAACATTTGCACTCTACGTCGGAGATGTTAACTACAACAAAAATATCCCCGACTTAATTGAAATGTGTAAAGATGTAAATATTCCACTTGTGATTGTGGGCAAACAAGCCAAGGAGATAAGAGACGGAGATAGAGATTTGAGTCATCCGGAATTAAAGCATTTGGAAAAGGTTGATTGGGGAAAGACGATAACTTTGGGATTTATAGACGATGATGATTTAGCCGCAATTTACAATCTTGCAGACGTTTATATTCAACCTTCTTTTTATGAGGGTTTTTCCCTTCCGCCTCTTGAAGCAAAAACCTGTGGGACTTGGGTAATTGCCACAAGGATTCAGGCACATGTAGAAATTTTGGAAAGTGGTAGGGAATATTCTTGGGAGAAAACGGCTCGGGAAACTTTAGGTGTATATGAAAAGATCTGATCTCTCTTTTATTATTAAATCTTTTTTAGGCTGGAGGGTGCTTCTTTGTGTTTTTGCTTTTCTGTCAACCTTTTTAATTGTAAATTTCGGCAACAGGTTTGCTTATGCCGACAGGGTTTTAACCATAACCCATTTGCCTTCTTGGATTTGGGGTTTTGGCAATTTCGACGGAGTTCATTATTTGAAAATTGCACAAAGCGGATACGCGGCCGATTTTTCTCAAGCTTTTTTTCCTTTGTACCCGCTTTTTATTCGATTTTTTAACTTTTTTCCCAAGGATAATCTTTTAGATCCGGTGCTTTTTAACGACCCTTCGTATTTTTATACAGCCATGGTTTTATCCATCATTTTTTTTATCGGGGCTTTGTATTTTACATATAAATTATTTTCCGAAAACTATAATAAAAAAATAGCTCAAATTTCAATATTGTTACTGCTTTCATTTCCAACCGCTTTTTATTTCGGGGCGGTTTATTCGGAATCATTACTTTTGCTATTAACCGTACTAACTTTCTGGTTTACCAAAAAAGATAAATTTTTACTGGCAGGATTATTTGCGGCTTTGGCCTCAGCGACAAAAATCCAGGGGGCAATTTTGTTTATATTTTTAGCGGTGGAGTTATGGCAGAAGTATAGAAATAACTTAAGTGAGCAAAGAAAACATTTTACTAAAGATTTATTAGGAATATTGATAGCTCCTCTGGGACTTATTTTTTATATGGTTTATCTTAAAAATACGACAGGGGATTTTTTGTATTTTCTTTCTTCCCAGCCCTCATTCGGAGCAGGAAGAAGCAGTTTGCCTTTGATTTTCCTGCCTCAGGTTATTTATAGGTATTTAAAAATTTTTCTAACTGTGAAGGTCGCAAGCTTAGCTTTTTTTAATGCCTTTCTCGAATTTTCTATGACAATGGGGACAGTTGTTGTTTTGATTATGGCCTTCAAGAAAATGAAATTTTCATATTGGATTTTTTCTTTACTTGTTGTTGTCTTACCGACTTTAACAGGAACTTTTTCTTCAATGCCCAGATACGTTCTTATGGCTTTTATGCTTTTCCCGTATCTTGCCGTAAGGTATGAAAAGAATATTAAATTGATTATAATTGCTCAAGCTTTTTTGCAGATTATTTTGTTATCAATGTTTATCAGGGGTTATTGGGTTTCGTAATATATGACTAATTTTTGGAAAAACAAAAAAGTTTTGGTTACCGGATCAACAGGTTTTTTAGGTCAATCTTTGATGTCAAGGTTGGAAAAACTTCAACCGGAAAAAATTGTTACAGCCTCGCACGAACGGTTTGATTTGAGGGAATACAAAGACTGTTTAAGCGTTTGTAAGGAAGTTGATGTGGTTATTCATTTAGCGGCAAATGTGGGGGGAATCGGCTACAACCAAAAAAAACCGGCTGAGCTTTTTGATGACAATATTTTAATGAGTGTGAATATGATGAAGGCTGCTTATAATGTGGGAGTGAAAAAGTTTGTCTCACTGGGAACAATATGCTGCTATCCGAAATTTACCTCAGTTCCTTTTAAAGAGGAAGATTTATGGAACGGTTATCCTGAAGAAACAAATGCCCCCTACGGTTTAGCAAAAAAAATGCAGCTTGTTCAGGCCCAAGCATATCGGAAACAATACGGCTTTAACGCTATCTTTTTACTTCCGGTAAATTTATATGGTCCAGGAGATAAATTCGATCCGAGTCAATCTCATGTAATTCCGGCATTAATAAAAAAATTCTGTGATGCCAAAAAGTTGGGACTTCCTGAAGTAGTCGTATGGGGGACGGGAAACGCAACCAGGGAGTTTCTTTATGTAGACGATGCAGCCGAAGGAATATTGCTGGCTGCGGAAAAATATAATAAAGAAGGTCCGATTAATTTAGGCTCCGGTTATGAAATTTCAATAAAGGATTTAACAAAAATGATAAAGAAACTTTCGGGTTATCAGGGAAAAATTGTTTGGGATAAGACAAAACCCGACGGTCAACCCAGAAGAAGGCTTGATGTTTCCAAAGCAAAAAAAGAATTTGGTTTTGTTGCAAAAACGTCTTTTGAAGAAGGTTTAAAAAAGACTATTAATTGGTATCGGACTATTACCAAAAAATGAAAAACATATTGTTTATTAAAAATTCCATTAGTAAATTTATTAAGCACCCGTTGTTTTTGGGAGGGATGGTTATGGTAGGTGGAAATATGATTGTTAGCGTGATCAATTACGCATACCACCTGATAATGGGTCGAACCCTTGGTCCGGTTAATTACGGAATTTTGGCAAGTGTATATTCTATTCTTTATTTAATCAGCGTTGTTCCCACATCAGCAAGTGTTTCCATAATTAAATTTGTTTCTTCTGCAAAGTCAGATTCAGAGACATATTCAATATATCGTTCTTTATCTAATTTTGTTTTCTATCTGGCAATAATTCTTTCTTTAATTTTTATCTTTCTGTCTCCATCTATAGCTAAATTTTTACATATTGAAAATTTCTGGATAGTTTCCCTGGTGTCATTGGTGCTCTTCTTTAATTTAATTACTTTAGTAAATCAGGCAACCTCCCAAGGTTTACTAAAATTTACAGGGTCTGTGGTTCCAAATTTAATTTCGGCGGTTGTTAAACTTGGACTGGGAATAATCTTAGTCATTTTGGGTTGGTCTGTCTTTGGGGCCACCTTTGCCGTTGTTATAGGGGCCGTACTTTCGTATTTTTACTCACGCTGGTTTATTGGTAAAATTATAAATAAAAAGAAAGTAGAATCTTTTAATCTCAAACCATTTTTTGAATATTCAATTCCGGTTCTTGTTCAGGCATTTTCCTTTACTTCTCTTTTTACTACAGATTTAATACTCGTAAAACATTTTTTACCGGCATTTGATGCCGGCATATATGCTGCTCTTTCAACCCTTGGAAAGATAATATTTTTTGCTGTTTCACCTATTGTGGGAACTATGTTTCCGATTGTTGCAGGAAGAAAAGCGAGGGGTGAGGGGTATGAAAAAGTTTTTAGTGTGTCATTTGGCATAACTTTTGCAATTTCCATATTTGTTGTTGCCTTATATTGGCTTTTTCCAAACATAGCAATAGGTGTTCTCTATGGCAAAGCATATCTTTCGGCAAGTACAGAACTTGTTTGGATGGGAATTTTTATTCTCTTTTATACGCTTTCCAATATTCTGGTTAACTTCTCTTTATCCTTGGGGAGAACTAAAGTTGTTTGGCTTCCCTTGTCGGCAGCTATCTTACAGATTTTGGCTTTATGGTTCTGGCATAGAAATTTATTGCAAGTGATTCAAGTCTCCTTGGTGTTGACGATGCTTTTATTTTTTGCTCTTACGATTTATCTGGGATACAATCGTTTACAAAGGCTCTATGTTAAAAGATAAAATGTCGGAAGACAAAAAGAAATTATTGTCTGTTATAGTTCCTACTTATAAGCAAGAAAAGACAATAAGAAGAGATTTAGAAACTATCGATAAAACTTTGGAGGGGGGATTGGGAAATGGATTTGACTATGAAATTATCTGTGTTATTGATGGAGAACTTGACAACAGCAAGGCTGAGGCCAAAAAAGTAAATTCTTCAAAAATCAAAATTTATTCATATAAAGAAAATAAAGGTAAAGGATACGCGGTTAGGTACGGAATGAAAAATGCTTCCGGAGATCTTATTTCTTTTTTAGATGCCGGAATGGACATAAGTCCAAAGGGAATAATGATGCTTATGGCTCACATGGATTGGTATAACGCGGATATTATTGTTGGATCAAAAAAACATCCGGCTTCAAGAGTCAACTACCCTATTGTCAGGAAACTTTTAAGTTTTGGTTATCATCTGGGAGTGAAGGCTCTTTTTGCCCTTCCGTTAACCGATACCCAAAGCGGTATAAAGATTTTTAAAAGAGAAGTTGTTGAGAAGATTTTACCCAGACTTTTAGTTAAAACGTACGCGATGGACATAGAAATGCTGGCGGTTGCAAAATATCTTGGTTTTGACAGAATTTACGAAGGTCCAATTGAGGTTTCCTTTAATAAATCGACCAGTAGAATTAATTGGCTAACTAGTTTTAAAATGGCTTGGGATACCGCCGCCGTTTTTTACCGCCTTAAGATTCTTCATTATTACGATGAAAAAAATAAGCAATCCTGGCTGGCTGATAGGTAAAAAAATTGGTTTAATAATTAGTTTTTTTGTTATTGGACTATTGTTTCTCTCTTTTTCAAAAGTTGCTGCTGAAAAGAAGAATGGATTTGTTACGATTGTTAATCCTGTAAGAATTTCATCCTACAACCAATTTCCTGGCAAAAGTCTCTATAACGAGTATGGTGTGGTTAATGACTATCAAATACCGGCAACCTGGCTTTTGACCCATGATGCTTTGAATAACAAAGAAATATTGTCGGTTGTCAAAAAAATGAATAGTAAACAGGAGTTTGGTATCTTTTTGGAAATTACTAAAGGTTTTGCTGAGAAAGCGGGAGTTAAATACCATGATACGGGTTTTTGGCACCATGCTGAAAGTGTATTTCTTTCAGGTTATACCCAGGAAGAAAGAAGACTTTTGATAGATGTGGTATTTGCAAAATTTAAAGAGATGTTTGGTTATTATCCATCGTCTGTAGGTTCTTGGTGGACCGACAGTTATTCCCTCTCCTACATGAAGGATAAATATGGTATCAACGCCAATCTTGTTTGTTCTGATCAATTTTCAACGGATGGTTACGAAATTTGGGGTCAACCATGGCAAGTTCCTTATTACCCCAGCAAATACCATAGTGGCATTTTTGCTTCAGATTTGTCGGTAAAGCTTGATGTTGTTAACCTTCAATGGGCATCCAGAGATCCTTTAAACGGCTATTACAGCAGTCTATTCAGTACGCAGGATTATTTAATAAGTGGTAAGAATCTTGATATCTCCTATTTTGAAAAACTGGTTCGTTTATATACCAATCAAAATGAAAACGAATTTGGTCAAATTACAGTTGGTCTAGAAGCAGATCTTAGTTTCGAAAGTTATAAAAATGAATTTACCAAGCAGATGGCCTTAATTGATAAGTTAAGAAACACAGAAGGCATAAATATCACAACCATGAAGGATTTTGCCATTTGGTATAAGGAAAACTATCCAGAACTTTCTCCAGCCAGCTTTTTAGAGGCAGAGGATTTATTGGGAACAGGGATAAAGGCAGTTTGGTCGCAAAGCCCTGAATATAGGCTTTTTTACACCATTGACCCGTCGACTAAAGAAATCACTGTCCGAGATCTTAGATTTTATAACACTGATCTTGAGGAACCGTATTATTTCTCACCTAACAGAAGTTTTAGCTTAGCTATAAATATTCCAGCAATTGTTGATGAAATAAGCTTTAAGGAAGGTATCAAAAAGTTTAAAACAGAAACTGATAATATAATCGATAAATTTACCAAAGATAAATTGATTGTTCCTGTCCAAGGAGTTTTAATTAAAGGTTTTTCTTCAGAAGCAATGCATTTTTTTAAACAAAAGAAGGCGATTTTATCTCTCCTTACGGGAAAAGGGTGGAACTATTTTAAAAAGGTTAATTATTTAATCCCTCAGGATGAAATGTATGCCTTAAACTTTTTAAAGAAGCTGCCATCCGGAAAAATTTTAGTTTATGATCACGAGTGTCTGCAGTGCGAATATCATACAGAATATAAGCCACCGGCGTTTGCTAATATCAGAAATTACATTCAAAGACACGGTGGACATCGGATTATCTACAACAGGACGGTTTTTCAGGCTAAGACAAGAGAGGAAGCAAAAATTGAACTTAAGAAAAGCAAAGTAAGATATGTTTACTTAGTAAAATTCGAAAGTTACTTTGAGCAGCTGCCCTTTTCCCCGGGAGATTTGGGGGTTGAGAAAATATTTTCAAATGCAAACTCTGAAATCTGGAGGGTGTTAAAATAGAAATACTTTTATGAATATCTTGGTTTTTTCATGGAGAGATCCGAAACATCCTTTAGCCGGCGGGGCGGAGCAGGTAATGCACGAGCATATGAAGGGGTGGATTGAGGCGGGCCACCAAGTTACCCTTTTTTCCTCAAGGATTAAGGGAAATCCCAAAAAAGAAGAAGTGCTTGATGAAGTTAAGATAATAAGAAAAGGAATACAGTTTTTCGGCGTTCAGCTATCCGGATTTTTTTATTACCTCAAAAATTCAAAGATATTTGATTTGGTGATTGATGAATTCCACGGACTTCCCTTTTTTACACCATTTTATGTAAGAAAACCAAAACTGGCAGTTATACAGGAAGTTGCAGGGAAGGTTTGGTTGAAAAATGATTTGCCTAGGCCATTAAACTGGATTGTAGGGATGGTTGGGTATTTGGGAGAACCATTTTTATTTTTACTTTACAAGAAAGTACCGTTTATTTCGAAGAAACAAACTCCGTTTATGACCGGTTCGGAATCTGCCAGACAGAGTCTGGTAAAAGTCGGAATTTCTGCCCAAAAGATCACTGTTATTCCTCATGGGATAAAAATTATTACTCCCCGGCCTTTCCCCGAGAAGGAAAAGACGAAAACAATTATGTATTTGGGTGCGATTACTATCGATAAAGGAATAGATCAAGCCCTGCAGGTTTTTAGCATTTTGAATAAAAAGGGAAAATTTAATTTTTGGGTAGCCGGAAGAGCGGGTGACAAATATATAAATTACTTGAAAAGAGAAACAATAAAACTTGATATTAGTGGGAGGTTTAAGTTTTTTGGGTTTGTTGACGATAAGAAAAAGTTTGAACTTTTGGCGAGAACCCATATTCTTATCAATCCATCAATACTTGAAGGCTGGGGGCTTGTAAATATCGAAGCAAATAGTGTCGGGGTTCCCGTTGTGGCCTATTCCTCTCCGGGGTTGATCGATTCCGTCAAAAACGGAGAGAGCGGGATACTTGTTAACGAAAATTCACCGGAAAAATTAGCAGAGGCAATAATAGATATATTGGGAGATGAAGAAAGATATAAACAACTACAGGCGGGGGCGTTGTTATGGAGTAAAAATTTCTCATGGGAGAAATCAAAACGAAAAAGCTTAACTTTGATTAACAAAATCGTAAATCGCAATTGACTTCTTATGCCTTCAATGTATATAGTGACTGATATGCTATTAATAAAAAAGCTTGTTGCTTCTTTTTTGTTGGTGTTTGTGATCTTAATGTCTTTTCCTAATCTTCTTTTTGCACAAAACAAAAACAGCAAATCCTCAATACCTGCATCAGAAGTTAACTCGTTCGAACTTTTTTGGCCAATATCACCAGGAAAAACGGTTGGTGATTCTTTATTTTTTTTGAAAATCATAAAAGAAAATCTTAGGGGTTTAGTAATTTTTGGAATGTCCCAAAAGGCTAATTACGCAGTTTTATTAGCGACCAAGCGCATTGTTGAGGCGGAAAAACTCATGCTTGACGGTAAAAATGATTTTGCATCAAAGAGTTTGGATTTGGCGAAAACTAAATTTAATACAGCAAGTTACAATTTAGGCAAATATTTCTCTTCGGAGACGGCTCTTCCAGGTGATGTTTCTCTTGAAATGAAAAATAGATTAAATAATTTGGAGATATTTCTGCTTTGGCTTCCCACTAAGCACCAATCGTATAAAGAGAAACTTGACAATTTATTGAGTATCGTTAAATCACTTCAAGAGAAGATTTGATATTTCAGACATGGTTTTTATATCTAGTTTTCCTTGCCCCCTTTTTTTATTAGCAAATACAATAATCTTTTTGATTTCATTCAAAAGCGATTCGGTGTTATTTGCAAGGTCGACGGGATGAAACCATAAATGAAAAACCTTGTGTTCTTTGATAGCTTTATTTATCCCTAAAATTGCTTTTAGGTACCTTAAACCTGCTGGAATATATTTTCTGACTCCTCTTGCAGAAACAAAATACATGGATCCTGGAATGTTTAAAATACCATCTTCCTTTTTAGGTTCATATACGGGCGGTATTCCAGGGAATAATAATTCCCAAGGTCTTTTACCCGCACCCCTGAAGGAAGTGAGGCCATATTTTATCAAAATATTACTGTGCGCAATTTTGTTTCTGGGGAAAACAAATGACTTTAGTTCAATACCTTTCACTTTTGCAACCTTAATTGAGTCTGTTATTTCCTTCTCCGCCGTTTCTTTATCGATTTTTTCGAAATTTTGGTGTGAAAAAGAATGACAAGCAATTTCTTGATTGTCGCAATCTTTTATTTGATCGAGAATATCCATGCCAGACCAGAGAAATGACGACTCATCCGTTCTTGATGGATATTTGAAGAGTTTCCCGACAATAGCCCAGGTGACTGGAATTTTGTATTTTTTAAATATCTCTAGAAGTTTTTTGATAATTGCCCTTTCCTTCTTTACCTGCCAGATAAAATTTTTATAATCTAAATCCTTTCTTCCCCAGAGAAGCTCTAAGTCTATCGATATACAAAATACGCCTTTATTTAGGTTATTCATTATTCTTTTGTAAGTATCCAGAAAAAAGTAGGAGCAAGATATTTTGAAATTGGCGAAAACAGCCAGGCGATTATTGCTATTATTCCATGAATTCTATCTTCAAAACCAAATTTGCTTGGATTTCTTAATATTATTGGAGTTAGATCAATTTTACTAAATATCTTAGTTAGGGTGGTTAGTTCGCTTGCGCTTCTCGGTGTTTCGTAATATTCTTGAGCCTTACCGAAAAGTTTAACATACTGGTTTGCAGCATTTTTGGGTAACCATGAAAGTATAGGTAGGTTATAGTGTGGTTCAATCAACGTATACTTATTCATCGCTGCAAGGTAGCAGATTCCTCCGGGCTTTAAAATCCTGTAGATTTCGTTAAATAATTTACTTGCATCGGAGACATGTTCGTATGTATGTGTGCAAATAACTACATCAAACCTGTTTTGTCTGAATGGTATTTTTAAGGCACTAGCGGTTTGAAAAAATAGATTTTTTCTTTTGAAATTATTTTTGGCAAAGATGACTGCTTTTTTGTCTATATCTATTCCGTAAACGCTGCCAAAATATCTAGAAAGGTAGTTATCTATTATTCCGGTGGAAGAACCGGTGTCAATTACTGTAAGGCCTTTCAAATTTTCCTCACCCAAGTGGTTCGAGATAGCCTTAATTATTCTTTTTGCTTTCACTTCACGCGATATTTTGTCAAACATTTGAACTCTTTTAGAAGAATAATCCGTTTGTTTGGCCTTTTGCATATTTACAGATTATACAATAACATTATGGAGATTAAATATGTTAGATTTGATTTAGAGGGGGCTGAATGAGAATTGGAATATTAACTCACAATTATCCTATTAATTCAAAAGAACGAAAAGATGCGGGTATATTTGTCTACGATTTTGCGAATGAATTAGCTAAACATGCTGAAGTTTCTGTCTTTTGTCCAGATTTCGGGGGGAAAAAAGAAATTTACAAAAATGTGCCAGTTACTTGGTTTGATTGGGGAGGATCAAAAACAAAATTCGGAAATTGGCCCGTCTTCTCACCGTTTTCCATTTTCAATTTTTTTAAACTTTTGTTTATAGGGTCGGCAAAAGCGGAAGAGTTTGTAAAGAAAAACAAAATTGACCTCTGCCTAGCTGCTTGGGTTATACCGTCAGCGATTTTTGCGCTTTGGGTCAAAGTAAGACTTGGAGTTTCTTATTTTGTTTGGATTTTAGGTTCAGATGTTAATAAATATGCAAAGTTGCCGATATTAAGACAATTGGCGACTGTATCTCTAAGAAAGGCGGATCGAAGATTTGCGAATAGTTATTGGTTAATCGATATTATAGAGAAAATATCAGGGGAAAAATGTGATTACATGGATGCAATTACCAATTTTAACGTAGAAGAAGTAAAACCAAGAGAGTTGAATAAAAATATTTTTAATTTTCTTTTTGTCGCCAGACTTGAGAAAGTAAAAGGGCCCGATGTTTTAATTAACGCGTGTATCGAACTTAAGAAAGTGCGGTCTGATTTTAGACTTCACATCTTGGGCGATGGTTCAATGAGGAATATGTTAGAAAAAATTATTGAAAAAAATGGATTAGAACATAATATCTATTTTTACGGCAACGCTAGTAAAGACGATGTGGCTTCATTTATGAAGGCAGCTGACTGTTTAATAGTTGCTTCTAGAACTGAAAGTATTCCGTTGGTTATGGTAGAATCTGCCAGGGTTGGTTTGGCTGTTATTTCTACCGATGTGGGTGACTGCAGGCGAGTAATTAGTAAGTATAATATTGGTTATGTGGTTAAAAACGAAGATCCGATTGACATGTCCGAAGCAATGCATAGAGTGGTGGAGGAGGGGAAATCGTTTAAAGAAAAAAGATATAAAGGTTTAATGCAGTTGTCTAAAGATCGATCACAAAAGGTGGCAGTGGGAACATTCCTTTCAAAAGTAAATGAAAAATAAAAAGAAAATATTGATTATAGGAGCAGGTGAGGCGGGAACCAGTGTCTATAAAGAGATAAAAAATGACCCCGGCTTAAATTTTTCTGTTATTGGATTTATTGATGATGATCCAAAAAAATTTGGAAAGAACATTAATGGAGTAAAAGTGATAGGGACGAAGAAAGATTTGATCAAAATAATACAAAAAAACCAAATAAGGGAAGTAATAATCGCCATTCCTTCTGCACAAGGGGATCGTGTTGCCGAGTATGTCAAGGTGTGTTCGGACATGCGGGTTATTTTTAAAATTGTTCCCCGCGTTAAAGAGATAATTGAGGGTAAGGCGCATTTTGAATCATTAAGAAAAGTTCAAGTAGAGGATCTTTTGGGTCGTCCTGTAGTCAAGTCCGATATCGGAGGATTAAATAAATTTATTCAGGGAAAGAAAGTGTTGATAACAGGTGCCGCAGGATCAATTGGATCAGAACTTTCCCGTCAGATTGCTGCGTATAAACCCACTAGTTTAATTCTTCTTGATTGGTGGGAGAATGGAATTTTTGATTTAAAATCGGAGCTGACAAAATATTTTCCAAAACTGAAAATTGACTATGTGATTGCAAGTATTAGAGACAGGCAAAAAATTAATAATATTTTTTCTTTATATAAACCCCATTTTGTTTTTCATGCTGCGGCCTATAAACACGTGCCTTTAATGGAGGAATTTCCAGAGGAGGCTGTCAAAAATAATATTTTCGGAACATTGAATGTTGCGGAAAGCGCAAAGAAATTTGGAGTTGAAAAGTTTGTTCTTGTTTCAACCGATAAAGCCGCAAATCCTGTGAATGTGATGGGAGCAACTAAACTTATTACAGAGGGGATCGGAAAAATGTTGAATTCACAAAAAACAAAACTCATGTTGAATAATGGAACGAAGTTTATCGCAGTTAGATTTGGGAATGTACTCGACAGTTACGGAAGCGTTATTCCCATTTTCAGGAAGCAAATTGAGGAAGGTGGCCCGGTTACTGTTACAGATAGGAAAATGACAAGATATTTCATGACCATTCCGGAAGCAGCCCAACTAATTTTGAAGGCTGCGTCTATAGGTTGCGGCGGAGAACTTTTTGTTCTTGATATGGGCCAGCCTGTAAAAATTTTAGACCTTGCTGAAGCAATGATTAGACTTTCAGGGCTTATTCCAGGAGAAAATATTGCCATTAAGTTTATCGGTAAACGGCTGGGAGAAAAGATCAGCGAGGAAATATTTAGTAAAAAGGAAAAACTGATTTCAACAAAAGAAGGAAAGATATTTATTTCAAAAAGCTCCGGGTTTGATATCAGTAAGCTTCCATTTTTTTTACTAAAGATTGAGAAACTTGCAAATAGTTTAGACAGGGATGGGATTAGAGAAGAATTCAAAAAGATAGGGGTTTTGAAATGAGATTGAAAATTGCTTTCTTATTATCCTTCACATTTTTTATTGTTGGCCTTTTAACGCTTCCCCATTACGGAATTAATTGGGATACAATAAACCATTTACCTAGAGGGCAGGCGTATCTTCACTATTTTTTAACCGGTAAAAAAGATTACTCTGATTTATCTGAATTTTTTAATGGTTGGCAAAGGAAAGGTCAGTGGTATTGGCAGAATCCGGAAAGCTTGGCAATAGACGCTGATATTCCAAAAAGTCAGATTCCAACAAGAAGTATGTATCAGCTTGACGCCATGGACTATGCATACTTTATGAAATATGACGGTGTGGGCCACCCACCATTAAGCGACATAATGTCTTCTTTGTTTAACCGTGTACTTTTTGGCAAACTGAGACTGATTAACGATATTGATTCATATAGGGTTTACGGGGTCTTTCTTGCAGCGTTACTGGTAGGCCTTATTTATTATTGGGTAGCCGAACTCTATGGCGGTCTTGCCGGGCTAGTTTCAGCAATTGTTCTTACCACTTATCCGCTTTTTTGGGCAGAGTCGCACTTTAATACAGAAAAAGATATTCCGGAAACGGTTTTTATTGGGCTAGTACTTTTTAGTTTTTGGAAAGGTATTGTTTCAAAAAGTTGGAAATGGGTTTTGGTTTCCGGTGTTTTTGCCGGATTTGCCTTAGGAACAAAATTCAACTTTCTTTTTATAGTGTTTATAATTCTTCCATGGCTTATTTACTATTTATTTAGAAATAAAAGTTTTAAAAAGAATCTAATACATTTTTTTTCCAGTAAATTATTAATCTTGAGTTTAATAATTGCTCCACTTATTTCCCTATTTATTTTTATAGCAAGCTGGCCTTACCTCTGGCCCGATATCGTTTCCAGAGTAATGGGGGTAATAGGATTTTATAAAGATATAGGAACGACAATATCAACTAATCCGAATTTTACCGGGCCTTTAGGAATAAACACATACCCTTTAATTTGGATACTCTACACAACACCTATTATCGCGCTTTTTCTAGCTTTTATCGGTTTTATACGGATTTTAAGAAAAATAGTTGAAGGTAAGGAGACGGCTTCTTTTATATTTCTTCTTTGGTTTTTAGTTCCTATCGTAAGAGTTGTTTGGCCGGGTGCTTCAATTTATGGAGGAGTAAGGCAAATTATGGAATATATTCCTGCTATAGCCATACTAGCAGGTATTGGTGCTTTATATATTTATGAAAACATAATCAAAATTAGCAACAAAACCGTTGCCTTCTTGGTTTTGCTTACCCCCTTTTTATTTTTGGTTATTAATTTATATAAAATTCACCCAAATGAAAATGTATATTTTAATTTTTTGGTAGGGCATCTTTCGGGGGCCAAAGAAAAGGATATTCCTTATTGGGGTTTTAGTTTTGGATCTCCCTATAGACAAGCTGCTGTTTGGATTAACAAAAATGTAGAGCAGGGGGCAGATTTGGTTTACACTTTCGATCTCATTCCAAATTTGCCGAGAATCTGGTTGAGACAGGATATTAATCTTTATAACGCAAATAGAAGCGGGTATCTTGTAAAAGGCGAATATGCGATGGGACTAATTTATGATGGGACGAGGGAACGTTCGTACTACGATGCATATTTAGAGAAATTTCAAAAACCTGTTTACGAAGTTGCAGTGGACGGAGTACCCATTGTTAAGATTTGGAAAAACGACGAAGAACATTTGAAGTTACCCTTAAAGGAGATAAATATTACAGACGTTAAATGGAGAAAATCGAATTTCGGCCTATATTTTGATTTGGGTAAGGTTGAAAAACTGTCAAGGTTGGAAATCATATATAATCAATCTTTATGCGAACCGCTTTTGTTCGGATATACGCAAATTTCCAAAGACGGTCAAAATTGGGAAAGGCTGCCGGGCGTTCTTCCTGATGATTGGAGGATATCTGTTTTGGGCGAACAACCAAAAAGCGGCAGATTTATCGAACCCTTTGTCGGTCAGGTGGCCAGATATGTTGAAATAGTAGTCTCGCCATTAGAAACGTGTCTGACAAATGTAAGTAATTTCAAATTTTTTGTATTTGAGTAATATTACAGAAGTTCTTTCTCAATATATACTTTGGAGTTTTTGCCTTTTTGATTAAAACTAACGACCATTTCGGCAATGAGGCCGGTAGTGATAAGTTGGACACCGATAATCATTAAAAGCATGCCCAAATAGAGAAGTGGGTGGTGGTCTTGAATGCCACCTGTAGTAATTCTTAAGTAGGTGATATAAAGACCAATTAAGAAACCAAAGAAGAACGAGATAAAACCAAAAGTTCCAAAAAAGTGACCGGGGCGTTGCAGATATCCTGTTAAAAATATCACCGTTAACATATCTATAAAACCTTTTATATTTCTTTGCCAACCAAATTTACTTTTTCCATATTTTCTGGGTCTGTGAGAAACCACTATCTCTCCCACTTTAAAATTTTGTTTTTCCGCAAGTACCGGAATGTATTTATAAAGTTCTCCGTATAGTTGTAAATTTTTAATTACACCGTGTTTATAGCATTTAAAACCGCAATTAAGATCATGAACTTTTATTCCTGTAAAAAGTCTGGTCATCCAATTGCCAATGCTTGAAGGAAAGGTTTTGGAGAAGGGGTCGTGTCTGATTTTTTTCCACCCGGTTACTAAATCATATCCGGCATTAATTTTTGCAAGAAATTTTGATATCTCTTTAGGATCATCTTGAAGATCAGCATCGAGTGTGAAAATGATATCACCCTGAGCGTGTTCAAAGCCTGTTTGCAAAGCAGCAGACTTTCCGAAATTTCCTCTAAGTTTCAATACTTTAACCCTCTTGTCCAATAAATGAAGTTTTTTGGCAACATCAAATGTATTATCTGTCGACCCGTCGTCGACAAGAATCATTTCGAAAGTTTTATTAAGAGGTTCAACGGAACTTACGATTTCCTGATACAAAATCTGTAAGGAATCTTCCTCATTTTTCGCGGGAACAATAAATGATATTTTGGGTTTACCTTTCATTTTCGGTTCAGTTTGAATTATACTATATTCTAGTTGAAGCTGTATGTCGGAGAAAATGTATCCAAGCATATCGATAATTATTCCAACTTTAAACTCCGAAAGGACACTTGAGGCATGTCTAAAGTCTATAAGGAGTCAAAAATATCCCAAAGATATAGAGATTATTATTGCCGATGGTGGAAGCACTGATGCAACACTCCTGATTGCAGGAAAATATAAAGCAACTATTGTTAAGAATAACCTTAAAACAGGGGAGGCGGGCAAGGCTGTTGGATATAAAGCCTCGAATGGCGAAATAGTTGGCTTTATCGATTCAGACAATGTTTTACCCGAGAGTGATTGGCTTCAGAAAATTATCACGCCTTTTATTGATGACGGGGAGGTTGTTGCTTCAGAACCTGTTTATTTTGTTTATAGGGAAAATGACCATTGGTTAACAAGATATTTTGCCTTACTGGGCATGGGAGATCCTGTAAATCTTTTTATTGGCTGGTATGACAAATATTCCTATATCACAAACAGATGGACGGGCATAAATATAAAGACTGAGGATAAGAAAGATTATTTTTCGTTCTATCTCGAAAAAAACATTCCGACAATCGGTGCAAACGGTTTTTTTGTAAGAAAAAATAAACTTTTAAGATATTCGGTTAAAGATTATCTTTTTGATATAGATGTTTTAAAAGCGCTTTCCAAAAATAGCAGAGTCAAAGTTGCAAAGGTAAAAATTGGGATTATCCATCTTTTTTCAGGAGATATAAACACATTTATTAGAAAACAGAAAAGAAGAATTAAAGATTACCTGTTTTTTAATAAGCATGGTCTAAGGGTTGGGGATGTAGACGGCGGGATGGTTTATCGGGGGATAGTAAAATTTGTTATGTCTACGGTTTTGATATTGCCATTATTGGTTCAGGCATTGATTGGTTATTTACGGAAAAAGGATGTCGTGTGGCTGTTTCATCCGGTTGCCTGCTGGCTAACGCTTTTGGTTTATGTTATGGAAACAATCAAGTCACCCTTCATTAAGGGGATTTATAACAGGGAGGGATGGAAACAATGAAGAAAAATTATCCATTAGTATCGATAATAATTGTTAATTGGAATGGTGGAGGGATGTTTGATGATTGTCTCAAGTCACTAGAGAGCTTGGATTACCCTAGGTGGGAGTTGATACTAGTTGATAACGGATCTAAGGATAATAGCCAGTATTTGGTTAAAAACCACAACCTTAAATGCCAAAGGTATGAACTGATTCAGAATACAACCAATTTGGGCTTTGCAGAACCTAATAATCAGGGGTATAGGATTTCAAAAGGCAAATATATTCTTCTTTTAAATAACGATACTAAAGTTAAAATCGATTTTCTAAGTGTCATGATTGATAGAATGGAGAAAGATCCAAGGGTGGGTGTTTCTCAACCCAAAATATATTTAATGGAGAAAGCGGGATATCTTGATAATACAGGGTCCTATATTACCAAAACCGGACTTTTGAAGCATGAAGGATTTCTGGAAAAGGACGCTCCTAAATTTAACAAGGAAAAGGAAATTTTTGCTGCCAAAGGAGCATGTATGCTTATAAAACGGGAAATTATTGAGAAAGCAGGACTTTTTGATAAAGACTTTTTTGCCTATTTTGAAGAGAGTGATTTTTGCTGGAAATCCTGGATTTTAGGTTACTCCACAATTTATTACCCCAAGACATTCATTTTCCATAAGTTGGGAGCAACCTCTAAAAAAATGAATCAAATAGCAATAAATTACCATTCTTTAAAAAATAGGATCTCTGCATTAATTAAAAATCTGGGTTTTAAAAATCTATTTGTGATACTGCCAACACATATTTTTATTCTGATATTTATTGGTATTTTATATTTGATTCGTTTTGAGTTTAACAAATCAAAAATGGTCTTTTCCGCAATTTGTTGGAATATTACTCATTTACCAAAACTTCTTTCAGAAAGAAAGAAAATACAGAAATTAAGAGTATTTTCTGATGATGAAATATTTAGACGAGTTGGTAAGTCTTGGCCAATAGGAGAAATGCTGACTCACTTTAAGAGAGTTGAGGCAAACTACTAGATGCAAAAAAATTATCCAAAAGAAGTACTCATAAACGGCAGAGTAAGAGTTTGTTTGGAACTAATAAAGAATATTGACTTAAAAGGTAAGGTTTTGGTTGATGTGGGTTGTTCTTTTGGGTGGTTGGAAAAAGAAATTTTGAAACTAACCCCCAAAAGAATTATTGGAATAGATCCTGAAAAAAATGCACTATCTTTTGCTCGGGAAAATGTACGTAAGGCTGAGTTTATAGAAGGGAGTGCAATCGATATTCCTCTTCCCGATGCAGTCGCTGACGTAGTTATTCTTTATGATGTCATAGAACATGTTCCTAAAAACAAAGAATTTGTAGTACTGACGGAAATTTCAAGGATTTTGAAAAAAGGAGGGATGCTACTTTTTAGTACCCCGAATGCAAATTTTTGGTCCAATCTTTTTGATATTGCATGGTATTTCGGACACCGTCATTATAAAGTTGAAAATATGACAAAACTGCTTCAAAACGCAGGCTTTAAAATAATTCAAAAGGAAACGAGAGGTGGCATTTGGAGTAGTATTTATATGCTTTGGTTTTATATTGCTAAGTGGATTTTGGGAAAGAAGCTACCCAGAAATGTGTTTTTGGAAAAAATGGATGATAAAATGTATTCAGAAGGGTCAATAGCCACTTTGTTTATTGTTGCTGAAAAAAATTAAATATTTTCTTCCAATCCCTCTTTCTCCAAGATTATATATTCAGGACGATTTTTTACTTCGTCATATATTCTTGCTAAGTATTCTCCAATTATGCCAAGGGTAATCAGTTGAATTCCTCCAATAAGTAAGATTGCTGACATTGTGGACGCCCAACCCACAATTCCGGCCTGAAAAAATATTCTTAAGACAAAGACAATAAAGATAAAAATAAAGGCGATAGTTGCAAAAGTAAAACCTAATAAGCTGGCAATTCTTAGTGGAAGGTAAGAAAAAGATATCATTCCATCAAGAGCGAGTTTAATAAGGCGTCTAAATGTAGTCGGTTTTCCGGAGTAGCGTGCACCTCGGGAGTAAACAATTCCCGTTTGGGAAAAACCTACCCAAGAACGTAGACCACTAAGGTACTTATTCTTTTCCGGCAGAGAAAGAAGTATATCTACAACTTTTCTGTTCATTAATGAAAACGTACCTGCATCAAGAGGCATTTTGTAGGCAGAGATGCTATTGATAATTCGATAAAAACTTTTGAAAAGTATTCTTTTTAATAATGCCTCTTTTCTTTTCCTTTTAATTCCATAAACGACATCGAACCCTTTTTTTGATTTTTTGTACATTTCTTCGATTGCTTCGGGAGGATCTTGAAGGTCCGCGTCCATAATGATGACATATTTACCTTTTGCGGCTGATAGTCCGGCATCCAGTGCAGCCATGTGTCCGAAATTTCTTGAAAAAGATAAAAACTTTACTTTATTGTTTATTTTCCGGAGAGACTTAATCTTTTCTAAACTTTTGTCACCACTTCCGTCATTTACAAAAATTATTTCGTAGGAAGAAGATATTGTATTAAGGACAGGTACCAAGCGTTTGTAAAGTACTGGAATGTTTCCCTCTTCATTAAAAATCGGTATGATAACTGAAATTTCCATATAACAATCCCAATGCTATTTGTCTTGCCTCGTTTTGTCAACTACAATAAACAGGTATGAAAAAAACAAAAGCTGAAAACGATACAATTAATCTTTATAAAAACACCGGTTGGAAAAGCTTGTTTGCTAAAATTCGTTTTTGGGATTCTCCTTATCGGGAAATTGAAAAACTTATTCCAGATAGAGGGATGATTACAGAGTTGGGTTGTGGGGAGGGAGTGTTTTCAAACTATTTGGGAGTGTCATCTATTAAAAGAAATATTGTTGGAATAGAAATTGATAAAAATAGGGTAGAGGATGCGGACAGGGGTTTTAAAAATGTTTCTTTTATAAAAGCAAATGCACTTGAAGTAAGAATTCCTGAGTCCGACTGTATTGTTATGTTCCACCTACTTCATCACCTAAACTCGTTTAAGGATCAGGAATTACTATTAAAAACAAGTAAAGAAGCACTTAAGAAAAATGGTATTTTGGTACTAGTTGAGATTGCAGAAAAACCGTTAATTAAATATTTGATCACATGGTTTACTGATTATTTTATTGTTCCTTGGCTTTTTGAGAAAAAGTTTGTTGCAAAAAAGATATATTTCCGAAGAGTAAATGAATGGAAAAACTTATTGAGTAGTAATGGTTTTTCTGTTAAAACTAGATTAGTTAATAAAGGGATGCCGTTTTCCCATGCCATTTTTGTCGCGGAAATAAAATGAGAAAATTATTGGTTTTGCTAATTACCGTTCTAGCCTTATTCTTAATTCCCAATAAAGCTTATGCCATTGAAAAAATTAATCCCAATGCCGGTTTTAGGTATCAACTTAAACGGTTTCAGGAAAAAATAATTTTGTTAACTAAAATATCACCCGGCGCAAAAGCAGATTATTACCAGGTACTGCTTAATAAACGTTTAGCCGAGCTTATTTATACAGTAAACAATAAGGATGTCGCCAATATTGAAAAGACATCTCAAAGATATGAAACTACCGCCGGAAATTTGACCGAACTTATCACTGCCAATGGCCTTGTGGAAAAAGCCAAACAAGCCGAAATTTTATTTAGTGAACATCTTAAACAAATAGAAGCAATAAAAGGAGTGTTTGAATACGATACTGGTGAGAGCAGGCTGGTCCAAAACGATATCAATTCACTCACAATTTATTTTGATCTGCTAAAATCTGTTACCAATTAGAATCTCTTTAACGAAAAGGCCGATAAATTTAAATCCTGTGGGAATTGCATGGGCTGTACTTTGACCGCCGATGCGGTTACCTTCAATGGTTGGAATTTCAAAAATCTTCATTTTAGACTTTAGGGCCCTGATGGTCATTTGAAATTCAATTGCGAATCCGGTCGTGTTTAATTTTAACTTATTTAGTGCCTTTTTGTTTATGCCCCGATATCCATTAATCGCGTCTGTAATGCGACCGCCCCAAATAATTCTGATTAAAAGTGAAAATATTTGGTTTGCCCATTTACGGAATTTAAAAAATTGGTTGTCCTCTTCGTTTCTGGATTGTTTTAAGAAACGGGAAGCAATAACTAAATCATATCCGTCATTAAGAAAATTAATTACTTCGGGAATATCGGCGGGATTTTCATTCCCATCCGGACTAAAAAATATAAGATGGGTACCCTTTGCTTTTTGAGTAGCCAAAAGAAACGCTTTCCCCCTTCCCGGAGTTAATTGTTTTACTACCGGAATTCCGTTTTTTTCAAAAAACTCAACCGTGCCGTCGGTAGATTTATAATCAACCGCAAAGTACTCATCCACTACCTCAAAAGGAATTTTTTTAATTAATGCCTTCAGGCCAGAGATTTCGTTTCTGGTTAAAATAATAAGTGTTGTTTGTACCATTTTATAGTATTTTTAAGACCGGTTTTTAAATCCACTTTAGTTTTAAAGTTTAACAGTCTTTTGGCTTTGCTGGTATTACAGCTTCTTCTGGGTTGCCCGTCCGGTTTTTTCTTATCAAATATAATTTTAGTGTTTTTTCCGGATAGCTCGACAATCATTTTAGCAAGTTTACCAATAGCTATTTCTTCATTTCCTCCGAGGTTTATCGGATCGCAATTGGGATATTTTTCAATTGTTTTAATAATCCCTCGGGCAAAATCGTCGACATAAAGAAACGATCGGGTTTGCTTGCCACTACCCCAGACGACCAAAGGATTTTCTCCGTCAAACACTTTTTTAATAAGACCCGGAATGACATGGGATATATTAGGATCAAAAATATCTCTTGGACCATAGGCGTTATAAGCTCTGACAATGCCGACCTTAAGACCATACTCTTGTGAATAAAACCTGCCTAATAATTCCGCCGTTCTTTTTGCCCAACCGTAACCCAAATTTGTTGGTTCCGGATCATCGATAAAACCTTCTGTTTCGGGAGTCGGGATTTTGCAGAATCGTGGATAAACGCAGGCAGAACTAACCACTAAAAATCTTTCGATATTATTTTTAACCGATGAGGCAATCAGATTATTGGCGATGAGCATATTATCCGAAAACATAGTTGCCGGATGAGAAATATTAAATTGAATACCAGCTACTTTAGAGGCTAAGTTAATAATAATATCCTGATTTTTTGTGGCCCGCAACGCGTGATTATAAACGGTTAAGTTTGCCGTAATAATTTGAATATCTTTTTTAATTGTTTCAATATTATTTAAGTGATTCGATTTAGTGGTGATGGTTACCCTTCGGGATAGGGGCAATAGCTGTTCCACGACACGTGAACCCACAAACCCCGCCCCACCGGTTACAAGAACTCTTTTATTTTTCCAGAAATTAACCATTTTTTAATTTTATATTTTCCGCTTTCAATTCAGAGATAGTTTTTTCTTGGTTTGCTAATTTTTGGGCAATCTCTTTGGTATTTTTACCTTTAATAGTATTTTGCCACTCCACAACTTTAGCGGGATCCGCATTTAGTTTATCTAAATATTTGTTAAATAAATAGTTTAAATATTTGAAATCCTGATTTTTAAGATAAGGGTGGCTTCCGATGATAAATCCTTTTTCAACCAAATGTTTTGCCACCGGATATTTATCTTCTATGTCTCCAAAAATCTTTTTATAAAGCGGTTGGCCCAGAAGCGGCATAAAGAGTCTGGTTTCAACCCCGTTTTCTTCCAAATAGAGTAAAAATTCGTCACGGTCAATTCTTTCGTCCCTTATTATTATTGGATAAAGCATATAAATATGTTCTGTCTCAGGCCTTACTTTCGGCAGTTGGAAATAGTCTGAAAATTCTATTAATGCATCAGTGATGCCTTTGCCCACACGAAATCTATTTTTAATAATAAAATTTTTCCTTTCCAATTCCGCAAGACCAAGAGCAGTTTCCATTTCCGTAAGCCGATATGAATATCCCATGTGGATAAATTGGAATCTTCTTTCGATAAGCGAGTTTAGTTTCAACCGGCTGTCGGTATTGTCATCTTCTATTTTGAGATAAATATTATCCCGGCCATGAAACATCAGGCTCTTTATCATGGTGGCCAGATTTTTGTCATCGGTAGCGGCGATTCCCCCTACTCCTGTAGTGACAATGTGGGCGATATAGGTTGAGTAAACAGCGATATCGGCATATGAACCCACTGGCCTGTTTTTATACTTTACAAACATTGTTTCGCAAGAATCGTCGAGTATTTTTAATTTATATTTTCGGGCGATACTGCTAATCTTTTCCATATCGGCACTTTGACCAAAAAGATGAACCGGAATTATGGCTTTGGTTTTCTTTGTGATTTTTTCTTCAATTCTATTGGGATCCATACAGTAATAGTCAGGCTCGACGTCGACAAAAACCGGTTTAAGATTAATATGAAGTACGATATTTGAAGTGGCGATAAATGTAATGGCCGGTACCAAAACTTCATCACCGTCATTCCACTGATACGTTTCTTTTAATGCCTGTAAGGAAACCTGAAGAGATGATGTCCCACTATTAGATACCATAGCAAATTTTTTCTCATGTAATCTGGCAAATTCTTTTTCAAATTTTTCGGTCATGGGTCCGTAAGATAAACGGTTGCTATTAAGTACTTGATTAACGTACTTTTTCCCTTTTGCAGTAATTTTTAAATCGGCAAGCGCAAGATGTCTTTTTTGCATAAATTAATAATTTAAGAACTTAATTTTTTCGCCTCGGCGGTATTTTGCCGTCAAGTCTACAACATGCCCCCTTTGTTGGTCAACTTCTTCATTTTTGGTTTTATCATAATCGTAATCAATCACGATGACATTTCCGCTATTTTGACGAAGATCACTTTCCCATCCTTCATAATCACGAATTACCGTCATTTTTGGTTTTCCGTAGAATTGTTCGATCATTGGGCCCGGCCACATAATATAGCTTGGGGTGATGATCACTGTTTTTTCGGTAAAGTTTGGAGAGATATTTTTTATGTACGCTACATAACGCTGCATCATTTCCGATTTATATTGGTCAGCCTGAATGTTATTATTAATTAGCAGGTAGTTGTATAAAATATAAATGGCAAAAATAAGTGTCGAAATTATTTTGTAAAGATATTTTCTATTTTGAAATATGATGGCGGTGATAGTTCCCCAGCAAATTGAAGCAAAAATTGAAGTAATATAAAAAAATCTAGTTTCTCCAAAATTAACCAAAATATTTAACCGTCTGTCAACAAACATGTAGAGAAACATCTCCAGGATCATGGCAAAAAATGCCGTAAAATAGATTATTTTGATGGATTTACTTTGTTTTCGGGTTATTATAAAACCGGCTAAATACAAAGCGGAAGCGGGATAAAACAATATTTTTAATATCGGAACAAAGGGGGCGGGTAAAGGTTGAGGATATAGTTTAGATAAAAATCTAATAATATTGGGCGGTATGGTGATGGCCGGTATTTGTAGGAGTATCTTTTCAGCAAAATTCTTCTGGGTAATGAACTCTAAAATATTTCCGCCCGGATTTTGGTTAGAGCCTTTGGTAATAATAAAGTCGATAACTACGAATAAAAAAATAACGGTGAGATTATTAAATAAAGTTTTGCGGTTTTTGGGATTAAATAAAAATTGGGCAAGGGGATAGACGATAAAGATCGGAAGAATAAATGTAGTGTAGTGGCCTAGATAAAGGCCAAAAATAAACAGAATTAAAGATATAAAGAGATATTTTAATTTGTTTTTTTGATAGTATTTACTTAAAAAGTAAAAAGAAATTATTCCGGTGATAATCCCAAAAACTCTTTCGGCAAATCTTTGATAAGTTCCGGTAGCCATCATCTCGAAAGAGGCGGTATAGTTAGTTAAAAATAAACATACGGAAATTAAACTTATCAGTTTATTTTTAGTAATATTTTTAAGGACCAAAAAAATACTCCAACCCAAAACCGAGATAGTCAACAGCTGAAAAAGAAGATAAAGTTGAATATTGTCTTTAAATATCGGCGGAAGAATATCAAAAAGAATTTTCGCGCTGTTATTGTAATTGCTAAAACTTGGCAATAGTTTAAAACCCTCAATAAAAAACTTTTGATTTAGGGGAAAGTACATATACGCTTCTCCCAAAAAATACTGCCCCAATATTTTATGCCAAACCAAAAATATCAGTCCGAGAATTAACGCATATGCTAAAAAATTTTTGCTTTTCATCTTGATATTATAATTTAATTAACCTGATTATTGTTGTATAGTACTACATATGAAAAATAATATTCTAGATATTCTTTTTTGTCCTAATTGTCATGGTAGATTAGCAATTAAAAACAATAGACTCTTCTGTCCAAAAAAACACACTTTTATGATAAATCGCGATACGCCGGTTATGACACGGCTGGACCCCTATCTCGAAGTTGAGGCAAAAGCGTGGCAAGATCAATGGAAGAAAGGAGTTAGTAAACGGGCTTTGGATGCTTATAAATATAATATGGACGTATTTAAACAATTGGGATATTGGGAAGAATCCGGAGCAGCAGCAAGACAAATTCCCTCAGAAAATACTTGGACAGTTTTAGATGTTGGTTGCGGCAATGGATATTCTACCTCGAATATTAAAGGGAAACTGGTTGTTGGTGTTGATTTATCAGAAGAACAGATGATTAAAGCCACAAAAAAATTCCCAAATGCCAAATATGTAGTGGGCGATATTAGAAAACTTCCGTTTAAATCGATGGTTTTTGATTTGGTCGTGGCGATTAATATTTTCCACCATATAGAAAATCCAAAAATTGCCTTAAACGAAATCTACAGGGTTTTAAAAAAAGGAGGGAAACTGATTTCGGTCGATCCAAACCTATACAACCCAATTGGTTTTATTGGCAGGGGATTATATAAGTTCTTAAACTTAAAAAGGATTTTCCCGACTTTTCCGCAATTTGCTCTTGGTGATCGTGAAAGACAATTTTCCAAAAAACAATATTATCACCTTTATGAAGAGTCGCCTTTTTTAAAATATTCAATTCAACCACATAGGGCCGAAAGGATACTTTTTTTTGCCACAATACTTTTTCCGTTCCTTTCAAAAATTCCGGGCTATAAATATATATTAATAGCCATAAGTAAGTTAGGCGACTACATAGTTAAACAGAAACCCTTCGACCGGTTTTGCTATTTTTGGATAGGGGAAGCCAATAAATGAAATATAATATTAAAAAAATATTGCTGACGGTAATAATCTTTATCTCCATTTTATTAAGGTTTGTCGGTATAAGGCCGGGCTATCCGCCCTATCATTCAGATGAAGGAATGTCATATTCACAGGGCATTAGCATAATTAAGGAAAATACTATTGATGCAAAGGGGGGATATTCTCTGGCCTATGCTTACCCTTCATTGATTCCTGTGATAAATGCCTATTTTTTTGATTTTGTATTTTTGCCTCCCTACTGGATGATATTTATTTTTGAAAATATCGGTGCAATTGTCGGCGGTTCTCTAAAATTACCCCAAACAATTAGCCAGTATAATTTGATACTCCAGCAGCATATTTTGGGCGCGAGGGATATAAATGTTTTATTTTGGGGCCGATATGTAGCGGCTCTGTTTGGACTGGGGAATGTTATTTTAATATATTTTTTAGCTAAAAAAATCTTCAGTGAAAAAATTGGATTGATCTCGGCAGGTTTGGTTGCTGTTAATTATCGGCAAGTACTTAATAGTCATTTAGATCTTCCCGATATCTATAATTCCTTTTTTCTGATTCTATCGATGATTGGCTCTTACCACTTATTTTTAAAACCCACCTCCAAAAATTACATCATTGCCGGTATTTTGGCCGGACTTTCGTTTTCGACCAAGTTCCATATATATGCTTTTTTCCCATTTGTAACCGCCCATATGTTTGTTGTCTTAAAACAACATTCTAAAATTAAAGTTTGGCTAAAAAATATTATTTTTAATAAAAATATCTGGAAATCAATATTTTATATTGCCATGGTAACAGTTGTGCTTAATTTCTACCATCTACTAAATTTAGAAAAAACCTTAACTATTCTTAAAGACGTATCTCTTAAGTATAGGACCGGCAGAATGCAGTTTGATTTTTTTCCATATTCGTATCTTTACCATGTCGGAATGGGAAAGTTGACCTCGATATTTGTCTTATTAGGATTTATATTTTTGATGTTTAAAAATTTTTTCAAATGGGTGTTTGTATCCTTTGCGGTAATAGTTTTTTTGTTTGTCATCACTTTTTATACGGGAGGCGGGTATTACACGAGAAATTTTGTTACAATTACTCCGTTACTTTTAATTTATCCGGCGGTATTATTGGCAAAAATTTCTGAGATAAAATACAAAAAAATCGGTTTCTTATTGTTCTCGGTAATATTATCGATAATGCTTGTTGAGAATTTAAGAGACTCCTTGATTGTACCCGCACAATATCTAAAACCTTGGAATTACGAAATATTATCCGATTGGGTACTAAACAATATCCCTTCCGGCTCGATTGTGGCCGCTCACGGTTCGGTACCTTTGCCGGTAGACGGGATCAAAAGAATTTCATATGATTTTAGCAACGGTCCATTTTCAATTAATGAGTTCAAAAGTTTAGGGTCCGAATTTGTATTCGTGAGTTTGGATATGGCGACTGTCGATTTCTACGGATGGATGGCTCAAACTACAAACAAATCTTTAGAGTATTGGAATAAGCCAGTAAAAGAGCTGGAAGAATCATTTTCCGGAATGGCCATCCGGGAAATTTCCGATTATGCTATTTATTGGGTTATCAAACCATGGCAAGCTCCGGAATCAAATTTTATTGTGGCTAAAGTGCCCAAATTTAATATCTTAAATGAAAAAGTTTATAAATCATACAAATTTGAAAAGCCGCCAGATCTGTGGACTTCCGAGCCAATTAATATTGTGGGCTGGCAGGGGTATCGGATTTACTATCAGACAAGCAAAACGGGCAGAGGCTTTATTTATCTTAACTTTTACAAAAACCATGCAGATATTGGTAAAATTGATAAACGCGTTGCCGTTAGGCTGTCTTCCCGGGATGACAATAAAACCCTTATTGGTCAGATACCTAAAAATGCTACCGAGATGATTATCGGATTCCAAACCTATAACTCTTATAAAAGTCTTGACTATTTGAAAAGTCTTGATTTATATGAGGCTGATGTTAGCGCCGATTATTCCGGCTATGATGTAAAAGGAGTTAAGCTTGACGATGGCGTGATCTTTCCCAATAGCCAAGGAAACATGTAGTATCTCTACTTGTTTGCCTCTACATTAAGGCTGATTAAAATTCCATGTTTCTTGTCCATGTGGGGAATGTACGCTTGGGAATGATCATCATAATCCTTATGTATAGTTTTTTTCCAATCATACTTTTTTACCTTATTGAATCCGACCGAGATAAGAAGATTTTTTAAAGAGGTAAAATCATAGACGGTTTTGTGATAGATAATTTTATCCCCGTTTTTGGTGTTAATTTTCATTTTTCCATAGAGGGGTCCTAATATTTTTGATAGGTCTTTATATTTTTTGTATACAATCTCAAGTTTTTCGAAATCAGGAACCGCAATTCTTAAAATCCCGCCCGGGGCAAGGACGCGATACCATTCTTTAATCACTCCCTCTCCTTTTTCCCTGTCGAAATATTCAAAAACGTGACTTGCGTATATAAGTTCGGCACAATCATTTGGAAAAATGGAAAGATCATCTACCCCTCTCTTGTAGTGGATGTGGGGGAGATTACAATAATCAACATTTATAAAACCGGGAATATTTCTTTTCCAACAACCAAGGTGAAGTTTGATTTTTTGACTTGGGGGGAATACTACTTTCTTGTTTTTATTGGCCATTATAATATTTGCGTATTGACTTTATTATGTAATTAATATTATTTATACTTAATTTTATTGATGACGGAAGCCAAAGACCCCTCTGTGCTACTTTTTCAGCAACTGGAAAGATATTATTTTTATGTTTACCATCATATATTTTTTGGGTGTGAATTGCGGGGTAAATTTTTCTTGTTCCGATGCCTTTATTCTTAAGGTAGGATGACAACTTGTCTGGATTGTCAATATAAATATCAACAAACCAAGGGGAAGTAGCTGTCAAATCGGTAGGGACAAAATGAACCTGTTTTATATTTTTTAACCCTAAATAATATTGTTGATATATTTCTTTTTTTCTCTGGATTCTTTTTTTCAATTTTTTCATTTGCTCGATTCCAATAACAGCTAAGAAATCATTAAATTTAAAGTTCCAGCCTAAACTGTTGTGGATATCAATTCCACCACTGATACGGCCAAAGTCTTTAATTTTTTCAATTTTTTTATAAATACTAACATTATCGGTTAATAGTGCCCCACCCTGCCCAGTTGTTATTATTTTAGGCGTACTAAAGGAAAAACTTCCAACGTTTCCAAAAGTTCCCAATTGTTTTCCATTCCAATTACTCCCCAAAGCTTGAGCAGCATCTTCAATTAATAGAAGTTTATTTATTTTACAGAAGTTCACCACCTCGTTCATGTTCCCACTCCTGCCATTAAACGAAACGTACATTACAGCCTTTGTCTTTTTTGTAATAAGTTGTCCTGCTTTTTCAAGATCCATACACAGCGTATTTTCTTCAATGTCTACAAGAACAGGTTTTATGCCCAACAAAATAGCGGAGTTGGGAGAGGCTATCATCGTTATATCTGGAACAAGTATTTGGTCACCCTTTTTAAGATTTAGAGCTAATAGTGCCAAGATTAAACTTACTGTTCCGTTGACGGTTACAGAACAATATTTTGATTTGGTAAATTCTGAAATCATATTTTCAAATTCTTCAGTTTTTGTAAACTCGGCGCCCCAACCTCCATTATTAATATAATTGGATAGGGCAATTATTTCAGCTTTGTCAAAACTTGGTTCAACTTGAGGAATAAATCTAGTCTTCATTTATATTAATATTTTATCTTTCTTAAAAGGTCCGTTTTTAATTTCATAGATTTCTGAATCATTTATGAAATCTATTCCAATCCCTCCTTCGACTAACAGAAATAACTCTCCCTTTTTAAGGAGTACTTTCTCGATAAATGTTCCGTTTTGAGTATAGACACTTAATTTAATTTTCCCTTTTCTAATAATCATGCATTCTTGAAGACGCGAAGTAACTCTTTTTTTAGGGGTATGAACGTGAGCCTTTAAATTAGTGCCTTTAGGGTGTTTAAGTGTAACTATTTGGAGAGGCTGACTCTCTTCGGTCTGTGGAATGGATCCTGTAGAAAGATTGGCAATTTTGATACCGATTAACCTTCCTTTATAAAAGACATGATACATGATTTTATATTTTTATTAACTTGCCAACCCTCATCTTCTTTCCCAATTTTATTTCCTTTTTTGCCTGGTCGTAATCAGCCTTGACCATAATTTCAACCAGTTGTTTAAAGGATGTTTTGGACTTCCAATCAAGCAATTCCTTAGCTTTGTTGGGATTTCCCAAGAGAAATTCGACATCATTTTTTCTGAAGTAGGCACGGTCAATTTTTATTATCACTTTTCCGGTATTATTATCAATCCCTTTTTCATTTAAACCTTTTCCACTCCAAACAATGTTCATTCCCAAACATTTTCCAGATTCTTCAACAAACTCCCTAATTGTATGATTTTCTCCCGTTGCAATGACAAAATCGTCGGGTTTATCGTATTGAAGTATTTTCCAAATAGCTTCTACATAATCCTTTGCATAACCCCAGTCTCTCTTTGAATCAAGGTTGCCTAAACTTAAATTTTCCAATACACCTGTTTTAATCCGTGACAGACCTTGAGTAATTTTTCTAGTTACGAAATTGATTCCTCTCCTTGGTGATTCATGATTGAAAAGAATTCCGTTTGAAGCAAAAAGCTTATAACTGTCTCTATAGATCCTTGTTGAATAATAGGCGAAAAGTTTTGATATTGCATAAGGCGATTGGGGGTTAAATGGAGTTGTTTCACATTGTGGAATCTCAAGTACTTTCCCGAACATTTCCGAAGAACTAGCCTGGTAGTATTTACAATGATTCTTGAGATCTCTTAAGGAGTCTAATATTCTTAAAGCCCCCAACCCGGTAATGTTGGCCGTATATTCAGGAACATCGAAGCTTATTCCAACATGACTTTGTGAACCCAAATTATATATTTCATCAGGTTCAATTTTTGTAATGATTCTATCAATATTTGAGCTTTCGGCTAAATCTCCAAAAACAGTAATGAAATTTGGAAATTTGGGATTGTCGTACAGATGATCTATTCTATAGGTATTTGGCCAACTGGTTCGTCTTTGCAAACCGTAGACTTTATAATTTTTTTTAAGCAAAAATTCTGAAAGGTATGACCCATCTTGACCGGTTATGCCGGTGATAAATGCCCGCTTCATATCGTTTGAAATATATCATATTTCGATTGAATAGCCAACAAAAATGATAAGATATAAACTATGGAGATAATAAACAGGATAAAAAAGACCTTTCCGAACTTAGCGCTTTTTACTTTGTCTGTAGAACTGGAGAAGATATTGAAAAATTGCGATTCTGTATTAGATGTTGGTTGTGGAAATAATTCCCCACTTAATTTATTAGATCACAAAATATATATGGTAGGAGTAGACGGTTACAATGAATCTATAAATGAAAGCAAAAAAGGGCGGATTCACAATAAGTATTATTTGATGAATGTTCTTAATATTAATAAAAAATTTAAAAAAAGAAGTTTTGATGCCGTGGTTGCATTAGACATAATTGAACATTTAACTAAAAAAGATGGATTTAAACTGTTGGACATGATGCAAAAGATCGCCAGGAAAAAGGTGGTTGTTTTGACACCCAACGGATTTATAGCTCAAGGGGGGGAAGAGAATGGTTTCCAGGAACATCTATCAGGCTGGAACATAGAGGATTTTATAAAGTGTGGCTATATGGTAAGTGGTGAATATGGATTAAAAAAAATTAGGGGAGAAAAAGCCGCTCTTTTATATACCCCGAAAATATTTTGGGGCTTGATTTCTGTGTTGTCACACTTGATATTTACTCGGAAAAACCCCAAATATGCATTTTCCCTTCTGTGTTTCAAAAATTTATCATAGTTGTATGAGACAAGATTATCAGGAAAAATATTATAAACCGCTTTCCCCAGAAGTGGTAAAAACAACGGTGAATCAAATACTTTCGGTTGCGGAAACAAAATTGCATAAAAAGAGGAGCTTGTTAAGAATTTTAGATGTTGGGTCCGGGCATGGAGAATATACAATAGAATTTGCAAAATACGTAAAAATGGTGGTTGGTGTTGAACCTTGCCTCGATGCGTATAAGGTTTCATTAAAGTTGCCCAAAAATAAAAATATGTTTTTTCATAACAAACTTGTCGAAGAGTTTCGTTCGTCTGAAAAGTTTGATTTAATAGTTTCTTTAACCACCCTTGAACATATGCCGAACGCTGAAAAATCTTTTCAGCGGATATATACGCTTTTGGATAAAAATTCTATAGTGTATCTAACAGCTCCAAATAAATTGTGGCCATATGACCATCACTACAGGCTTCCATTTATAACCTGGTTGCCGCTTTGGCTTGCCGATTTTTATCTGAGAATTTTTGGAAGAGGAGATTCATATAAAGATTGTTCGTATTCCAAAACATATTTTGGCTTAATATCTTTTTTATCTAAATTTGATTGGAGTTTTGAATTTTTACTTCCAAGCGCTAGCGCACCTTATTTAGGTTGTGGAGAAAGAAGTTCATGGTTATATACACTTATAAAGAAATTAGGCATTTTGTTAATTAAAACAAATTCTTTTTTTTGGATTTTTTCTAAGGGTTTTATTGTTGTTGTTCAGAAGAAAGATTAATCAAATTTGCTGCTTTCGGCGATAATCTTTTCTAACTTGTTAATTAAATGCCTGTTAATTGATTTTTTGTTCATGATATTTTTCATTTCCTTGGGATCGTTTAATAATGAATAATATTCTTTGGTTTTTCCGTTTTCGTTTACGATGTACTTTTCATTTTCTGTTGTAAAACTCCACAAACTTTTATATCCAAATATTTCGGTTTTATTATCCAGAATGCCAAGGCGAACGTGGGGACTTCTGCACCCGTAAAGAATTCGTGAAATATTGTTAGTAGGAGAATAAATTTTATCTTTTAATAAATCGTTTCCCTGAAATTTAGTTTTTTGAATACCTGCAAGGCCTGAAATAGTTTTAGCGATACTTACTAACGAAACTGTTTTGGATATCACTTTTGGTTTTATTGAAGATCCGTAAATAATAAGGGGAATGTGCACCAATTCGTTATAAAGGCTAAACGGTTCGTGAGCGAAAAAATTATTGTGTTCCATAAATGCTTCACCATGATCGGATGTAATAATAAACACAGTATTCGGATATTTGTTTTGGAGAAAGGTAACGATGTTATTTAATTGCCTATCTGTATATTTTATAGCACTTCTATAGCCTTCTTTGAAAATATCGGTAATTTCGGTATTTTTCAATTTCATTTTTCTGAGGCTGATTGGTAGCTCCTTGAAGAATATAAATTTCTTAACCATCCTTTTAATAAATGTTTCTTTTTCATAAAAATATTTATTTAGCCCGCTATAGTATGGAATGTGGCTATCCATGTAGTGTGCCCACAAGAAAAAAGGCCCACTTTGTTTAATAGAAAATTGTTTTTTTATCTTTTGATTTAATCTTTCTCCTGGAACGGAAATTTTTGGAGGAATGAACGCTGATTTGAGGAACTGTCGACAAATTTCAATTATTTTAATGATTGGCTCCGGTGTCGACTGACGAAGTTTCCATAAAGATTTTCCTAAATAAAGCGATAATTTGTTTGCATCTTTGTATCCGTCGTCATAATAGTCAAAACCTTTTCCGTAACCGTATTCGGCGTAAAGTGCTGGACTATCGGCAATAAATGCATGTGTTGTGTATCCATTGTCTTTAACAACATCTGCAATTGTATTTATTTCATCTTTGTCTGGAATGCCAAGATATGACCCGAAAGCAAAAGGGAGAGCACCAGTCATTATAGAACAATAAGTAAAAAACGTGGGATTTGCTGGAGAAATTGCGTTGGTGAATACAATTGACTTTTTCGCAATTGAATCCAAAAACGGAGTATTTTTTTCACTTGAGTTTTGGTATCCAACGAAATCGGCCCTTAAAGAATCAATAGTTATAAAAACAATATTTGGCCTACTTTTCATGCTCTATTTTAATTCATTGGTATACTCAATGTATATATTGACACAAGTGGTGTATTAGTAATATACAAAAGATATCATGTTTAAGAGAAAAATCCACTCAGACTATGATAACGAGCCGTCGAAAGTGCACCATTTTAATAGTGAGTTTATAAAAAAATATATTAAAAACAAAAGAGTGCTAGATGTTGGTTGTTGGACGGGACAGTTAGAGAAATTAATAGTTAATAGGGTAAAAAGCATAACAGGGATAGATCCTGATGCGGATGCAATAGCTTTCGCAAAAGGAAATATTACAAAAGGAAAGTTTATGGTTGGAACTGTGGATAAATTGTCTTTGATAAAAGAAAGGTTCGATGCGGTTACATTTTTTGATGTTATTGAACATATTCCACCCAAAACTGAGGAGTATTCGCTTAGACAGATAAATAAGGTGCTTGGAATGAATGGTATGTTATTTTTATCTACTCCCAATAATCATTTATTATCGATACTACTTGATCCTGCATTTTTTCTCATTGGTCACAGGCATTATTCGATAAAAGAACTTGTTAATATTTTAGAAAAGAACGGCTTTATTATTGAAGAACATTGTTTTGTTGGAGGAACAATATTCTTATTAAACCATCTTTTAGAACTAATCAAAAAACGTATATTTAAAACTCATCTGAAGCCTCCTGCACCAAGTAATTCATTGATCGATATTGGTTTTGACAAAGGAGGGTATGCCGAGATTTACTTAATTGCGAGAAAAATTAGAAGTGTATGAAGGAATTATTGTTATTTTTCTTTTATTAATTTAAGTAACAATATTGAAAATCCACGTTCAAACCAGCGCTGCAAAAATTCTCTGTTTTTTAGAAGTGTTTGAATGCGATTTATATATATGTTGTACTCTTTTTCTCTAATGTTTTTTAGATGGTCATAAAGTGCTTGGTAGTTATCAAAATTTCTTGCGTCGATGTAACAATTGGGAGGAATATATTTATCTATATTTGGAGCTCCATAGTATACAGGCACACATTTAGCTTTAAAACAATCAAATATTTTTTCAGAAATATACCCGGTAATTTTAGAGTTCTCAAAACACAATGCATACTTAAACCTTGATAATATTGCATATTTTTCTTTTGCATTAAATTCTCCGCGAAATGTTTTATAACGATGATATCCAAAGAGCCTTTGTTTAATGCTGTATTTTTGCGGCTTGTTCCACCCCCTCCCGAATAAAGAAAAGTCCAAAGGAATATTTTTATCAAAAAACTCTATTGCTTTAATTCTTTTTGAATATAGCTCCTTTGTTGATAAAGAAAGTAACCTAAAGGGGAAGAATGGTAGCCAGTTGCCATTCATCATAGTGAGAAATTCTTTCTTTTTAAATGATATTGTTTTTGTATCAATTCCCTTACTTGATTTTGGAATGACAAATTTAAAATATTTTTTGTTGTCGACAAGATCATCGTTCCATGTATATATTTTTTTAAAAAAAATATGAAATAGTTTTGTGTGGCTAAATGGATTTACAACAGGAGCTTCAATTATAAACAAAATATTTTTACTTATGTTTTTCAATAGTCTTATCCACAATTTTAATTGCCATGGATAAGGAACGTCTAGGTATATATATTTTCGGGTTAGCGTTTTTGGAGCAATATCAATTGTATCCATAATAAGATTATTCTTCGCCAACAATTTTCGAGCTGCGATCAGGTAGGGAGAGGAAGTTGGAAGGCTACTGTTAAAAACAGCGTTATTGTAGAAAACCCTGTTATTAAAGGGTTTGAGAGCAATATATGTTTTTTTCATTCTTAAATAAATTTTTTGCTACGGAGCAAGTTATAGAATTTAATTCTTATTTTGGGAGACATGAGCCAAATGGTGGAGAATTGCATTATATTATATAAAATATCATAAACACTGGGTCTAAAATTATATTTTCTGACAGCATTTATTTTGAGTTTAAACCCCACTAATTCAGTGTTTTGTAGGTTGCAGTGACTAGTAGATATGGTTGAAAGAGTATATTTTAGTAAGTGTTTCGCAATATTTCCTAAAGGGTATTTGCTTGCGACCTTAAACCAAAAGTCAATATCTTCGCAGGGTATTGATCGCGTATCATATCCACCGAATTCTTCAAAGACCTTCTTTCTAAACATTACGGTGGGGTGTGCAAAAGGGGAATAGCGAAGCATTATTTTTTTTAACCCAGCAGGGGTTGTAGGATACTCTCTTTTCGAAATGATATTTTCGTATTCATCTATGATAAGAATGTTAGTTCCGACGATGGCGGTTTTTTTATTCTTTATAAGAAAATCATATTCCTGTTCGAGCCGTTGGGGGTGGGCGATATCATCCGAGTCCATACGGGCAATGAAGTCGGATTTAGATAATGCCACACCCCGATTGAGCGATCGGGCGATTTGCATATTTTTTTTGTTATTTATAAGTCTAATCCGCCTATCCTTTTTTGAGTACTGTTTGATTATGGATAGGGTTTTATCTTTAGAGGCATCATTAATGATTATAAATTCGAACTCTTTCAGTGTTTGATTTAGTATGCTCTCTATAGCCCTAGATAAAAATCTGTCTCCATTAAAAACAGACATGACTACCGAAACAAGCGGTTTATTTTTACCCATTTAGATATATGATATCGAATTTTGTACTAAGGGAATAATAACACTTGACGATAAAAATGTCTTTTAGTAAGATACTCACTATAACTCAAAAGAGGAATGTGATTGTTTCTAATATAAATGAATATAAAAACTACAATCAAATCAAAGTCTTTAGTTGAAGAATTCGGTTTAAATAGGACTCAGAGATGTATAGATTTAATGCTACCTGAAGTTAGATCTTTGTTAAATTTATCTCTGGAAAAGAAGATTAAGAAAACCCAGAAAATAATTTCTGAAGCATTAAGAAAATATAAAAATGTTGGTCTTGGCTTTAGTGGCGGAGGTGACAGTGAAGTTTTATTGCATATAGCACTAAAATTAAATCCTGACATCCCAGTTCTCTTTGTCGATACCAGATATGAGTTTCCGGAGACCATTCCCTTTGTAGAAAAAATTAGGAACGAATGGAATGTCGCTAGTTTAACTACTGTAAGAGCTACAACAGATATTGCTGAAAAACTCAGTAGAAAGTATGGGAAAGGCACTCCCAAGTTTACTCTCAAATTTAACACCTATCATAAAATACAGCCCTTAGTGAACGGAATTAAAAACCTCCATTTGGATGCCTTTATTGCAGGAATCCGCGGTGTTGAACATGAGGAAAGGGCGAAGGAAACAATATTTTCACCCAGGGAAAATCCACAGCATATGAGAGTTCACCCGATGTTGTTTTGGACACGATTTGATGTAAAGGAGTATCTAAAGAAAAACAAGCTTCCGTATAATCCGTTATATGATAAGGGTTATACCTCTCTGGGATCAACTCTTGACACAACTCCGAATAAGGATTCAAATATGCACGAAAGAGCGGGTAGGGGCATTTCTAGGGAACGTATGATGAAGACTCTCAGAGCTCTCGGATATACTTAATTCAATTTTTAAAATTAATCTTCAGTAATTTTTAGGTTGTGTTTAGTTAAGCAGAAAATATTTAAAAAACTTGGTTTCTCCAACAAAATTGGGATCACTTAAGATATAATTGGGGAGAGTTATTATAAAATATACGAAATATTGAAAATTTAAAAATGGTGAGAATTATTCATAAAAGCGTACCTTTCTTAATTTTGGCGTTCATAGTAGTGGTTGTTTATTTTCCAGCATTTAGATCTTTTTTTCAGCAGGACGAATGGAACGGGTTTGGTGGCGTATATACAGTTAACGGAAGATCTCTTGTCAGTTTAGTAACGACTTCTTTCACGCCTAACATAGGACACTATGTTCCGTTTAGTAAAATAGCGTTTGAATCCCTTTTTTTTCTATTTGGGCTTAACTTTCACTCTTGGTTTCTTGTAAGTTTGTCTTGGCACTTAGGTATCGTTGTGATTCTCTATCTATTGGCTCAGCGTTTATTTAAAAACGATTATTTATCTTTAGTTGCGTCTTTATTATTCGCAATCAGTGCTTCTGGTGACCAAGCTACTTTATGGACGGTTACAGATATTAATACTCACGGAGCAACATTTTTTGCTCTCCTGTCACTTATTTATTTTTTTGACTATGTAAAAAACACAAAAAGATACAAAAATTTAGTTCTACAAATTCTTTTCCTTTTTATATCACTAGGGTTCAAAGAAATTGCTATCGGGTTTTTTTTGCTATATCCATTTAGTTATTTCATTTTTGCGAAAAAAAAAGATTTTTCAAAAATAAAATATTCTTCGATTATGTTACTATTAGGCCTTTTATATATTGGATCGAGAGTTTTGATGTATTTGTTCCCAAATACCTCAGGGGCGCCTGTTGTATTTGAATCCCAACCTTTATCCGTATTTATATACAATCTTATAACTTTTCCTTTTAAAGCCTTAAGTCAGACTATTGTACCCCCGAACATTTTTTTATTAGTAGGGAAAATCATACCCGATATTTTAATCAAACACCTTGGTTTGTCTCGAGGAACAATGGGTTATGATATTTTTATAGAAAAAGTAGTTCTCGAGGCACTTTTTATAATTGTTTTCGCACTTATCATTGGCGGAATAATTACTTTATATAAAAAACGATCAGTAAATTTCAAAATCATTTTTTTTGCATTTCTGTTTATTGTTCTAAACAGTTTAATATATGCTTTTTCTCCAGCTCGTGCGGGAATAATTACCTTCATCGACTCACGTAATTTATATTTTATAACCATCGGAATGTCGCTCTTAATTACAGCCCTGGTCAAAATTATTTATAGGAAAATAAGGCTGTTATCCTATTTAATTATTTCGGTATTGTTCGTATTAAACATTTGTTGGCTAAGGATGGATCTTGGCTATCAGGAGAAAGTTGGTAGTGTTAGAAAAAATATCCTTACTCAGATAAAGAAGGACTACCCGAATTTGCCCCCAAAGACAATTTTTTATACAGAAAGTGATTCTTCGTTTTACGGATTAGCAGAGTCAGAAAGGATTATGCCATTTCAATCAGGTTTTGGTCAGACTTTGTTGGTTTGGTATCAGGAAAGAGAAAAATTCCCCAAAGAATTTTTTATAAATAATTATTTGTGGGGGATAAAAAACCAGGAGTATAAAGTAATTGAAAATAGAGGGTTTGGCTATTTCAGAGATTTTGACAAACTGGTGCAAACAGTTGGTAAGGAAGGCGTTTCTGTTGGATCAATCATCGCCTTCCGATATGATTCGGAACAGCAGGTGTTGGAGAATATGACACGAGAGATAAGGGGGAGATTAAGGGGCTATCTGATAAACAAAAAAGAGATTTCATTTTCAGTTAATTCATTAATAAATTCTAATGATGTTCGACTAATGATTGATAAAAAAAGAGAGACTTATTGGAGTTCCAAGGTACCCTACATTTATCCACTTTCAATAATATTGGATATGAGAACAAGTCGGAAAATTGCACAAATTACAATCGACTCATATAATAACAAGGATCAGAACGCTGTAGGATACAAGGTTTCCATATCTGCAGACCGACAAAAATGGAAAGAAGTTTTTTACAGCAGGCGATATCCACCTAATGATGGTGGTATTGTAAACTTGTACTTTGAACCCACAAATGGGAAATTTATAAAAGTTGAGCAGATAGGCGAACATAAATTTGCACCATGGGTTATTCACGAAATAAAAGCATATGAAGCGGTTAATTGAATATAAAAGGCACGTACCGGTAATTTTTATTTTTATATTGGGTCTGGTTCCTCTATTGTGGTTTTTTAATAAAGGTAATGTTCTTATTAACGGAGTTGATACTAATTTTCCGCTCAATCCGCTTCTTTGGTTCCAAAGAAGATTTTTTGTTTGGAATAATATTGTTAACACGGGTCAAGATTTCAGCTCCGGCACATCGGGTATGTTTTTCCACCTTATTCAAACAATCCCTTTTCTTTTGGGGTTTTCTCTCCACTTTGCAGAATTAATTAGTTTACTATTTTGGTTTTCCTTAATTACACTCTCTTCTTATTTACTAAGTAAGTTGCTTTTTCCTAAGAACAACTGGGCTAGATTAACCCTGGTTATTTTGTACACTTTTAATATTTACCTTTTTAATACTTGGGAAAATGTTAAAGTTTCCAACCTTTCCTTGTATGTAGCTCTTCCACTTGTTTTTTGGATATTGTTTTCTCTGTCATATCGTCTATTTAGTTTTCGAAAAGGATTTCTTTATTTGGTAGGACTGGCTGTTATTGCTTCAGGAACCGGGATAAATCCGGCATATTTCTCTATTCTAATATTGGCAATTGTTTTATTTGGGGTAATTTTCGGCCTGGGGCATTTAAAAGACGGGAGAGCCAAGAGTGTTGTAACCGCTTCTTTTTTAGCGTTGGCGATGGTAATTGGTGTCAACCTATTTTGGATTTTACCACTGGCGCACCATCTAATCAGTCAGGGAGTTTCCGAACTTTCAGGAATAGGCTACGCCGATTGGTTAAATAGTCTGTCTAAGGATACATCTTTGGTCAATGTCATGAGACTCCAGGGTGCATGGGATTGGTATGTTCAGGATTCATATGGTATGCCCATCTATCTTCCTTATACCTTAAACTATTTTTATAAGTTACCCTTCATTGTTTTCAGTTTTATTCCTCCCGTACTTGCATTTGTCTCTCTAATCTTTATAAATAAAGGAAAAAAAGATTGGTATCTTTTTGCGGCGGTCTTGATGCTTCTGGGTATATTTTTTGGTTGTGGAAGTCATCCCCCAACAGGAAGTTTGTATTTATATTTATCGAAGCATTTACCCATGTTTTCCTTTTTTAGAAGCCCTTGGTATATTTTTACTCCGCTTTTGACAGTTTCCTATTCAATCTTAATTGGGCTTTTGGTAGAAAGGGCGACCCTATTTTTTAAGGGTAAATTGCAGTTATTATTAAAATTTGTATTCCTCGTTTTTTGGGTGAGCTACTTTCTGTATAACTACCCTTTAATTACCGGTAAGATATTTAGGCCAGGGAGGGATGACAGCTACTTTGTTAAATTTCCAGATTATCTTTGGCAGACAAGGGATTATTTGGTCAAGAAGAGCCAGTCATCAGATCTTGGTAGAATTATTACCTATCCGGATGACCAATTGGAGACTTTTGCTTGGGGTTATCGCGGAACAGATTCAATCTTGGGACTTTTTTCTGATGTTGAGTTTGTTTCACCTAGCTTTACCGCTGAATCGGAGAGCTCGACCAAAATTTTAGATACTTTTTATGAAAAAATTAAGGATAGTGAGTATGAAACCGCAAAAGGTTTACTTCCTTTTTTGGGGGTGAATACTATTTTTGTCAAAAGAGATGTAACTACCAATTCGCACATTCCCGAGGAATTAATTTCAGAGAGCCAGGATAAATCAATTATCGGTAAGTGGGTTTTTATTAATGGAAATAATCTAACTGCCAAAATATTCTCACCGCATTACTTATACGCTGACTATTCTAATTTTGAAGCCATGTTGGGTGCCTCATCGGCCCTACCTTTTAAAAGTGTGGTCGTAACTAGTTTAGGTGATAAAGAGGTAGAAAAAGTAAATCTTAAAGAAAGTTCATTATATTTAAATCAAGCCTTGCCTCTAGAAATAAATGACTTGTCCACAAATCAAAATAAGAATTTTACTTTCGAAATTTCTCAACGAGGTACTTATAAAATATATATTGAAAAAAGAGGTTTGGAACCGAAACAAATTGCATTAAAGTTAGATTCTAATATGCTTTCTGAATATCAAAACTTTGACGATTACATTATTTTTGTTATATACAATCTTTATAAAGGTAAACACACTCTAAATATTAAGTTTCCGCCTACTGGGGACCAATTGATTAAAAATGATTTATCTAGTCAATTATTTCAGGGCGACCTAAGAAGTGAAGATCTTCCCTCCGATAAGTTAAATACCATAACTGTTTATAATTCGGGTACAGATGACAAAAATATATCATTCAACGTCAGGGATTTTAGTACCAAATACTCTTATTTACTCGAATTTGATTATAAATATTTTTATGGAAATAGTCCTGTAATTGATTTTGTCCAATTTTCGTCACGTTCTTTTATTTCGAATAATATTGAGAAGCTTGATAACTCACTGGACTGGAAGCATATGAGTTTCCTATTTAATCCTTTTAAAATTGATTCAGAACTGCAAGTAAATTTAAAGGTGCCTGGGAGTGCAAGCGGCGATAGTAGTAAAACCTTTATAGAAAATATTGTTTTAGAAAGGGTTTATGATAATCAAGTTTTTATCTTAGCACAAGAACAAAAGCCTTTAAATGCACCCGATTTAGTATTTCATAAAATAAGTCCTGTTAAGTACTCTATTGAAGTACCAAAAAGTAATTCGGAAGGATATATTATTGCCTTTTTAGAAAAATATAGTCGAGATTGGAAACTATCTAGTCAGGACTCGATCTTAAAAGGTGTTTATTTCCCGCACTTTATGATTAATGGTTATGCTAATGCCTGGTATATTCCCAAGGGTAAAGACGGACAAGTATTTATACTTTATTACCAGCCACAAATGCTTTTTAACTTGGGAATGACCTTGTCCGTTTTGATTATCTTATTATCTACCGGGGTAAATTTATACGCCCGCTTCAGACCCAAAAAATAAAAAAGATGAAAAAAATAATTAAAAGTTATCGCATGCTTTATCTCCAATCGGCAAGGTGGTCGATAAATAATTTGCCAGGTATCCTTTTATTTAATTTGGTGATTATTGTGTTGGTCCTTTTGCGAAGCGCCGGTTATTTTCAACCTTTTTTTCTCCTGTCTATTAATTCGATTTTCTTTATAGGGTTTATTTTGCTACCCATCATGTTGAAAGCTAGTCGTGAAGCATTGTTTTCTATTGCCGGTTTTTTTTGGCTTCTTTCAGCCTTATTACAATTATTTCGGGTCGATATTTGGGCCGAAAGGTCCTCGATATATTGTTTCCAGGCTTTTTTTGTTGGTTCTCTGATTCTTTTCTTTGAATACATTTTTCTCCGAAAGAAGAATGTTTAATGAGGTATAATAGTTCAACAGTGGGAGAGAAATTAAAAATATTTAAAGAGCTGCTATCCTTTTTGTGGAAAAGGAAACTTTGGTGGCTAATACCAATGTTGATAGTCTTTTTGGTTGTTGGGATATTGATTATTTTTATAGGTTCTTCGCCCCTTGCCCCGATTGTGTACCCGCTTTTTTAAAATTAATGAAAAACACTTGGGAAAAATGGAAAGTTTTGTCAAAGAAAATCGGCAATTTTCAGTTAGGCCTATTTTTTTCCATTTTATATTGTGTAATTATTGTTCCTGTTGGTTTAATTTCCTCATTGTTTAATGATTACTTCAAGATAAAAAATTTTCCTGTATGGGAAGAATGGACAGATAATTCATCTAATTTAAAGAGACTTAAAGAAAATTAATAATGAAAAATCAAATATCAAAGTTATGAAGATTTTAGGAATATCTTGTTTTTATCATGATTCGGCGGCCGCTTTAATAGATAATGGAAAAATTATCGCAGCAGCAGAAGAGGAAAGGTTTAGCAGAATAAAACACGATTCAGGGTTTCCAACCCACGCAATTAAATTTTGTCTGGATAAATCTAAAATTAAAGGGAGTGATCTAAACTGGGTAGTCTTTTATGAAAAACCTTTCTTAAAATTCGAAAGAATCACTCTTTCATCTTTAGCTACAGTTCCCAAAGCCCGCGAGATGTTTATCAATGGATATAGAGTTTGGTTGAAGGATAAGCTTTGGGTTAAATCAACTATCGCTAAAAATGTAGGAATTGATAGCGAGAAAATTCTTTTTACCCAACATCATATTTCTCATGCCGGGGCTGCTTACTATACATCCTCATTTGATTCGGCAGCAATTTTAACCTGCGATGGGGTAGGTGAATGGACAACTACTTCTTGGGGAAGGGGAAGTGGTAATATAATTACTTTAGAAAAAGAAATAAAGTTTCCTCATTCTTTGGGACTTTTCTATAGCGCTTTTACTCAGTTTTTAGGTTTTCAGATTAATGAGGGCGAGTTTAAAGTAATGGGTCTTGCTCCATATGGTAAACCGCGATTTACCCAAGAAGTAGAGAAACTTATTAAACAATCTTCAGACGGATCATTTCATCTGAATTTAAGTTATTTTAATTTTCATCTTTCGGATAAAGTCAGTTTTAGTCAGAAATTTATTGATCTTTTTGGCGTTGAACCACAAGACCCCAAAAGAAGCGATGAAGTAATACCCATATACGCCGATATTGCGGCAAGTGCTCAAAAGGTTCTTGATGAAAAGCTTTTGGTAATTGCAAGAAACATACGGGAACAAACCGGTGAAGAAAACCTTTGCTACGCCGGAGGAGTGGCGTTAAATGGGGTAACCAATTGGAAAATATTTAAAGAAGCCGGCTTTAAAAATATCTTTATTCATCCTGCAGCGGGGGATTCGGGCGGGGCATTGGGAGCAGCTTTATATACCTACCACCACGTTTTTAACAAACCCAAAAATAATACATTTATCACGCCTTATTTGGGTAAGGAAAATTCGGAAGAGGAAATAAATGAATTTCTAGAATTGAATGGCATTAAGGCAAAAAGATATGATGATAAAAAACTTGTCAAGAAAGTCTCTGGGATGCTTCATAAAAAGAAAGTTATCGGTTGGGTGAGAGGGAGATTTGAATGGGGACCACGAGCCTTAGGCGCTAGAAGCATACTGGCTGATCCAAGAGATAAAAAGATGAAAGATCTGGTTAATGCCAAGATTAAATTCAGGGAAGCTTTCAGGCCTTTCGCTCCGGTTTGCCTTTATGAAGATGGGGATAAATATTTTGATGTCGGAAAAGAAGGGAAAGATCAGCAGCCGCTTCAGTATATGATTGCGGTTGTTCCTGTAAGACCCGTGTGGCAATCTAAACTTGGAGCAATTACTCATGTAGACGGTACCGCAAGGCCTCAGTTTATTAAAAGAGAAGTCAACCCTATGTATTACGACGTTATTAAGGCCTTTGGTAAAAAAGCCGGAATAAATGTACTTCTTAATACTTCCTTTAACTTAAAAGGTCAGCCGATTGTTAATACTTGTCAGGAAGCTTACGATACGTTTATGAAAAGTGGGATAGATGCTCTAGTTTTGGGAAATTATTTGATAGAGAAATAGTGCTGCTAAATTAGTTCCCGTTTGGCTCCAGTGTCCGTCGTAAAAAAAGTGAGTTGTCTCGTTGGGATTATTTTTAATGTAATCTTTAAAATAAGGCAACATAAAAAAACAATCAATTTTTTGTTCTTGGCAGTATTCTTTTAAGATTTTATCAGGTTTTTCAAAGTCAGGATTTGCGTTTTTCAAATTTGGGTATTTTTTAAATATTTCTCCCTGAACCTTTGTATTTACTTGTTCGTTATTTGCAAGTGTAACTAGTATGTATTTTGCTTGAGAATTTTCCGTTACCCTCTTAGTTTCAAGAATTAATCTTTTGGTTAATTCCCAAGAATTTTGGTAATCAGCAGAATAAATTGAATCATAGATATGATAATCGGTAGGGTATCCTCCGGATAGGGATATGGCTTTCCGTTCAAGATATTTCTGGCGGAAAAAAAGAATAATCTTTGTAATCTCACACTTTTTGAGTATTTCTTTTAATGACGACAGTTTTCTATTAGATCTTTTAATCTGAGAAATTTCCTTTAGGCTGTTGTTGGATTCAATTTCAAAATACGGTAGATAGGGGTCATTTTGAAGAACTGAGGAATTGTTTTTAACATCATTTGCAGTAAGAAACATTTGGATAACAAGATCGGGTTTATATTTAAGTCCGTATTCTTTAAGCATTAGGTATTGCTGGGCTGTCCCTGTATTTCCTCTACCCATGGCGATTATCTCAAACTTATTACCCAATTTATCCTGAAGCTGTCTGAAAAATCTTTTTTCAAAAGGTACTTGAAGGTTTTCAACGAAAGAATCTCCTAAAATGAGAATTCTGTAAACATCCCTTGGTTTTTCAAAACTGTGTTCAAAATCTGGCCAACCCTGAGAATTAATCTCTACGTTCGAGAAATATTCTTTTGTTTCTGTGACAAACACCCCTTTTTGGTTAGGAACAAATGCGCTTCCGAAAACAGGATTATCATAGAATTTTAAGGTTGTTTCGGACTTAAATAATCTTAAGAAGATTTCAGCAACAAAGATGCTTAGTAAAATGCCGAACGCGATCAAAAAGACTATTTTTTTCATTTTGCGTTTTTTCTCCTTCTTGATTTAAAGGTCATAAGACAAACAAGAATGATTATAGTTATGGTGATTAAATTAATTGCCTTTCCTATTTTAAACATATCGGACTCATATTTAAATGTAACTGTATTGGTATCTTCAGGTAAATCGATGCGTCTTAAGCTATTAGGAGCTTCCTGAATTTGAATTTCTTTGTTGTCGGCTAAATATGCTTTCCAATCGGGATTGAAAACTTCGGCTAAAATAACCGTGTCTGATAGCTTTTTAGAGGTGTCTATAACTATTTTATTTGGTGAATACTTGATAATCGGAGCTTCTATGTTTTTGTTGTCTTTACCATCGGTTAAAAAATATGCTCTTGGTTTGACAATGGTATTTTCATAAAGAAAATACCCGTTGTCTTTTAAGATTAGAAAAAAGTCTTTGCCAGTAAGCTCATGGGGGGAGGCGACATACTTTACATTAAACTCGGCTAGGGCTGGTGCGTACGGCTGAAGCTTCTCATAAAGGTATATTTCAAAAGGAGGAAGAGAAAGGGAATATCTATTAAAGTATGATTGGGATAGTTGGATAAAATAGTTGTAATAGTTTACCTGCTGGAGTGTTCCGTAGCCTTCGGTAAGTTCAAGTCCCTTTTCTGCTGCGGTTTTTTGGGAGATGCAGCGGTTTAAACAGAATACTCTAAATTTACTTGTATCCTTCTTAATCAGGTTAATGATTTTTTCCGAAACATAGTTGGTCTTAGCTGTAATTGGTTTTGAAATTATGTTCCAGGAAATAAACAATAGTTCGGCTATGGCAAGGGCTCCCAATAAATATCTAACCTTCCTATTTTCTTTTTCAAGTTTGTCAAAGCCGTATGTTGCCATAAAGACAGTAATTAAAACCGCTGTAAACCAAACCCTGGTTGAAACCCTGGTTAAAACATATAAGTCTTGGGAAAGAAGCAGTTTATAGATAGGCGAGGCGTTATTCAGGGTAATAAGAGAAATTGCAGTTACAGAAAGGAATATTAAAACTTTGTTTCTTTTTGAGAGCTTTAAAAATCCGATTAAAGCAAGAATCAAAGTAAAAAGTCCTAAAGAAATTGTTTTTTCTGTCTCAACTGTCCTTAGACCATTAATTCCATTAGTCCAAGGAACAACTGCCAACTTAATAAATTCAAATTTCGATATCCATTTTGGGTAAACGTCCCGTTCGGAAATAAGCATCGATCTTGTTGTCTGATTTTTCCAGGAAAGCTGCGGCAGAAACGAGATTGAAGTTAGTCCAAAGGCTAAAAGTACTGCCAAAATAAAAAAGATGAAGCTTTTCTCAATATATTTCAGACCCTTTCCGGAAAGAGCGAGAAAGGTAAAACCCAACACAAGGGTAATTAAAAAAGTCAAAAGATGGGAGAAAAAAAGTCCGGTAAGGGAGATTGCTAAAACAAGCGACCATTTTGATTTTGGTGATTTTGTAAGTTTAACTAGCGAGTAGAGGATAAAAGGTAAAAATGCCCATGCTGTAATAAGTCCTAAATGTCCGGCTTCCAAATATCCCGCAAACTTCGGAGAAATCATATAGACGATGCTAGCAAAGATACTCGCCGTTTTTGAAAACCCAAATCCGTTTTTAGAGGCAAGATATGTACCCACCCCCGCAACAACCGAATGAATAAAAAAAGAGGTGATAAAACCAATGCCAATAGGAAGGATAAGAAAAATAACGTCGGGAATATAAAAAAGCGGAGATTGAGGGTCGGGAAGAAGCGGAGTTCCTCCGAAAAACACATTATTCCAGAAAGGAAGCACATGATTGGTAATAATTTGGGTTTTAACAAAATATATTATCGGCCAGAAAAACCCTTGTAAGTCATTTTCTCTTTCAAGAAGGATATTCGGTTTAAGAAAAACGGGGAGATAAAAAACTAATGCTGCAAGAAAAATGAGAAAAAAGGGAAAATATCTGTTTTTGGGTAGTTTCATTACCAAAAGTTTACCACTTTTGCTAAACTTCTAATATGAAGATAGCTTTATTCGGATTTGTAGCCATAGGCGCTTTTCTTTTCACTAATCACTGGGGAATAGCTATTAGGGCCGCAAACTATCTTTATTTTCTTCTTTTAGGTTTAGTCATATATGAAAAAGTTACTTAACTGTTTGTTAATACTATTGCCGGTTTTATTGATTTTTAGACATGTTTTTTTTGACACACTTCTGACATGGGGGGATGCACCATTCTTTTACCCCGAAGGGTTGAAAGAACTTTTTTATGAACCTTTAACTTGGGTGACTCGAAACATAAGTTTTGGAGGGGTTAACTCGGTTCTATGGATTTCTCCGATTATGTTTTTAATGGGAGTATTGAATAAAGTTCTTATTTTGGGAAGTGATGCGACAGTCAAAATATTATTCTATTTTCCCTCAATAATTTTTTGCATAGTTGGTCCGTATTTTCTTTGTAGATATTTAAAAGTATCAAAAACAGTTAGTTTTTTCTCTACTTTAACCTATCCGTTTTCTACCTATTACCTACTATTGGTTGATGGTGGTCAGATCGGAGTTGTACTTGCCTACGGACTTTTCCCTTTAATTATTCTTTTTGGTAAAAGAATGTTTGACAAAACAAGTGTTTTAACTTTCTTCTTGTTTTTGCTTTCCTCTTTTATTCTCACCGTAGCTGACCCGCGCATAGTATTTATTGCGTATCTTACCCTTTTTATCTGGCAACTTTTTGAGGATTGGAAAAAATTACTTTTTCTTATTATTTCCGGAATACTTTTGATTTCTCTTAATTTTTATTGGATATTTACTTTAATAAAAATTAAAACTGAAGCCTTGGGTTTGGGCGTATCTGACCTGCAGCTTTCATCTTTGCTCAATTCATTGCTTCTTTATGCTCCTCATTGGCCGAATAATATTTTTGGTAAAGTAGTTCAACCTCCATTTTATTTTTGTCTGATACCATTTTTAGTTTTCGGAAGTCTTTTGTTTAAAAGAGAAAAAAGAATTTTAACTTTTGCCTTTTTGTTTTTAATATTTTCTTTTTTGGCAAAAGGAACAACCTTCCCATTTGGAGGTTTTTACAATTTTTTAGTTAATCTTCCTTTTGGTTTTGCTTTTAGAGATTCAAGCAAGTTTTTTATTCCTCTTGTTCTTTTTGGTGGGATATTAATAGGGGAGACAGTTGATGTATTCAAAACGAAAATAAAGATACTTCCTATATTAATATATTTATATCTCATCTTTCTTATCTTCCCAGCATTTTCCGGAAAGCTTAACTTTATTTTAGGTAATAGAAAAGTTGACGGTAGCTTTGAATCGATATATAAAAAATTGAATAGCGATGGTGGAAATTTCACATCTCTTTGGTTTCCGGAAAAGCACCCCTTAGCATTTGAGATATCCAATAAACCTGCTGCAAGCGCAAGAGATTTGGTTTTATTTAAACCTTTCGCTTCTATGAATGCCTCCAACGATCCTTTCAATTTTTTAAATAATCCTAAATATCTTGGTTGGTTAAAGGTATTGGGAGTTAAGTATCTGTTTTTTCCAGGAGATGTCAGAAATATAAATCCAACTAAAGATGAGGTAAAAGACTGGCAGACTATTTTATCTTTAATTGAGAAAACCTCCGGAGTTAAGAAACTTGATTGGGGACTGAACCTTCCAGCTTATGAAATAAACGGTATTTATCCGGATGCGTATTCAGTCAAGAAGTTGGTAGGAGTTGTCGGACCAATGTTGGATAGTACTATTCCAGCAATATATTTTGAGGACGGAAAACTGGACCCCAGCTTGCTTAATGGAAAAGAAAGCGATTCTTTAAAAATATATTTTAACGGCAAAGATAATAACGATTTAACTATGAGTTTTTTGCAAAAATATTTTGT
>Ga0208245_1000251_pt1 | contig 50444 bp, 44 predicted proteins | sample RifOxyC1_FD_184035 | JGI IMG/M metagenome (GOLD analysis project Ga0208245, IMG submission 184035) | Soil microbial communities from Rifle, Colorado - Rifle Oxygen_injection C1 (SPAdes) | ecosystem: Environmental > Terrestrial > Deep subsurface > Rock core/Sediment | place: Rifle, Colorado... | reverse complement strand
GCGCGAAATGGTAGTCTTGAACGAGAATGAGTGAGTCCTCGCCCAACGCGCTTTCCGGCACGGCATCACTGAACTTCTGGTTTGCGGCCCTATAGTGGTTCCAATCCGAAAGCCTGAATATGGGCCGAGTATGTGCAAGATGGCAGAGCGGCCAGAGTCCTTCGTTTGCGAAACCGTAATAGTAGCCCGCTTCTTCCTCCTTTGTAAGCCAGACACGGCGAAGGGTGTAGGTGGGATGCGAGGGCGGGACCGCGATTTCTCCTTGGGCGTCCGCCGTTTCCACATCGGCCGAACCGCTTCCATGTGCGATCCAAAGGCCACCACATTGCCTCAGAATCGGTTCAAGCGCGGTTACGAGACCGCTGGCCGGGCGAATGACTTGGACTTGTGCTCCCGCATGTTGGTGAATGTACGGCTCACGATTGGCGATCACGATGAGCTTGCGGTTCTTCATGCTTTTCCGCAGCGAAGTCAGCCAGGTCGAATCCTTTTCCTGGCTCAGATGAACCGTTCGAAAATCCGCGAGTGAAAGCACTTTCGCGACGAGCTTGTCCATGTCTTTCGAGATGGGCTGGAGGTCCGGTGGAAGTTCTGAGGGGAGAACTGGCAGCGGCGGACGGCCTGCCACGAGCGAGCGGACGGTTTGGTGGATCTGCCGGAGCTGGGACTTAAGGGCCGTCCGGAGCTGTGCGGTGGCGAGGAGCAGTACGGCCGCGCCACTGATCCAGGACAGGAGAAGCATCCGGACGAAGGATTGAAACCAGCGCCCTCGGAGGTAAGAGATGTCGTAAACAACGATCAATGTTGTCGCGTGGCTTACGTTCGAGCTGTCCGAAGTTACATTTACCGGATGAGCGTAGTAAAGGAACTGCCGTTTCATATCGTTTGCAGTCCAGTGGACATCGACGTTCTTTGCGCCTGATTTGCGAGCCATTGGACTGCGACAAAGCGATTCCCAACCCGCCCCGCGAGGAAAGCCGACGGGAGGACGCGCGCTGCGCAGGATTCTTCGTTCTTGTGGTGTCTGAGACACCTCAGGACAGAGTGTCAGCCCGAGGACTCTCTGTTGCATGCGAAGGCGCTGAACAAGTTTTGCAATTCGGCTCAGGTGTTTTGCATTAAAGTCTGAAACGACGGAGTCTTCGATACTGATTGCCAGGGCAGCGGCTCTGGATTCGGCTTCCGCATAAAGGCGGTCCTCTTCAAGGGTGCTGTGGATCGAAGCCACGGCAAATGCCATCAAGGTTACTGCATAAAGCCAAAGGATATAGAACCGTTTCACGCTGCGTGCAACGGCTGCAACCCACATGCCTTTAAGCCGGCTGGGGTTGGCTCCAGGTTTGCTGGGATAGCGGGCGGATGAAAGCGCGCCAGCGGACGGCCGCAGCAATGAGCACGGAGGCAAAATGATCGCTCTGCCCGCATTATCTCGCCACAAAGTTCTGGTTCTTGTCGCGATGAACCTCGTGATGGTTTCAAATAACGGATCGGGTTTGAGCGCGGCATGGGGACGGGATACGGAATCCAACGCGCGCGTGCTTTCCGGAATTGTCGTGGGACTGACTCGCGATAACGTCGAGCTTCGTAGCGGTGGAGAAGTGATTACGTTCAAACGCGGCGCTAAGCTGCGTTCTGACACGATCAAATTGGGTGATCGCGTGACGGTGTATTTTTCGATGAACGCGCACAAAATCCAGAAGAGCCCCGGCGAAGCCGGTGAGGCAGCTCCATCCGGCGTGCCGGGAGTACCGGGAGTCATTGATGATCGGGCATTTTATAATGCCAGGAACGATCATTAGAGCGGTCGACTTTCAGAGTTCCCCAAAACAGATTTTGATGAGAGCACCGCAGGTCACCGAGAATGTCCGAAATGCATGTAGATGATCGATTCCTGTTTTCAAAAAAACACGCTTTTACGCGTGCCATTTGAGTGATTTCTGCTGCGTTGTCGCTTGGCATTTCAGTTGCACGATCCAGTTCTTGTCGAACCAACTCTTCTTCAGGGAGGATACGAGATGAAACTCTTCGCATCCATATCACTTATGGCTGGAGCGATTGCTTTGGTGCTTGGCAGCGCTTCCGTGTACGCAAATGACATTGATCAGGGTCAGGGCCAAGGGCAAGGACAAGGACAGTTGCCCGGGCAAACTCCGTTTTTCCCGGTGACCGGAAAAGCTGGCCAGAAGGCTGGCCAGAAGGCAGGTCAGAAAGCCGGACAAGTCGCAGTCCAGAAAGCTGGACAAAAAGCAGCACAGAAGGCCGGTCAGGCTGTCGTAGCCAAGGCAGGCCAGAAGGCGGGCCAGGTTGCGGGTCAAAAGGCAGGCCAGAAGGCAGGCCAGGTTGCTATTCAGAAGGCCGGGCAGAAGGCTGGGCAGGTAGCTGGCCAGAAGGCCGGACAGAAAGCCGGACAGATCGCGGGCCAGAAGGCCGGGCAGAAAGCCGGCCAGAAGGCTGGACAGGCTGTCGTGACGAAGGCCGGGCAGAAAGCCGGCCAGGTTGCTGGGCAGAAGGCCGGGCAGAAGGCTGGGCAGAAGGCTGGGCAGAAGGCTGGCCAAGTTGCGATTCAGAAAGCTGGCCAGAAAGCCGGACAGAAGGCCGGACAGGCTGTCGTGACGAAGGCCGGGCAGGTCGCTGGCCAGAAAGCGGGACAGAAGGCTGGACAGAAGGCCGGTCAGGTAGCTGGACAGAAAGCCGGCCAGAAGGCCGGTCAGAAAGCCGGTCAGGTAGCTGGACAGAAAGCTGGACAGAAGGCCGGACAGAAGGCCGGACAAAAGGCCGCTCAGAAAGCCACGTTCTGAACCGATTCGCAGTGTTCTATTTGTAAGGAAGAGAGGCGGTTTTTCCCTTGGGGAGCCGCCTTTTTCCATTTCTAGAAATCTGATTTGAGCGTTTACCCCTCCACCAAGCGTCTGATCTGAAACAACTTACCGCGCACGGGTGGCTGCGATAGCCGGCTGATTCGGCCAAGCTGCTTGCGGCTTTCGAGAAGAATGGATATGTTCGCGAATCAGAGAGGGACGAGGAGTTTATGACCGTTACAAATGGAATATTGGATACTGTTCTTTTATTGGCTCTTCCGGCTTCCGGAAAATCCGAAGTCAGAAAGTATATGGCCCAGCTGTCGGCGCGTGAATGCGGCGAGGACTTTCACATGGGCCCGACGGTTCAGTTGGATGACTTCCCTTATGTTCACGTCATGCGATGCATCGATGAGGAATTACAAAAGCGGGGGCACGAGCGGGTCTATTTTCAGTCTTCTGAGCGGCCATTTCTTGATCCCAAGGATTGGGGAACACTGATTGCCTTGATCAACGAAGATCACGCTGATTTGCTTGCCAAAAGAATTCATGAACCGAAGTCAGCGGCCGCGCATCTCTTTCAGAGACTCGACAATGCATCAAAGGCGGTCGGTGCAAAGCCGCGATTGGCCGGCGTCGCTGCGGATATGAAAGCGGCGATTGCGGATGCCCTTGAAGCTGAATGCAGGAAGATGCTCGATGAAAAGAACGAGAACTCCTCGACCGATCTTAGCGGAAAAACGACGGTGATCGAATTTGCCCGTGGGGGCGCGCATGCTTCGACGTTGCCTCTTAAGGCGCCTTTTGGTTACCAATACTCGCTCGCTTGTCTTTCGGACGAAATTTTACGGAAGGCCAAGATTTTGTACGTGTGGGTCACGCCAGAAGAATCTCGCAGAAAAAATCAGGCACGAGCCAATCCCAACGATCCGGGTTCCATCCTGCATCACGGTGTACCGATCGAAGTGATGATGAATGATTACGGCTGTGACGACATGGAATGGCTGGAGAAAAACTCCGACAGGCCAGGTACCGTGACGATTCGGACTCATGGCCGGACGTATCATCTCCCGATCGCGCGCTTCGATAATCGTATCGATAAGACTTCCTTCATCCGTGATGATCGCTCTGTCTGGAAACCGGCGGATGTCGAGGCTGTTCACGAGGGTTTAAAAGGAGCACTCACCCGGTTGGCGAATTATCGCGCGGAATAGTGTGCCCGATGTTTACGCGTGAATAGCATCGTTCGTTGAAGGTAGCTCCTGTCGGATCACGTTCTCGATGGAGTAGGCAGAAGGCGGCACGACGGACCAGTCGCTATCCGCGTTGCCCCACCATTCCAGACCTTGGACTTTTTAACCCCATATTACTATTCGATAATATTGGACGAATCTAATCAACCGCATTTGATCTGAGATTATGAAGCCTCAGATCTCTCACAATTCAAGGCAAATTTGACGGCCGCGACATTCAGTAAGGTTTACTCCGCGTATAAATACCTGAAAACACACAAGATTTATATTACAGGACCATTTTAGACCAGTATTGACGCAGCGCAATATTGGTGTTACACCATACGCGCGAAAGGCTGGTGACGAGTGGGACGCAAGTGGACGTGGCAGGGCATTTCGGCAGTTCTCGTTATGGTCGGGCTCTGCTGGATCGGAGTGATCCGGCCGGGCCAGGCGAATGCGGCAAACCCCGTCGGATCATCCTTTGTGTTCCGGCTGCAGAACGATCGGATGGTCATCTCGTTGACCCAGCGATACAGCCCCACGCGGAGTCTGGACCAGGTTAAGGCGGTGCTCGGCGACAATGATCTCCTTCCGGTGATCAGTGATCTGATCAGCGCGATCAGAACGGTTCCGAACGGTGCTCACCGTACGCTCGTCTATTCGACGGCCACGAAGGTGCTGGATGTTGGGATGCGAGTAGAAAAATCCGTGGTCACCGTCAACTCGTGCCAGGACCAGGAAGACCGTACCTCATGGAGACGAAGCTGCACGCTCGTCTTGGATCAGGGTGATACCCGAAAGTTCATGGCCTACGGCCGGAGTTCGATTTCCTGCAGCGAAGGAGCGGCGCCCGGTGGCCAGGTCACTTGCACCATCCGTACGGAAGTCCAGCCCAAGGCTATCAACTATTGGCCCGTCTATTCCAGGACGCCGCAACAGCTTGCCGCCGCGGGAGCTCAGCAAAGTATGCGGGATTTCGGCACTCTTTTTCTGATCGCAAACACCAATGTATCGCCCGAACGGGCGAAATCCACCTTCAGCGGCTCGAAACTCGATCACCTCGGAAGCCGTCTTTTCAACGATATCCGGGCGCAAGTCGACGGCGGTAAACTTGGATCGAAAGTTCTGATTATCAAGGGATCCGATTTTCCTGAATCGTATTCGACGCAGGTGGTGGCCAACTAATGCGTTTGGTTATTCTTTCTACATCCGTTCTTTTGCTTCTTATGACCGTTCGGGGCTTTTCCGAGACTGTTCCCCTGGAAACGGCTGACGCCTGTGAAGGGTTCGCTGTTTCAGGTGCTCTTGTCCGCGATGAGAGCGGCACGGCGCTGGGAATTGATCCGAGTCAGCTCGAAATCGCGATTCTCGCCGGGTATCATCAACCGCAATACCAGCTTGTCGATTCGTTGGGTGATTATGTGCTCGCGGCGACGACTCGTACCCTGCCTAAGAAGATTTGGTATAGCTTGCTCAAACGCAAAGACAAGCTCGACCAGACTTTCGCGAGATACGCGCAAGCACGTCCGTGCGCATATCAACTCTTCGGCATCACGGACGATTTGGTGCCTCCGATTTTTGAAAACCATGTTTGGCAGCCGTCCGAACGGGAGCTCGGGACCATTTATGAGCTTCCCGTGGACGATGAAATCAAATTCAAGTTGACGGAGGAACTCCTTTCGGGGCGACTTTACCTCGAAGGTCATCGTAATCCGATTAAAGTAAAGAATTTCAAAAGGATGTTCGAGCAGGTCATTTACGAGGAGTATTCCCGAAACGGAATCCAGCCATCCCTTGGAAACGTACATGACTGGAGCCCGGAATTCATGTCGAAGTACGGGTGGAAGTTTTTCCCGTACACCGCTTATTCAAAAATCCTCTTAGCGCTCTCTCGGGGAACGACGGGAATGTATCTGCGCACCGGAACGGAATCCGAGCTTCAGGACGAGATCATCTCTCGCCCGCGCGCGAGCGTGACGATTCCGGAACTCTTCAGGGCAAGCTATCGAATCAACCGTGGCGACGTTTATCTGACCCTCCTCACGATTGAAAACGTGCTTGCCCGGTATTGGCGGACCGAGAACCGTGAGAGCCTCGCGATGACGCAACGGCTTACGCCGATCATTAACGCATTTGGAAAAAAGGCCGACAAATTCGGCAGCTGGTACCACCTGTTTGGAATGATGCTTTACGGATATTCGAAAGGAATGCTCGCCGCGAAAATGGTCGCCCATACCGAAAGTATCGGGAGTCATATTCTTGATGGGTTTGCCGACGAAAAGCAAGAAGACTACATCAATGCAAAAGGAGCCACCCTGGGCGCTGATTTGCTGAAAATCGTCAAAAAGGCGAGCTACCTCAGTCGGAAGGACGATCCGTCGGTTCTTGATTCCCGTTTTTATCTCGATCTCGATGAGGATTTTTCGAATCGTCTGACGGAGATGTCCCGGCCGCCGACGCCGGAACTTGACGCGGAAATCCTGAGAGTCCTTACAAGTGGATAGCTGTTTGTGCAAAGGAGCATGTTCATGAAGCGGAAGTTGAAGTCGATGACAGGTGGAGCAGGAATTTCGATGGTCGTCCTCGGGTTGCTTTGTTTGGGAAGCGCGGCGCATTTGCTTTCCGGCTGTAATCAGGTTCAAGGTGTTTCTGCGTTGGCGGCGCCGAGTTTGGACGAACCGTCTCAAATGAGCTCCGCCCCGCGAGGAGCGGAACTGCCAAGCGCCGATGACGTGATCCCCGAGGAGGAGGAAGACGAGCTTGGAGAATCTGATTCTGAAGTCTCGGAGAGAGAGTTCTCGCGAAGGATATTGCGCAAGGAAGCTGCGGATTTCTCGGAACGTCGTGTGCAGATTGTCGTTCACAAGAGCATGAAGGAAATCGGTCTGCAATATCTCACGGTGTCCGTCGATGGAAAACTCGAGCAGGCCTTCACGGTTTCAACGGCCTGGGAACGTAGGGTGAAAGGGAAGAGCGGTCGTGTTTACAACGCCTCGACTCCGGTTGGCCGCTTCATTCCCGATGGCATGCAGGTCAAGCGTTGGTCCAACCTTTGGCAGGTCAATCTGCAGTATGTGATCAGGTTTTCGGGAGGCGTTTGGATTCACGCCACCACACCGGACCATTACGCGGAGCTGGGCGCGCCGGCCTCGGGGGGTTGCGTCCGGATGTATCCGGAAGATGCGGAACAGCTTTATAAAATCGTGAGTTCCTACGGACTCAATGAGACCGCGATCACGGTCCTCGAGCATGCTCCGGGCGAGCCGCAGGTAAAACCGAAAAAGGCTCCAGGATGGCGCGTTCTGCAAATCGCCGAGGACCAGATTATCATGACTGCGCCTTGATCTGCCGGGCGCCGAAAAGATTTGAAAGATTCAGTTTTGATTGGCGGAGGATCGTCGGGGTAGTCGCACTTTTGAGCCGTGCGACTACTCCGGCGATTTCAATAATACTGACCGGTTCGTTCAGCCGTCCCTGAAAACCGAGAGAAGACTGGTCAGGAGCATCGGATTCGATCACCATGCGGTCGAGCGGTAGCTCTTGTATCATCTTTCGAAGGGCCTCAGATTTCGATCCTGGATGGGTGATCCGTCCCCCAATCGATAGCGTAAACCCGAGTTCGAGGTATTTTCGCGCGGTTTGCAGGGAGCCCGTAAACGCGTGGATGAGGCCTCCATGCAATGGAGGTGATTTCGTCAGCAATTCGAGAGCTTCAGTGTGGGCGGAAACGACGTGAAGCACGAGCGGTAGTTGATGATGTCCCGCGATTTCGAGCTGCTCCCGAAAAAAATGCTGCTGCAGCTCCCGCAGGGCGATCGGGAACCTCGGGCTGAAGTCGAGACCGAGTTCGCCAATGGCGACCGCCCGGTTGAGGAGGCCCGCGAGATCACGCAAGGCGTTTTTCGAAGAGGCTTCGCCGTTCTCGGAAATCCACCACGGGTGAAGGCCGAATACGGGCAAAATCTGTTCGGGATAGCGCTCGAGGAGTCGAAGTTGGCGCTGCCAGTCTTCGGGGCCGACACCGCCCTGAACGAAACGGGTGATCCCGCAATCCCGAGCGCGGCGAATTACGGCTTCTCGCGAGCTATCCAATCGCGGGTCTGAAAGGTGGCAGTGCGCGTCCCAATATGTCTCAGGAGGTTCTTGGGCAGCCATACGTTCAATGGGTGCGACTTGCCCCGCTTCGCTTTCCACTGTGGCGGGATTTGCGACGTCGTTTCGACGGACCCGAATCGCCGGATTTTACGGACGCTTTGGAGTGTGGGTGCGAGTTCCGCCCGGAGCTTGAGGCGGTGTGCGATTCATCGGGCATTCGATCGGCAAATTCTTCACGAATGGCATGGCCAAGAAGCCTCTCGATTTGCGCCAGAAGCCTGCGGTCACGCGGTGTCACGAAGCTCGTGGCTTTGCCTGTCGCTTCCGCGCGGCCTGTCCTTCCGATGCGGTGGACATAGTCCTCGGGCTCATAGGGTAGATCGTAATTGACGACATGAGCGACGTTGTCGACGTGAATGCCGCGTCCAGCGACATCGGTCGCGACCAGGATTCGGTATTTGCCCTCTTTGAAATCCGCGAGGGCCTGTTCACGCTGGTCTTGCGGACGGTCGGAATGAATGAAAGTAGCGTCGTAAACGCAGGAGCTGTGGAGGGATCGCCAAACCCGTGAAGCCATGTCCTTCGAGCGGGTGAAAACGATCATAGTTCCGGGTTCGTCGCGGATCAGTCGTCGGAGCTCCCGGTTCTTTGATTCTTCACGCATCCAGAGCAGGCGTTGCTCGACGCTCGCGGCGGCCGAAAGGGGCTTTCCGATCGCGACCCGCTTGGGGGATCGCAGAATTCGCTGCGCGAGGCGCTCGACAGGCGTCGGAATGGTCGCTGAAAACAAGAGGGTCTGCCGGGTCGGGGGAACATCCTCCATGATCCGTGAGAGTTGGTCAGCAAATCCCATGTCCAGCATGCGATCGGCTTCATCAAGAACAACCATCTTTATGAAATCGAGCCAAATGTTTCCACGATCCAGGTGATCACAAAGCCGCCCTGGAGTCGCTACGATGATCTGCGGATAAGTCTGAAGCGCAATGGCGTCGAGCCGCATGTTGATTCCGCCGATCAGGACGATCGACCGTACCCCCTGAGGCGCGCCGAAGAGTTCGATAACCGCTTGTGTCTGCTGGGCGATCTCGCGCGTCGGGCACAGAATCAAACCGAAAGTGCCTTCCCGGCCCGAAAAGCGTTCGACCATCGGGAGCACGAAACTCGCGGTCTTACCCGTACCGGTCTGAGCTGATGCGATGACGTCATCTCCGGACAAGGCAAGCGGAATGGCTTCGGCCTGAACGGGGGTAGGAGTCTGGTAACCCGCTCTTTGGATGAGATCGAGAGTCTGTTGAGAGAGGCCCAGTGTTGTCCAGTTGAGATCGGCTTTTGATTCGTTGACGAGTTTGTCGGATTCTTGATTTTGCATCTCTCTCTTGTCTAACACAGAAGGGGCGCCCGAAAGTACCATTTTCGCCGTGAAGATGGTAGAGGACTGGAATGCCAGAGGGTTCTTCTTCTTCATTTTTGTTCACGGTTTGCCAGATCGGAGCCGAAAACGCGCTCAAAAAGGAAATCACGCGGGAGCACCCCGAGCTGCGGTTCGCTTATTCCCGGCCAGGGTTCCTGACATTCAAATTCGACCCGAAAACGGCTGTTGCCGCTTCGCCAAATGAACTCACACCTGAATTTGAGCTTCGATCAGCTTTCGCCCGAGCCTATGGGATTTCCCTTGAGGAGGTGGCAAGCCCTGCGCTGATCATCGAGAAAACGCTCGAGCTGAAGCGAGCCCTTTATTTGCCGCCCGAAGAAGCTTTTCGACTCCACGTCTGGGAAAAAGACGAGTTCCCGAAAGGGGAGGAACCGCCTGATTTTGCAACAGGGCAGGCGAGTCGTGGTCTTGAACGCCTGATCAGAAAGGAAGCCGGTTCGCGGGGATCAGTTCGATTCCATGAGAGTGTGGTCGCGATGCCCGGCGATTTCGTGCTGAACGTGATCATTTTGGGATCGCGAAAACTTGAGAAGCCCGTTTGGTGGCTAGGGTATCATCGTCACACTCCTCAACATTCGCCGTTCCCGGGCGGAATTCCGGAAATTGAGCTCCCGCCCGAAGCACCGTCGAGAGCCTTTTTGAAACTCGAAGAGGCAGTGCTTCGTTCCGGAGCACCCTTACTGCCGGGCGATACGGCGGTCGAAATAGGCAGTGCCCCGGGGGGCGCGAGCTACGCGCTTCTCCAAAAGGGGTTGAATGTCGTTGGAATCGACCCGGGTGAAATGGATGCCAGGGTAATGGCTGCGGCGCATTTCAAACACATTCAGAAGGTTGTCGCGGCAGTGCATAGGCCCGATTTGCCCGCGAGCGTGGAATGGCTTCTCGTCGACATGAACGTGACTCCGAATATCGCGCTTTTCGCGATCGACCGCCTGGCCTCGCGGACGAAAGACACGCTGCTCGGGGTGCTTCTCACGATTAAGCTCAACCAGTGGAAAATGGCCGACCAGATTCCCTCGATGTTAGAGCATGTCAAAGTCATGGGCATGGTTCGCGCGCGCGCGGTTCAGCTATTCCACAACCGGCAGGAAATTTTGATTTACGGCTTCACGAGAAAGGGACTTCTCAGAAAAACGAGCCGAGTGGGTTAGTTCTGGTCATGTCGCTTGCGTGCCGCGATATTCGGTGTCACAAATTGAGAATGGCAGCCAGAATCAAGCGGGCCATGCTTGTCACTTGCGCTTTCGGGGGCATTGTTGCAGTCGTGCGGCTCTTTTTGATCGCTCTCGGTCAGAGTCACGATTTCGAAGTCTACTGGAACGCGGCAGTGTCTCTTATTTCAGGAGTTTCCCCATACACCTCATCACAGGGTTTGATGAGTTCTAACCAAGGTTTCGTTTTCAAATACCCGCCCTGGGTGCTTCCGTTTTTTGCACCTTTCGGCCTTTTGAGTTGGACCGCAGCCAAGGGGGTCTGGGCCCTTGGGGAGATCGTCGCGCTTCTGTATGCGGTAGTCTGGACTGCCAGAAAGGGAAGCCTCTCCGCGGCATTGCTCGGCTTTGGGATCTTCTGGTGGATCTGGATCGGACATTTTGCCTCGGGACAAATAACATTGCTGATTTTGGCGGCGGCTCTTTTTCTCGGTTCAGGGGAAAAATCGATCGTGTTACTCGGATTGATTTTCAGCTCAAAGGTGTTCTCGCTCGTTACTTTGTTCGGTTTTGGCAGACGCGTTTTCAAAGCCAGGGTGATCCTGGGCTTCATCATTGCGGCATCGCTCTTGACCGGTATCGTGGTCCTCGCGATTCCGGGACACTCCTTCATCGCCCTCGGCCGGGACTGGATTCTGGCTGCTGGTTCGGGTGGGGCGGAACTTGGAGCCGAGGTCGTGCGGGGTCCGGCAAATCATGGATTTACCGCGCTCGTTCTTCGTCTGTTTGATGTGGATCCGCGCTCTTCTGAATACGATGTTGTGGTATTTCTGGTGCTCTCGATTCTGCTCGGCTTTCTCTGGAACCGGTTCTCAGGGGTTCTGTCCTTCGAGGAACGTTGGTCGGGCTGGCTTGCCCTCGGAGTTCTTGTGCATCCGCTTGCCTGGCACCACTCTTTCGTTCTGGTTTATCCATTGTGCGCTTTGGCGATCGCGAAAGCCGTTGAAGCAAATACGACGCGATACTTCGTGAGCGCGCTGTTTGGAACGGCGATGATCGGCCTTATCATTCCGGAACTCTTCGGTTCATCAGCCGTCCGGCCGCTTGAGCTGGCAGGTATAAAGGCCTGGGGCACGTGCCTGTGCGCCTTTAGTTTGGTTCGCGCCAAACAATGCTTTAGGATGGATTCATGATCAAGGAGCTGAGAGACAGGTTGGGTTCGGCGCTTCAAAGCGCCCTCGGAACAGCTGCCGACGTCGCTCGGGATTCAGCTGACCCGACCTGGATCCCTTTTCTCCGTCGTTGGATGGTTTTGAGTCTGGTTCTTCACTTCATTACGGCTGCCTTTAGCGTAGGGCACCATTCCGCTGACGAGTACTTCCAGATTCTGGAGTTTCTCAATTATAAACTCGGGCACACGCCTGTTCAGGATCTGCCCGTGGAATTTCCCGAGATGATGCGGCCTTGGCTTCAGCCCGCCATCTACTATGTCATGGCGAAGCTCTGGCTTCTGATCGGAGTTTCGAACCCGTTTACCTGGGCTTTGAGTTTCCGGATGTTCGCGGGATTCGCAGGCTGGGTGAGTACGGTCTTTTTGGCCGTATCGGCCCAGTACTGGTTCGAGGACCGCCGCGCTCGGCGGTTCGCCGTTGTCGTGCTCGCGCTGATCTGGTTCTTACCGGCTCTGCACGTGCGTCCCTCGTCAGAGAGCATGGGCGGGTCGGCCTTTTTGATCGGAATCGGTCTGGCGTCACTTGGCTTGGTGGAACGGCTGAAAAGCCATTTTGGAAAATGGGCTTGGATCTTCGCGGGCGCGTGTTTCGGGCTCAGTTTTGAGGGCCGGTTCCAAATGGCTTTGATGGTCGTCGGTGCGCTCGCCTGGCTTCTGCTGATCGGACGTGCCGGATGGCAGCGGTTCAAATGGATCGGCTGTGGCGGAGGGGCGGTTTTTCTTCTCGGTCGCGCGGTCGATGCCTGGGGATATGGCGCACTCGTCCTGAGTCCCTGGCGTTATTTCGAGTACAATCTGATCCGAAACGAGGTTTCGAGGTATGGGAACGCCCCCTGGTGGGACATCTTCAGGATGTCTTTCACGGAGTCATGGCCATTTCTCGGGCTCATTCTCGTGATCGCGACTCTCATCGCCTGGGCGAGGCATCCCAAACATGTTCTGACCTGGAGCCAGATTCCGTTCTTTTTGGTTCACGAATGGATTTCGCATAAGGAGCTGAGATTCTTTTTCCCGATCGCGGCCGCAGCGCCGATTCTTCTGACTTTATCCGTTTACTCCCGTTCGTCCGGACGATTTCTGTCTTTCAGTCCGGATGAGTTTGGCAAGGTAGGTCGGTTTTTAGCCGCCCGGCTGCGTCTTCCCGTTGCCGGAGAAGGTTTAAAACGCTGGGGGAACCGGGTCTGGAAGTTTATCGTTTTCAACAACGTAGTCGCGCTGATTGCCCTGATGTTCCTGCCTTTCGCCCGGAACGTGCAGTTCTATGAGGCCCTTTATGACAGAACCGCGAAAGCAACAGCAAAGGGCGGGAGTTTTGAACTTTATACCGACTCCCGTGATCCTTTCGAAGTGCTTGGGTCGAAGACGTATTTTTATAAGCCCAAGGGTCTGGTTGTTCGCAAGATCGAGAACGCGGATGCTTTTATGAAGGTCCTGAAAGAAAAGCGTGAGTTTCATCTATTTCAGACCGGTTTGCGCGCGCGAAATGAGATGTCGGAGTTCGCGCCATACTGTCACGTGGTCTTTCAGACGCTGCCGTCCTGGATTACCGTGTTCAATTTTGGAAATTGGGTCAGCCGAGCGCAGGTTTGGAGTCTCTTGAACTGCCGCTATCCACTCGGGTTATAAAAAAAGCCACGCTCCCGACGGGAAGCGTGGCTTGAATTTTTCGCGCTAAGCGAAAGAGCGCTTACCAGTTGCGCTTGTTGGCGAAGGTGTCCTTCAGGGACCGAGGGAAGGACCAGCGCGGTTTTTTGGTCGCCGGGCGGGCTTTGATTTCCATCGGTTCGCCAGTGAAAGGATTCACGCCTTTGCCGGCTTTGCGAGCTTTAACTTCCTTGCGGACGAGGGCTCCGATCACCGGGAAACGGACGCGTTCACCGCTTGCAGCGGCTTTCGCGCCGGTAATGAATGCGTTTTCGATCGTGGCCTTCAGGTCCGAACGCTTAATGCGAACTTCGCCTTTACGATTGACAACGGCGGATTTCAACACGCCTTCGTAAACTGCATTAATGAACGAGTATTTGCTTTTTTTCTTAGCCATATTTTAATCTCCTGAAGAAAAGTTGTAGGGGGGAATTGCTCTTGCTGCAACCAAAATTTTCATTAATCCACGGTGAGTGGAAGCGGCCGCAGCGTGAGACCGAGCCCGTCGGCGGTTTTACGGATAATCTGGAGCACTTCTTCCGGCGAATCGGCCATATGCACGAACGCAAAATCCTCGAGCGACACGGTTCCTTCCTTGGCCAAAGTACCGCGTACCCAATCGTAAAGCCCGCTCCAGAATCTTCGTCCGACCAGAATTACCGGAAAATCGTAGAGTTTACCCGCCTGGATCAGCGTGACGGCCTCCGTAAGTTCATCGAGCGTCCCGACACCTCCGGGCATGATGATGAATGCATAAGAGTACTTCATCAATATGGCCTTGCGCACAAAGAAGTATTCGAAAGTGAGGGCCCGGTCGACGAACCCATTCGGTTTCTGTTCGTAAGGCAATACGATATTGCAGCCGAAGGAAGCGCCGCCGGCCTCTTTGGCGCCGCGATTCGCTGCTTCCATAACGCCCGGACCTCCGCCGGTCAGCACGGCGAAGCCCTCGCGCGCGAGCTGTGCCCCGATCTGGCGCGACATCTCGTAAACGGAATGATTTTCGTCGAATCGTGCTGAGCCGAAAACGGTCACGGCCGGGCCGATTTTGCGAAAGGCGCGAAACGCGCGGATAAATTCCATTCCGATCCGGAAGAGCCGGGTTGTTTCGCCTAAAACCGAGCGGCGAGCCGCGAGGAATCGTGCTTCAGGCTTCACTCCGGGACGGGAATTGGATTTGAGCGCCGCAGGCCCTGGGTGAAGGTTCATAGGAACTGCCAATCTAGTGAACGAAACAAATATCGTCAAGAAAGCAGAAAAATGGTACATCGCGCCGAATGTGCCCGCCTTCTCAGCAACCCTTTCGCCTGGCTTTCGTTATTCCTCCGATGACCCAGCTCAATACGCCTTACCCGTCGACGGCGCAGTTGGCTGGTTTTCTACGAAGCCGTTTGGACGGACGAGAACTTGCGATTTTTCAGGTGGATCTAGCGCTCGAACTCGCGTTGAGCCTTTTTTCTCGAAAAGGTCTCGAGGCGATTCGTGTGGAACTCGAGCGGTTGAGAGTGCGGAGTCGCGGCATAACCGGCTTGTTTCTTAGCCAGTTCGAAAGATACTCGGAATCGATCGATCCGGTCATGCGATTTCTCCAGGGTAAGGATCCGACTCTGGCTTATCGGATCGCCAGCCGTGATTTTCTTCCCGAGGGGCCTCGGTTCGACGCTGTCGGACCAGACTCTGCAAGTTGGGCGTTCGGGATGCTTTCGGTTCAGGACCGGGCCAAACATTTCGCGACGCTTTTTCTCGACGAACTTGTCGATGTGGTTCGCAATTCGATTGATCCGAGATTCGAGCTGGCTCGCTACGGCGAGAAACTTGCGGCAAGTAACCCGAGGTTTGAGCCCCTTCGGCTGGCTTTGGACGGGGACGCGACGCTGGTGGATCGAATGCTTGACGAGATCACGGAAAGGAGTGTCGCACGGCTCGCGCCGGATGCGGTCGCGATCACGGCGCCCTTTGCCGGGAATGTCTATGGAGCGTTTCGTGTCGCCCGCGCGCTGAAGCGCAGTCGACCCGAAACCAAGCTCATTTTGGGTGGGGGCTACGTCAATACGGAACTCCGCGAGCTCAGCGAACCTCGCGTTTTCGATTATTTTGATTTCGTGACGCTCGATGACGGTGAAATGCCGCTTTTGTGTCTTCTTGAACACCTGAGGGGAATGCGGTCTCGCGAAGAGCTTTTTCGCACGTTCGTGCGTGAAAACGGAACCGTCGTTTTGAAAGAAAATCGTTCGATTCCGGACATTCCGCACGATGTTCTCGGATTGCCGGATTACGCGACACTGCCCATGGAACGGTACTTCTCGGTCCTGGAGATGCTGAATCCCATGCATCGCATTTGGTCCGATGGACGATGGAACAAGTTGGCCGTCGCGCACGGTTGCTACTGGAAAAAGTGCAGCTTTTGCGATGTCTCACTTGATTACATTTGTCGTTATGATTCCTCCTCCGTCGACGTGGTCATCGACCGAATGGAATCTTTGATCGCGCAATCCGGCCAGACGGGATTTCACTTCGTCGATGAAGCCGCGCCCCCGGCTTTTTTGAGAAAACTCGCGGAACGGCTGCTCGAGCGCAAGCTGGTGGTTTCCTGGTGGGGCAATATCCGTTTCGAAACCGCCTTCACGCCGCATTTGGCCCGGTTGCTCGCGCAGTCGGGATGCATTGCCGTCACGGGTGGGCTTGAGGTCGCCTCCGACCGGCTCCTGAAGTTGATGCGAAAAGGCGTGACGGTCGAACAGGTCGCCCGTGTCACGCGCGGGTTTGCCGACGCCGGAGTGCTCGTTCACGCTTATCTGATGTACGGCTTTCCCACTCAGACGGAACAGGAAACGGTTGACTCCCTCGAAAGAGTCAGACAGCTCTTTGAAAGCGGTTGCATTCAGTCCGCTTTTTGGCACCGGTTTTCAGCCACGATTCACAGCCCTGTCGGCAGAAATCCCGAAAAATTCGGAATCACTCTCGTGGATGCCGCTTCTGGCGAGGAGCCGCTCTTTGCCCGTAACGATGTCCAATTCGAAGATCCGACAGGATGCAAGGGCGAAGTTACGGAAGTACTGGGGGAAGGGCTCAGGAAAGCCGTCTATAACTATATGCAAGGAGCCGGGCTTGACCTGGATGTTCGCTTCTGGTTTGAACGAAAAGTCCCAAAGGCCAAGGTTCCGAAGCGCCTGATCGCGCGCGCGCTTGGTTCGCTTCGCTAGTTTTTACTTCCCTGTTTTCTTTTTGGGTTCGTCCTCGGGAAATTCGTTTTCGTGTTGAATCACATCCCGTTTGTGGCGCACGTTTTCATGACGGGCCTCGGCGAGGATTTCTTCTATCGCGCGAAGTTCGTCTTCGAATTCCCATTTAGTGAGGAGCATGAGTGCCATCTCTTCGTGAGTGTCCGGAGATTTCATGCTTTCATGCACTTTGATCTTGTGCCGGATGCCTAACGATCGTTGGATTAACCCGAGCTTTCGAACTTTGTCCATAAATGCCCGCTCCCTGCCTGAGCTGTTGCCGGAGCACGTAAGGCAGGATGCCACCGTTTCTGAAATAGACGACCTCGTTTGGAGTGTCGATTCGGAGTACCGCCTGGAAGTGCTTGGATTCAGTATCGGGCATTTTGGCCACGATCTCAACTTTTCCAGACATGTTTCGAAAAAGCTCTTCCAAGTTTCTGATGTCAAAGATCTCTCGGCCTGTCAGACCGATGCTCGCCAGGCTCTCCCCCGGTAGGAACTGTAAGGGGAGAATACCCATTCCGACAAGATTGGAGCGGTGAATGCGTTCATAGCTTTCAGCCAGAACGGCCCGAACCCCAAGCAGTTTTGGACCCTTGGCCGCCCAGTCGCGCGATGACCCGGACCCATATTCTTTCCCGGCCACAATCAAAAGCGGAGTTCCCTCGGAAAGGTACTTCCTCGACGCGTCGTAAATCGACATCACTTCTCCATCCGGGAGGTGAACCGTCATGCCTCCCTGATTTTCGGCGATCTCGGCAGTTCCCGGGAGCAAACGGTTTTTCAGGCGGACGTTTGAAAAGGTTCCCCGCACCATGACTTCGTGATTTCCGCGTCGTGCCCCGTAGGAGTTGAAATCCTCGGCGCGAACCCCAAGACTCAGGAGATAGCGCCCGGCCGGACTGGCGGCCGTGAACGATCCTGCCGGCGAAATGTGATCAGTGGTGATTGAGTCACCGAACAACGCGAGTACGCGGGCTCCTTGGATATCCTTCACCGGAGGCACGTCAGGAGAAACGTCTTCGAAAAACGGCGGTTGTTTGATGTAGGTGGAATCATTTTTCCATGGATAGAGTTCGTTTTCTATTACAGTCAAATCCTGCCAGCTGCCGCTTCCGGAAAAAACACCTTGATAGCTCCTCTGGAATTCCTCGGGCGTAACGTATTTTCTGACATATTCATGGATCTCCTCGGACTCAGGCCAGAGTTCGGAAAGAAGGACTGGACGACCTTCGCGATCCATTCCGACAGGTTCGTTGCTGAGGTTGATGCCGATATGGCCGGTGAGCGCGTAAGCGACGACGAGAGGGGGAGAGGCGAGATAGTTGGCTCGTACGTCCGGATGGATACGGCCTTCGAAATTCCGGTTTCCGGAAAGCACGGCGATCGTGGTGATATTGGATTCGCGAATCTGGCGCGAGACCACCGCGTCCAGGGGGCCGCTGTTCCCGATACACGTCGTACAACCGTAGGCAACGACCTGGAATCCGAGGTCCTCGAGATACGGCAGGAGTCCCGCGGTTTTCAGGTAATTCACCACGGCTTTGGAGCCGGGCGCCAAGCTTGTTTTCACCCAAGGCTTGCAGGCAAGCCCGCGTTTCACCGCGCGTTTCGCCAGGAGACCGGCAGCTATGAGCAGGGAAGGATTGGAGGTATTCGTGCAGCTTGTTATCGCGGCAATCACAACCGATCCATCCGTGAGCTGGTGATGCGCGTTCTCGGAAGCCGATACAGGGCTTTTCAAGAAGCTCCTGAAGGATTCCGGAACTTTCGAGAGTGCTACTCGATCCTGCGGACGAGACGGTCCCGAGAGACTCCTTTCAATCTGATTCAAATCGATTTTGACCAGCTCGGAGTAGAAGTTTTCCGGATGCGCGGCGAGTACTGCACCGACATTCCAGAGACCTTGTGCCTTATAATAGGCTTTGGTGGAGGGAATCAGACTCGTCCGGCCGGTGAGTCGCAGGAAATCCATCGTGAGCTGATCAACGGGGAAGATGCCACACGTCGCGCCATATTCGGGCGCCATGTTGGCGATCGTTGCCCGATCGGCGACGGGGAGCGTGGCGGCTCCCGCGCCGATGAATTCGACGAATTTGCCGACGACGCCTTTTTTGCGGAGAACTTCGGTTACAGTCAGCACGAGATCGGTCGCCGTTATTCCCGGGTTCAGCTTGCCTGAAAGTTCGCACCCGACGACTTCCGGAATGAGCATCGAACAAGGCTGGCCGAGCATCGCGGCCTCGGCTTCAATTCCGCCGACGCCCCATCCGAGCACGCCGAGCCCGTTGATCATGGTACTATGGGAATCCGTTCCGATGAGAGTGTCGGGATAGATCCAATCTCCGGAAATCGTCGCCACTTCGGCCAGATATTCAAGATTGACCTGATGGACGATCCCGGTGTCCGGCGGCACGACTCGGAAATTTTTGAACGTGTTCTGCCCCCAGCGCAGAAATTCATATCTCTCCTTGTTTCGTTCGAACTCGAGCCTCGCATTCGCGGTGAACGCCGAATGCGTGGCATGGAAATCAACCTGAACGGAGTGATCAATGACGAGATCGGCGCGTTGGATCGGATTCACGCGCTTGGGATCGCCCCCGAGTCGCTTCAGCGCGTCTCGCATCGCGGCCAGATCGGCGAGGGCCGGTACTCCCGTGTAGTCCTGCAGTAAAACGCGTGCCGGCATGAACTGAATTTCCGCTTGGGGTCTGTCATGCGGTTTCCAGTTGATCAGGGTTTCGATATCCGCTTTACGCACGAGGACGCCGTCTTCATGGCGGAGCAGGTTTTCGAGCAGAAGTTTCAGGGAATAGGGCAAGGTTTTGAATTTGTTAACCGAATGGTAGCGATAAGTCCGGCTGCCTACTCTAAATTCTGATTCGGTCTTGAAGCTATTTGCGCTCTTTGCCATATGCCCCCTCGATGGGGGCATCGGCGTCCAAGAACCGCGCCAAATCGGGGCGAAACCGATCTCGCACGTTTGAAATAGTAGGGGCTTTGATCGAGCAGCATTGATGTTTGCGTTAGAAAAAGCCCTGTAAGGTCTGATGTTTACGAGCATGACAAAGAGCGTCAATTCCACTCTATACACTTTCTCTCTTTCGTGTATAAAGGATCAACTTTGGCCATGTGCCTCAATGGGTGGCCAATGTGGCCAATTGTGACCGATCGTGGGAAGGACCATTTGACTGACCAACCGCTGAGCCCGGTGGGCTCGCCATTATGCACTGATTCTGAACGCCTCGCCGCGCTTGTCGGGGAGCGACTGAGCCTCGAGGCGTTTTCGCAACTCGCGGGAACGCTGGCGGGTTATCCCTTCGTCAAAGTGCTGGTCGATAAAGAGGGGACGCGAAACGGCAAGACACCGGTTGTTCATTTTCTAAATCACGCGCGCTACAAGTTTCATTCGGATTACATCGCGGAACAGATCCTCGGAATCTCCATTGACGATCTTGATCGCGACATCGATGAGTTCAACAAAAGCGTCTACCTGAATCCCGACCGGCGGTTCTTTCTTGGCCTGGTCGCGTTTCATAAGAAGGGCGATCGTTTTTTCACGCTGGAAACCGTTGAAATCGACACCATGGATGGCGAGATGTTGCGGTTTTTTTACCGAGCGGTAAAGGACCACCTTGACGTGGACCTCGCGGTCCTCTTTAAACCCGCCAATCACCACCAGGAAACGATTGTGAATTCGCTGCCCGCCAACGAGGTGCCGCACGTCTTTTCACGAGAACTGTTTTCGATAGCGGATTTCGTCGCGCTGAACCCTGGGGCCGTGCGCGGGCGGTTGCGGGCCTTCCGATCGTACGAGGAGTACAAGAAAGCCAAGGGGACGCTCGAATGGTTCGACATCATTGTCATGCGGCGGGTGCCCGACGACATTCCCCGCCTTTCGGGCATTATCAACGCGGATCACACGACGCCGCTCTCACACACCAATGTGCTGGCTTCGGGCTGGCAGATTCCGAACGCCGTTCAGGTCGGGATTATCGAGAAGATCGAAAGAGAGCAGCTCGACGGGAAATGGGTGAACTTTCGGGTTGAAGCGGATGAGTCGCAGATCATTCTCGAGAAAATCGAACGCCCCAGTGATGCCGATCACCGGCCGATCTGGACTGTTCACCGGGTCAAGATCGAGGAACCTGAGACGATCAATACACCGATCGCCGAGCTAGCGAGTCTCAGAATGAGTGACCGCTATCGATATGGCACGAAGGCAGCCAACCTCGGCGAGCTGAAATACGTGCTCGATCATGGCTCAGAGCGCCTGGTCGGTTTCTACAAAATCAGGAGGCCTCCGCGCGACAATCTTCTCGGATACCTGGCGCAACGGCTGGATCTTCCCAAAAAGTCGGATGTAAGTTCGCTGGTTCGCGGGGCTTCGGAATATCTGCAGAGGACAATCCAGGTTCCGCGGGGAATCGCGATCCCGTTTTCGATACAGCAGCAGTTCCTCGAGTCATCGCCGCGCATCCAGCAGAGCATCGGGAAACTGAAGATGGCTCTCGAACTGAATGCCCGCGAAATCGATTCGCTTTCGCTGAATCTCCAAAGCCTGATCAGGTCCGCGCGGATGCCGGATAAGCTTCGTGACAGAATCGATTCCCACATCGCTGACACGCTTGCCGGAATTTCGAGTTTCGTCGTCCGAAGCTCCTCGAATGCGGAGGATCTCGAGAATTTTTCGGCCGCCGGGATTTATGAGTCCATCAATCACGTCACGACAGCCGAGAACATTTTCGAAAGCATCAAGGAAGTCTGGGCCTCGCTGGTGTCTCCTCGGAGCGTGCGTTTGCGGCATGAAGTCGGTATTTCGCTCGATGAGAGTTACATGGGAGTCATTATCCAGGAGGAAGTGAAGGCGCATATGGGCGGCGTTCTCGTCACGATTAATCCGATGAATCGCACGAATTTCAGGGATGTTTATCTGAACGTCACACCTCATTCGGTCGAAAAAGTCGTCCAAGGCGTGGAACTTCCGTATCAGTATCTCTTCAATACCGTCGAAGGGGGCGGGCGCACGCTTTCCATCGGAGGTTCCCGTGAAGACCTCGGGGCATCCGAAAAGAAAGTGCTCCAGGAGCTCGCGATGGCGGGCCGACTTCTGCAATCCCATTTTTCGCCGGATTACACCTTCAGTGCGCCGCTTGATATCGAGTGGATCGTCAACGAGGAGGGGATTTTCGTCCTACAGCTCAGGCCATATTCGAAATAGCGTATGAAAAGCACCGCGCAACCCATGCAGCAGGATCCGGACGCGACGCGAACAATCCGCCTCTTTTACGGATTTCAGTTCTTCTTTTCGCTTCTTCTTTGGACGCCTGTTTTCTACGAGTACCAGCGCAGGATGGGGCTCTCCGATCCTGAAGTCTTCTCGATCCAGAGTATCTATTATCTGGCGTTTCTTTTTCTGGAAATTCCGACCGGTCTTCTCGCGGACCGCTGGAGCAAATTGGGTTGTCTGAAACTCGGGGCTGTCATTCTGGCTTTTTCGAATCTCCTGCCGGTTTTCGCGCCTACCTACGGCGGGTTTCTCTGGCATTTCGTGCTCGTCGCGCTCGCGAGATCCCTGATTTCAGGGGCGGGGAGCGCTTATCTATACGATTATCTCGACGGCCGCGGGCTTGCGCGCCTCTACAAGAAGGCCGAAGGCCGGGCGCGCGCCTATTCGCTCGCGGGAAAAGTGGTTTTTTGGGCAGGGATCGGGGTTCTGATGGAATGGAAGCTTTCGCTTCCATACACTTTGACGGCGATCGCCGCGGCAGTTTCTCTCGGTTTCGCGCTTTTTCTTCCCCGTTCGCTTGATGGCGGCGGCCGGCCGAGTCAAACCGAATCGGGTCTCAAGACGAATCTCCTGCCGGTGTTCAAGGTTCTGAAAGCTCGCCCCGTGCTTATTCTGATCATCCTGCAAGGGATTGCCATTTTTGTCCTTTCCCGGGTTTGCCAGGTAAATTTGTTCCAGCCGCTTTTGACCGAGCGTGATCTCGGTCCGGCTTCCTTCGGCTGGATCATGTCAGTCATCACGCTCTTTGAAGCCATGGGTTCGGCCTATCCGGGGCAGTTTCAAAGAGGACTGGGAATATTGGGCAGGCGGTTTTCGGTTCGGCTCGAATCGGATCTCAATTCCATATTCGTTCTGACCGGGGTGATCGCGATCAGTATGTCCCTGATCGCGTTTTCCGGAGCGGTGGGGGCCGTCTTCTGGCTGAGTGTCCTGTCGTGGGCGACGGGGCTGGCTTTCCCGATCCAGCGGCAGCTCATGAACGACGCGATTCCGGATACGAGATTTCGAGCGACTCTTCTTTCTTTGGAATCGATTTTCGATCGCGCCGTGACGGCTTGGGTGGTCTCGCTTCTCGGAACGGTAGTTGCGACCGGTCGGATCGGAACGTTTCTTCATCTTTCAGCAGTGTTCAGCCTCCTGGGAATGGCCGGTCTCGCGATTGCTTTCATTTCGATGCAGCGGACGCGAGAAGGAACTATCAATCCAAGTGGTATCGCTGCAAGGCGTTAAGTGCTGATCTAGATTGTCACTGAATTGAGCTGAAATGCGAGGACGATCCGGAGTTCATGTATGTGCGGGAATTTCAGACCTTCGAAACCGGAAAGGTTTGCTCAAATACTTTGACAAGCTTTTTTTGGTCATTTATGACTCTAAACACTTAAGACAATTTTTCAATTCGTTTCAATTCGAAGGATTATAAATGAGGACACTCATGCCTACTCAGATTACCCAAATCACACGGATCATCACTTGGATCGCGGTTATTGCTGCGTTTACGTTTAACGGTTCGGCATTTGCCAGCGAAGTCGAGCTGAAAATCCCGGAACTCAGCACGATGTACAACCTTTTTGGGGCCACGATCAGTGGTACGAGTATTCTCGGGTTCGGGATGATCGTCTGTCTCCTCGGTATGCTCTTCGGCTGGATCGAATTCCGTAAAATCAAGAAATTGCCGGCCCATCAATCGATGCTGGACGTTTCGCACCTGATTTATGAAACCTGCAAAACATATCTGCTTCAGCAGGGCAAGTTGCTGATCCTGCTCGAAGCTTTCATCGGGATTTGCATTTTCTATTACTTTTTCGTATTGCAGGGCCTCGAACTTTCTCGGGTTCTTCTGATTCTTCTTTGGTCCATTCTGGGTATTCTCGGTTCTTTCGGCGTCGCCTGGTTCGGCATCCGCATCAACACCTACGCGAACAGCCGGACGGCGTTCGCCTCGCTTCGCGGCAAAGCCTACGAGGTCATGGATCTCCCGCTTCGGTCGGGGATGTCCATCGGCGTGCTTTTGATCTGCGTCGAGCTCTTCATGATGATTTTCATCCTGCTCTATGTCCCCCGCGAGGCGGCCGGCGCGTGTTTTATCGGGTTTGCGATCGGTGAATCGCTCGGTGCTTCGGCGCTTCGTATCTGCGGCGGTATTTTCACGAAGATCGCCGACATCGGCTCGGATCTCATGAAAATCGTTTTCAACATCAAGGAAGACGACGCGAGAAACCCGGGCGTGATCGCGGATTGCACGGGCGATAACGCGGGGGATTCGGTCGGTCCGACCGCGGATGGTTTCGAAACCTACGGCGTGACCGGCGTCGCGCTTATCAGCTTTATCGTGCTCGCCGTCGGCATGGGCTTTGACGCTGAAGGAAAGCTTACTTTGGCTCCGAACGGCATCGAAACCCAATCGAAGCTGATCGTCTGGATTTTCGCGATGCGCATTCTGATGATCATCACGTCCATCGTTTCGTATTGGCTCAACGGATTCATTTCGAGAGCTCTTTATGGAAATAAGCCCCACTTTGATTTCGAAGCGCCTCTGACCCACCTCGTTTGGATTACCTCGATCGTGTCGATCCTGGTGACGTATTCGGCCAGCTACCTGCTGATCGGTGACATGGGCGAGGTCTGGTTCAAGCTCTCGACGATCATCAGCTGCGGTACTCTCGCGGCCGCGTTGATTCCGGAGCTGACGAAGGTCTTCACTTCAGCCAAGTCGAAGCACGTTGCGGAGATCGTCGCGGCGTCTCGTGAAGGCGGCTCATCACTGACGATTCTCTCCGGTTTGGTCGCTGGCAATTTCAGCGCCTTCTGGAAGGGGATCACCATGGTCGGTTTGATGCTGATCGCTTATCTCACAAGCACGTCCGGGCTGGATCAGTACATGGTTTATCCCGCGGTCTTCGCCTTTGGCTTGGTCGCGTTCGGGTTCCTGGGCATGGGCCCGGTCACGATCGCGGTCGATAGCTATGGTCCGGTGACTGACAATGCGCAATCGGTATTCGAACTCTCTCAGGTCGAGCATCTTGCGGGCGCGAGTTCGGATATTCAGCGCGAGTTCGGCTTCACGCCGGATTTCGTGAAAGGCAAGCATTACCTCGAAGAAAACGATTCCGCTGGCAACACCTTCAAAGCCACGGCGAAACCGGTTTTGATCGGCACAGCGGTGATCGGCGCGACAACGATGATTTTTTCGATCATCCTGCTCTTGAATCTCAGATTGGATCTCCTGGACCCGAAGGTTCTTCTCGGCTTGATCACCGGCGGAGCCGTGATCTACTGGTTCTCCGGGGCTTCGATGCAGGCTGTGACGACCGGCGCGTATCGAGCTGTCGAGTACATTAAGCAGCACATCAGGCTGGATAGCGATGCGAAAGCATCGGTGAAGGACTCGAAAGAAGTCGTGAAAATCTGTACCCAGTATGCGCAAGCCGGTATGCTGAACATCTTTGGCGTGATCTTCTCGTTTACGCTCGCTTTCGCGTTTTTCGATCCGACTTTCTTCGCGAGCTATCTCATCTCAATCGCGGCCTTCGGGCTTTTCCAGGCAATGTTCATGGCGAATGCCGGTGGCGCCTGGGACAATGCCAAGAAGGTGGTTGAAGTTGATTTGAAAGAGAAGGGGACTCCGTTGCACGCGGCGACCGTTGTGGGCGACACTGTTGGCGATCCGTTCAAGGATACCTCCTCGGTCGCCTTGAATCCGATCATCAAGTTCACGACTCTCTTCGGACTCCTGGCCGTTGAGATCGCGGTTGCCGCCAAGGAAACAGCTTTTTACCTGGGCATCGCTCTTTTCCTGGTCGGACTGTACTTCGTCGTACGGTCGTTCTACGGAATGCGAATCAGCCGCTTGTCCGTCAAAGAAGCGCAGGCTAAGCTGGCAGCGCGTTAACTTTAGAATGGAGGCTCGGAGTACCTCCGGGCCTCTGCTATATACGTGGCCGACGGTCGTCGGGGCTGGGCTGGGCGATTTGCTCGCCCGACTGAGCGCGAGCGCTTGACTGTGACCTCTTCATCACCATAAATAGAGCTAGGGAGCATTCAAATGGCATGGTTCAAACGTATTTTCCTTTTCGTTGCCGTTAACTTTCTGGTCATCATCACGATTTCCATCGTGCTGCAGGTGCTTGGGATTCAGCCCTATCTCACGGCTTATGGAATCGATTACGGTTCTTTGATGGCCTTTTGTCTTGTGTGGGGTATGGGCGGAGCCCTCATTTCATTGGCACTCTCGCGAGTGATGGCGAAATGGATGATGGGCGTCCATCTCATCACGCCGGATACCCGTGACCCCCAACTCCAGGCTCTCGTACAAATCGTTTATGACCTCGCAAGGGCGGCCCACCTTCCTGTCATGCCGGAAGTGGGAATTTACAATTCACCTGAGTTGAATGCTTTCGCTACAGGGCCAACAAAGTCACGCGCGCTGGTCGCCGTTTCGAGCGGTCTCCTCTCCCGTATGAAGCGCGAGGAAATTGAAGGCGTGCTCGGACATGAGATCGCGCATGTCGCGAACGGCGACATGGTGACCATGACTCTCATTCAAGGCGTCGTAAATGCGTTCGTCATGTTTCTTTCGCGAGTCATCGCATTCGCACTCATGCAGGCGATGCGCGGCGAGCGGGATGACCGGGACCGGGGTTTCGCGGGCGGCAGCTACTTTGTCGTGCAGTTCATACTTGAAATCATGTTCATGATTCTTGGATCGATTGTTGTCGCCTGGTTCTCCCGGTGGCGTGAATTTCGCGCCGACACCGGTGGCGCGCGCCTGGCCGGGAGAGACAGCATGATCCAAGCACTCGAAGCTTTGCGGAGAACTTACGAGCTGGTCGACCCCCAGGCGCAGCCTGCCGTTCAGGCGTTGAAAATATCAAGTCGCCCCGCTGGTTTTATGCGGTTCTTTTCCACCCATCCGCCGCTTGAAGAACGCATTGCTCGGCTGAGAGCGGTCGGCTAAGCGTCGCCGAATCACTCGCCTGATCACTCTGGTGTGAGGTGATCAAGAGCGTATCTGAAAATCGTGCCCACATCGACGATAGAACCGTCTTTGAAGCGGCAAAAGCCATTTTCGTCGCGCTCGGGGGTATTCTCGATTCCAATCACGAATTCCCCTCCAAGCGGGGTTCGGCAAATCGCCGCACCAGGATGCCCGCCGGAGTAGTGCTCTTTGTTGAGTTGGACGGTACTTGCGATTCGTAATGCGCGATACGCCGCACACTCGAAAATAATTTTGGCCGCGCGGCTTTTCACGCATTCGGATGAAATCATCAGGTGACGTTCAGGAAGGAGGACGAATTCGATGTTTTTCTTCGCGGGGCTATCCGGCTTGTTTGGAATCGCGAATTGAACGGACTGCTTTGAATCCGCAACCCCGGAGACTCCGAAAGAGAGAAATGCTGCAATAACTGCGATCTGCGCGGGCTTATTCAAGGTATGAGACATTGTAGACGTTTTCCATCAAGGAATCAGCGTTAACCCAGATATTCCCTTTTTCACACTCCCACTCCCGTGAGTAGGGACAGCAACTTGTTCCCCAGGAATTCCTGACGAGAAACTGGCACCTTCCATCTTTTACCCTTCGCCCGATGATGAGGGCAGCGTGGGGCTGACAGTTCTTGGCAAGAAGGGTCGTGAGTCCGATATTCGTTACACCGCGGTAACTGTTCCCCCGAAACAGGATGTTCTGACAAAATCCGATTTTAAACGGTTGGATAGGTTCAGGCCCGCTCAGCCGTTCGTTGATAATTTTTTGCAGGAACTTGCGGGTATAGATCGCGCCTCTTTCAAGCGTGTGTGCCTTGTATCCGAAGGGGTGTCTTGGTTTTTCGCTGCAGGAGCGTGTGATCGCCGCGTTTAGCTCGATCACACGCTCGCCTCGTTCGAAGAAGCCGTTCACGACATCGTAAAAGCTTTGGACGAATGTATTCGCTACGTTTGTGTTGCCGTCGCAGCTGCTCATGTTTTCGAGGTACACGGGGTCTTTTTTCTGGAGCCTTGTGATCAGTTTCGAAAGTTCATCCGGGCTCATTTTTTTTACATCGGGCCTTGTTTTCAGGTATTCGCGGGTGGTCTTGTCCAGCGGGGGCACTGTCGGGGGAGTCTTGGACAGTTCGCGGGATTTTTCGTTCCTTTTCTGCTCGGCTTCATAATCGCGAACCGCGCGCTCATAGGCGGCCCGGTTGAGAAACGGCTTCATCGAGGCGAGAACCAAACGTTTGCTGTACCAGTTGAAGCGGCCTTCAACGAGCCTGGAATCGCAGGACCCGCTGCTCTTCAATACTTCGAGCGCGCGATGCGTTTCGCCCCCATTGAGAATTGGATCACGGTTGTAATCATGAGTTTGTGTTTGGGTCGCGACGGCGAGCGGTGAGGTGAGCCTGGAAAAGTCTCGATCACCTTCGGGAGGGGCGTGACTGAACCGGTACGCGTCGACCATTTGTGCCGCCACGAAGGCGTAGCAGATTCCCAGATCGCCTTCCTGGGTCTTGACGGGAACGTGAGACATGGAGCGTCCGTCCTTGTCGAGACGAATTGCAGGGCCGCATGTTTGAGCATGCGCTATCGAGCGAAATACCGAAATGGAAACGACGCAGCTTGCGATCAGAGTCGCTAATAGAAAGGTCGGAGATCCCCGGTGGGAAGGTCGCTTGGCCATCCATATCTATTTTGGCTCGAATAGAAAGTTACGGTCAACTAATCTAGGGTACTTAAAAAAACCACTATGTTTCAAATATTTAAGGGGATCGCATTTGTGGCAGGTTTTTGCGCCTGCGATGTGTCGCGGTCTTCTTCAAAAGAATGGAGCGGTGCTTCCTCGAAAGCCTGAATTGTTTCTTGGCGAAACGCGCTGCATTATGCTAAACTATTGCAGTTAGTTTGTCCTGTCCGCGCTAGAGTCCTCGAGCATAGTGCTCATGTCCTCTTTAGCGGCCCCTAAGCCTTAAGGAGGTTACATGGGTAAAAAACTATATGTCGGCAATCTTCCATTTTCAGCAAGCGATGAATCTCTTCAGCAGATTTTCGCGCAGGTAGGCACGGTCGAGTCTGCCAAAATCATCCAGGATCGCGATACTGGCCGCAGCAAAGGCTTTGGTTTCGTCGAAATGGCGAGCGATCAGGAAGCAGCCGATGCAATCACAAAATTTAACGGCGCCGACTATGAAGGGCGTCCGATGACAGTTTCAGAAGCCCGCCCGCAGGCGCCTCGTGAAGGCGGACGCGGTGGCTTTGGCGGCGGCGGCGGTCGTGGTGGCGATCGCGGCGGACGCGGTGGATTCGGTGGCGGCGGCGATCGCGGCGGACGCGGCGGAAATCGCTGGTAAGTCTCGCAACTGAATTGAGCTTACAGAGGGGCGTTGCTTCGGCAGCGCCCTTTTTTTTTAGATCAGCGGGAACCTGCGCTGATCTGGCCGCTCGATCGCTGACGTTCGAGCGGGACGCTGGATTTGATAAGGTGTCCTTCTGAATCAAAGGTGCTTTTTGCACAGCCATTCTTGTCTTCAAGCGATCGGACCAGGTCGTATCCCGGCAAGGTCACGTATTGAACGACTCGTGCAACGTGTCGTTGGACGATACAGCTTTTGAACCACGTCATCGAAAATGGATTCCCGTCGAGATCGATCGAATCGAGTCGATCCGTTTTACGATTGTATTTCCCACCCCAGTAGAGTGCCGAAACGAGGTCTTGAGGGTAGAATTCAGTCCAGGTTGTCGGATTCGAAGCGGCCGCTCGATCCAGCTTTCTGTAATGAGCGACTACGTCGACGATGCGGGGACCGGCGTTGTAGATGGCGTCGGCAAGCAGCCATCCCGAATGGAGTGGGTAGGCGTTCGTTGTGCTCTGGATTCTACAGGGACGTTCAAACCCACCGCTTGTGTAAGTTTGCACATCGTGAAAAGCGGACGGAATTTCATGATCGAAAATGGCTTTCAGCACATGAGCCTTGGCGGGGATACTGAAACGATAACTTGAACAGTTTTTCACAAAACTTTGGACGATCTCGAAGCGGAGTTTCTGGTCTTTCGATGAACCTGCCGGAAATGAGCCGATGACATCAGCCAGACGGATGCCCTCCAGATGTTTCGGTTTCATTTTGTAGGCGGGAACTCCATTGAGGTGTGCCAGACCGTATTTAAAAAATGGCTCGACGAGCTTGGTCGACAGCAGCGGGGCACTGCACATCCCCGCCCTTCGCGCAGGCCAGCCGATCTGGTTCTTGATGTCCTGATCGGCGTGTTCCGCCCAAAGGCACCATTCAAGAACATTGAGTTGGGCGATGCCGCAGGAATAGTTGCCCCCGTCACTCGAAATCCCGAGGTCTGCCATCATGGATTCTTGCATGAGGGCTCCCAGGAGGATCTGAGGGGGCATTTGGTTCAAATTTGTGCCTTCATAAATGGCGGCAATCTTTTCATCCGTTTCCTTGATGCCTTCCATTCGCATCCAGGACGCTTCAACCCATCCCGGGTCAATCCCTCCCGGATGAAGGGACTCACGGCGCAGGATCTCTTGTGCGCGGCAGAGGACGAGCGCACGTTTTCGGTCCCGGGTCCAAAGGGTGACTTCATCGGGAGTGAGGCTGCTTGGGAGATCTCGGGTGGGATTCTGAACCGTCGTGAGGTCCAGGCATGGGTAAGGCGGCATTTGCGGCATGACTTCTTCAACACACCCAACGGGCGGCTGAGCCCAATCAGCCTGGCTGAGTTGACTTAATGCGTTATATCGCCCATCGTCCCCGATCCCGGCGAATGATAAAGCTGGAAACGAAACGGCCACCCAAGTGATCAACGAAAGTATGGTGTACACGAAACCTGAATAATCCAATGGGGACGGGAAGGCAAAAAATCATTTTGTAAATATCCGATGTAGTGCTAGTTTTTCGTGAAAATTAAACTATTTTTTACCTATTTTTCGAGGAAGGCTCCAGTGGCAAAGTATGAACGGGCAGAAGATGCCGTCGCATGTATTAAGTCTGGTCAACGCGTTTTTATCCATGGTGGGGTGGCCACTCCGGAGCGATTGATTGACGGTCTGCTCGCGCATGCCAGTCGACTCAGGGACGTCGAACTCATTCACATTCACACCGAAGGCAAGGCGAAATACGCGAATCCCGAGTTCAAGGACAGTTTCAAAATCGTCAACTTGTTCGTCGGCAGTAACATCCGCAAGAAAGTCGATTACGAACGCGTCGATTATCTGCCCTGTTTTCTCCACGAGATCCCGCAGCTGTTCCGCTCCGGCAAGCGTCCTATCAACGTCGCGCTGATTCACGTTTCGCCGCCGGACCCGCATGGGTTCTGCACTTTGGGCGTCTCGGTGGATGTCGCCCGCGCGGCGATCGAAGTCGCCGAGGTCATCATCGCGCAGGTAAATCAGCAGATGCCGCGAGTTCATGGTGATGGGTTCATTCACATGGATGAAATCGATCATTTCATTGAAATCGATGAGCCGCTCATGAATCACGTCGTTCACCCGCTCAAGGCGAATGAAAAGGCGATCGGAAGGTTCGCGGCCGAGTTGATCGAAGACGGCGCGACTCTCCAGATGGGAATTGGCGCCATTCCGGATGCGGTTCTCGATTTCCTGACCGGGCACAAGCATCTCGGTGTTCACACGGAACTCATGTCTGACGGCGTGCTCAGGTTGATCAAGGCCGGTGCCGTGGACAACTCCAAGAAGAGGGTTCACCCGGGCAAAACGGTTTCCGGATTCATGATGGGAACCCGGGAGTTGTACGATTATGTTCACAACAATCCTTCGATGGTTCAACTCGATATCGGTTATGTGAATGACCCTGCCGTGATTCGGCGCAATCCCAAGGTGACGGCGATAAATTCAGCCGTGGAAGTGGATCTCACGGGACAAGTTTGCGCTGATTCCATCGGTCCGCGAATTATCTCGGGAGTGGGCGGCCAGACGGACTTCATGCGGGGCGCTTCCCTGTCACCGGGGGGCAAACCGATCATCGCGATCACGAGCCGCAGCGAAAAAGGATACCCGCGCATCGTCCCGATGCTGAAACACGGCGCGGGCGTCGTGACGACGCGTGCCCATGTTCACTATGTCATCACGGAATTTGGCGCGGTTGATCTTTACGGCAAAACGTTAAGCGAACGCGCCAAGGCCCTGATCAGCATTGCGCATCCGGACGACCGTGAGGGCTTGGCCCGCGCCTGGCGTGACCGGCAGGAAGGCAAGTTTTAGCGCCTTTCTCCAAGCCTCAGTTGTGCTATGGTTTCGAAATGAACGATCAGCCGACATTTACCGAAGAGACCGGCGATAGCGTCCTATTGGGCACGGCGGAGTACGCGGAGGGCAAGCGCATTCAGGCACTCCTCGACGAACGCGGCATACAGGTGACGCTCGCGAGTAACCCCGAAAGCTGCAAAAAAGGGTGCAAGATCACCGTCGAGGTGTTCGCGCGCGAGAAGGATCTTCCGGCGATTCGCGAGGTTCTTGAGGCCGAGAAGTCACGTGTTTTCGATGGACTCGAGTTTGATCCGGAGTTGGCCAACGAAGTTTATGACCCGGAACGCGGGACGGCTCGCTGCCCCGCGTGTGGAACTCAGTTTTCTACTATTTCCAAAGAATGTCCCGATTGCGGGCTCGTTTTTGGCATCGACTGAGATGATGGACAAAGGAAAAGTCATCGAGCAGATTTCCCGGTACCTTGAGGAAGAACGGGCCTCTTTGATGGAAGCTCGTGATTTCAGCCGGGCCGAGGAAATGAAGGGCCTCATTCTGATGTATCGGTTTTTGCCTAAGCGGACGTATGGCGCCGAAGACGTCGTTTGTCCGGCGTCCCTTGTCGAAATGGAGCTGAACGGGGTTCGCGCCTTCTATTTCATCGCGCCGCGAGGGGGAGGTCTGGTGACCAGCGTCGATGGACTGCCCGTGCAGGTAATCACGCCGCAGTCGCCGATTGGCGAAGCTGTTTTGGGGCGGCGGGCCGGTGAGACCGTGCGAATCGAGTTGCGCGACGGGGTTCGCGAATATCGAATCGTGGGCATGAGCTGACGCCCGGCATGACGAGATTCTTGCGATACTTTCGGAATTCGATCTGCCACTTGGAAAGATGGGTGGATCGGCCCTGGGCGGTGCCGTTGCTGGCCGCATTCGCCTTGCTCGATCTCTTTTTTCTTGTGATCCCGACAGAGGGTATTCTCATTTCGGCCGTGTTGCTTCGGCCCAAGCGGTGGATCGGGATCTGCCTTTGGATCGTGACGGGGTCCGCGCTCGGCGCATTGCTCCTTGCTGGTGCTTTTCAATACTTCGGCCCCGAGATCATGCACCACTGGCTTCCCTTTATTTTTCATTCCGAGGCATGGGCGCGTTCAGAACAGACCATTTACGAGTATGGCGCACCGGCATTGGCGGTGATCGCCTTAAGTCCCTTGCCGCAACAACCTGCCGTCGCGATTGCTGCGCTCGCACGCGTACCCGTCCTGAGCATCTTCGTGATGGTGTGGTTTGGACGACTCGCAAAATATGCGCTTTTCGCGTGGCTTGCATCGCATTCGCCCAAGATACTGCTCGGGGGCCGCTGGCCCCGGTGGGTCCCTCTTGCCGCAGGCTGGCGGGAGCTTCAGGATCTTGAAAAAGCAAAAAAAGAGCTGGAATAGCCATTGCAAACCTTCTAACGAGGCGCTGGCGCGCGGGAGGCTGCGATGGTTGATTCGGATCAGGGTAAGGGAACGGCTGAAGGTTTTGAGCAACTTGACGAGGCTGTTGTTCAACTCAAAACAAAAATAGATTCCGGTGCTGGCAAGCTGAAGGACGGGATCGGAAATGCCGTGAATCAGATCGAGAGTGCAATCGAAGCCGCGGATCGGGTGGTTGAACACGTCTTGAAAGCTTTTGACGAGAGTGCAAAGGGAACTTCGGACTTCGCCGAGAGTGCCGGGCTTGTCGCTGAAAAGCTCGAGCGACCGATTTCATACATCCGACGTCATCCGATGCAGGGGCTTGCCGGTGCCTTAGTCATGGGAGCCGCGTTCGGATTGCTTTTCAGACGCCAGGAATCGGGTGAGGGCCGAACTCGCCTTCGGTCGATTCTGAGGGGTTGAGTTCGCCTTTAGCGTTCGCGATCCGTCGCGAGCTGGTTGAGCTTAAAAGAGCTTTCCCGCAGGCGAAACGCATTGAAGCCGGCATTGCGAAGCAGCCGGACTGCCTGGCTTGCGAGTTCACAATAGCGTCCTCGACAGAAGACGTAAACCGTCTTGTCTTTATGAAAAGTTTTGAGTTCCTGTTTCAGCGACTCGAACGGAATCGCCCTTGCCCCCGAAACAGGCGTTTCAGCGGACTCGAAAGACTCACGCACATCGACAAGGATCGCCCTGTTTTTCCTCACGTTATCCATGACCTCTCTTGCGCCAAGCGGCGAACGGAGAGTCGCGTCCGTGATCTCGGTTTCGGCGGCAGTTAAATCCTGCGAGAGTTCCTGAGCGAGGTCCTGGAGATTTTCCCAGAGGGCGGTCACGTTGGGACTCTTGATCCGGTAAATGCGCATCAGACCCTGCCGGGTGGCGGCCAGAAGTCCTTCTCGCGCGAGACGCTGGAGATGTTGCGATGTGTTAGCGATGGACTCTCCGGTCGCCTCGCTGATCTGCTCGACGCTTCTGGGGGATTGCGACAGGAGCTGGAGGATTTTCAGCCGGGCCGGAGACCCGAGGGTCTGGGCGATCTTTCCTATTTTTACATAAACTTCATGAATTTGGTGAGGGGAACGGTTTTCGGTTCGTTTCGACATGGTACGAAGATTATTCAATAGATTGCTTGAATGGTCAATAAGAAGATTTCCTTGCAGACGGCCAAAAAAAACGATTAGTTGGTGCAAATACCCGAAGGAGGGGATGAATAATGAAATCAGTTTTTTGTCGCTCAATTCTTGTCGCGATTTCGGTCATGCTTGCTTCGCTGTCGGTTCTTGCCGAGGAGCATTCACTCTCGACCATCAAGGGAACGCAAATCGATTTGAAAACGTATGATCATGCGATCGCCGGCTCGATCAAGAATTTTTTGGTGTGGGGATATGTTGACGAGGAGACCTTCAGTTCTGAACTCATCATGAGAAAAGACGAGCAGATCGTGAAAACCGTTTTCAAGAAAGCCGAAGACGGATCGATCGGCGGGGTTATCCGCCATACGGTCGACAATCAGGTCAAGGAAACGAGCCTCCATTTTGTTCGAGTGGTGAAGGAAGAGAATAAGCTTGTCGTGAAAATCAACCAGCAGGAAGTCGCGATCACGATCAGCGGCACGTTAAATAACGGACACTTTGTAAACCCGACCTACACCGCCGTCGTTAATGGCGAGACGATCAGCTATGCCCTCGAAGGGGAAGCCTGCTACTCCTTCTCTTTCCATTTGGCCGCCATGATCCTGGGTGCATACGTCCACTGATCCGGGTTATATTGCCAAGGGATGGTTCCACGATTCAGGAAATCCACTTACCGTATTGAAGTCACCGGGATTGTTCAGGGAGTGGGTTTTCGTCCATTCATTTACCGGCTGGCCCAAGAACTTGGGTTGGCCGGTTTTGTTTTTAATCACGACCGTGGCGTGACGATCGAGGTTGAAGGTACGCCGGAAGCCTTGAGAACCTTTGTCGACGATATCTCTCGAAAAGCTCCGCCGGCCGCCAAAGTCGAAAACGTTCAAGCTGCTGAATCTGATTGGAAGGGCTACAAGGGCTTTGAGATCCGCGAAAGCCCGGCGGCTTCGTCCTCCAAGTTCGTCCCGGTCTCTCCCGATCTCGCTATCTGCGATGATTGTCGAAGGGAGATCTGGGATGTCGAGGATCGGCGGTTCTTTTATCCCTTCACGAACTGCACGAATTGCGGACCGAGATTCACGATCGTCCAGGATGTGCCCTATGATCGCCGGCATACCACAATGTCGGCTTTCAAAATGTGCGCGAGCTGTCAGGCGGAGTACGACAACCCCGATGATCGCCGTTTTCACGCCCAACCGAACGCTTGTCCGCAGTGCGGCCCGCAGCTCACGCTTGCCGACGCGGGCGGAAAACCGGTTCAGGTCCCGGTTTATTTCAACCGGAACAAGACGATGGTTGAACGTTGTGCCTCGTTGCTCAAGCAGGGCGCGATTCTCGCGATCAAGGGAATCGGCGGTTTTCACCTTGCCTGTGATGCGCGAAACGAAAAGGCCGTTCAGCTTCTCCGGAACCGGAAGCACAGGGAGGCTAAACCTTTCGCCGTGATGTTTCCCGATCTCGATTCCGCTTCGTCGTATGCGGAGATATCGTATGCTGAAGCTGAGCTTCTGCATTCCAGTGGGAGCCCCATAGTCCTGGTAAGAAAGCGAACTCCCGGAGGGGCTCCTTTGGCCGAAGCCGTGGCCCCCGGAAATCACTCCCTTGGGGTGATGATTCCGTACAGCCCGCTTCATGAACTGCTGGTGAAATCGTTCGGAGGGCCACTCGTCATGACGAGTGGAAACCGGAGCGACGAGCCGATTGCCTATAGCAATCAGGAGGCTGTTTCCCGACTGGGAGTGCCTGAAATACCAGAAATCGGAGGCGAACAGGGCGGGCACATCGCTGATTATTTTTTGCTTCACGATCGAGAAATTCATGTCCGGTGCGATGATTCGGTCCTGCGGCTTTTTCGAAAAAGGCCTTATTTCCTACGTCGAAGCCGGGGCTATGCTCCGGAAGGGATACGCACGAACGGGGCATTCGGCGCGACGATTCTTGGGGTAGGGGGGGAGCTTAAGAACGCTTTTTGTCTGGCCCGCGAGACCCGTGAAGCGCATGCGAAGAGCGGCGAAGCCATTCTCGGCCACCATATCGGTGATCTGGAGAATGTTTCGACTCTCCAGGCTCTCGAAGAGGGCGTGGCGCACTTCTCGAAACTTTTCAATTTGACGCCCGACTGCGTCGCGCACGATTTGCACCCCGATTACCTCGGGACAAAATGGACGAAGGAAACGTTCCGGGAACTGAGTAAACAGGGACGGGTCTTCGCGATTCAACACCATCATGCGCATATAGCGGCGTGCATGGAGGATGCTTTTGAAACGGAGCCGGTCATCGGCTTGGCTTTTGACGGAACTGGCTACGGTACTGACGGGACGATGTGGGGCGGCGAAATTCTTCTCGCTGACCGACGTGATTTCCTCAGAGTGGGACATTTTCGAAACGTATGGCTTCCCGGAGGAGATCGGGCTGTCAAGTCCCCCTGGAGAATCGCGCTCGCGTACTTACACGAGAGCGCGATTGAAATCGCCGGATTTCGTTTTTTGTCGGACATTTCAGAGGATCGGATCGCGATGGTCCAGCAGATGCTCGAGAAGAAGCTTAATTGCTTTTCGAGCTCGAGCTGCGGAAGGCTGTTTGACGCGGTTTCCGCATTCACGGGAATTGTCCGCGAAGCTCGTTATGAGGCCCAGGCGGCCATTGAACTTGAACAGGCCATCGGAGAGGACTTTGCGGGACAGGGTTCATATGAGTTCGCGATTGAGGAGCGGGGGCCGGAGTTGGAACTCGATTGGAGACCCGTGATCCAAGGGATCGCGAAAGATCTCCGAAAAGGCGGCAGCGCGGGCCTGATCAGCAGGAAATTTCACGACGCTCTCGTTCGAGGTGCTGTAAAAGCCGTTCAGCGGATTTCGGAACGGTACTCGATCCGAACGGTCGCGTTGAGCGGCGGCTGTTTTTTGAATGAGTATCTTCTGGAGAATCTGATTCACGGGCTCGAGGCCGAAGGCCTCAAGACGATTTTTCATCGGAGGTTATCGCCCAATGACGGCGCCTTGTCTTTCGGGCAAGTCGTTGTCGCGAATCAAATGATTCTCAACAAAAAGTCTGGAATATGGCAATATAAGTCATCATAGATCAAAGGTGAGGGGGGAACTGGGATGAGGAAAATTGCGATTTGCACGGGCGGCGGGGATGCGCCGGGTTTGAATGCGGTGATTCGTGCGGTGGTTCTGGCCGTTCTGAAACGCGGATGGGAATGCTGCGGGATTCGCGACGGATTCAACGGGATGCTTATGCCTGAGAAATACCCGCAGGGCGGCCTGATCAATCTTAGCCGGGACTCGGTACGCGGAATCACGCATCTCGGGGGGACAATACTCGGAACCACCAATCGGGGGAATCCTCTCCATTTTCCCGTTCTGGGTTCTGACGGCACGGTCCGGGAAGTGGATCGTTCGGACGAATTGATCGCGGCGCTTCGAAGTCAGGGGATTGATTCGCTGATTTCGGTGGGCGGAGACGGTTCCCTATCCATCGCGAACGTCCTCGCAAAAAAAGGTCTTACCGTCATCGGTGTTCCCAAAACCATCGACAATGATCTCGATCAGACGGTGGCGACCTTCGGTTTCGATACCGCTTTATCGTTCGCTACGGAGTGTCTGGATCGACTGCATTCGACCGCCGAATCTCACCATCGAATCATGGTGGTTGAAGTCATGGGGCGCTACGCGGGCTGGATTGCCCTTAACTCAGGCGTTTCGGGAGCGGCTGACGCGATTCTCATTCCTGAAATCCCTTATGATCTGAACAGCGTCGTGATGAAGATCAAAGAGCGGGAAGCACAAGGCCGAAGTTACGCGATCGTCGTTGTCGCCGAAGGGGCCGTTGCGAAAGGCGGCGTCCACAGCGTTATTGAAAAGGAAATCGGCCGGGCTGAGCGACTCGGCGGAGTTGGGGAGAAGGTTGCGAAGGAACTCCAGAGCTTGACGGGCAAGGAAACGCGGCTGGTCGTTTTGGGACATTTGCTTCGCGGCGGTACGCCTACGACTTTCGACCGCCTGATTGCCTTGAGGTTCGGCGCGGCCGCGGTACGTGCCCTCGAGGAAGGACAGTCCGGTGTCATGGTCGCGCTTGATCCGCCGACCGTTCGCTATGTACCTCTCGAAGAAGCCACGCGCAGGATGAAAACGGTTCCGCTCCATTGCGATACGATTTTGACCGGGCGCGATCTTGGAATTTGCTTTGGCGATTAAGCGTTACTGATCGTATCGACCGCGTACCAGTTTGTCGGCGTGGCGTGCGGGTTGCAGCTTTCAGAATGGATGGCGACTTGGATACTCTGCGCTAATTTGTGGGGAGCTCGGTTATTTTGGTACGGAAGTGTGCAGGGCGAACCGGAGCGCGTCAGATTCGCGCGGGAACTCCCGCGCCCAACAACTCGAACTGAATTCGAGGATTTTCGTGACGACGACGACCTGGCTGACCTTGCTTCGCCAAGAGAGTGGCCCGAAGTCGAAATCAAAGCCGCCTCGGAATACGTGTCCCGGCTTGCCGTTCAACTCGAAACGGAATGTGAAAGCGGCACGTTTTCGTCTCTGATTATCTGTGCGGAACAGCATCTTCTGACGATTTTTCTGAACCACCTGGGCGAATGTACCCGCAAGCGCCTGACAGGAACTGTTCCACTCGACCTTTACGAGGCGAATGAAAGTGATCTTCTGCCTTATGTCAGGGAGATCGTCGGCCAGGCGGCTTGAGTCTACGGCCGGCTTGGCATGAACCGTGATTAAAGTCTGTAGAACCCAACGAACGGACCAGGGAGAACTATGACACGTTTCATTCTGACGGTGGCCTCGATTCTTTTTCCCCTAGTGGCTTATGGGAACGCCGGTGATCTGAAAAAATTGAAAGAGGCCAAAATTCCCGAATCAAAAAACGCGACGTGCAAGACTTGTCATACCCAAGGCAAGCAATTGAACGCGTTCGGAACCGCATACAAAGTTGCCGACAGGGATTTTAAGAAAATGGTGAAGGAGACCGGAAAGGAGTAACGGATGATCACGCTTTATCATGCGAAGGAGTGTCCGTTTTGTGCCAGAGTGAGGATTGTCTTCGGCGAAAAACGTGTTCCCTATAAAAGTGTCGAAATTGATCTGAACGAACCGCCGGAGGAAGTATCCAGATTGAATCCTCGTGGCTTGGTACCCATTATCGAGGAAAATGGGTTTGTCGTTCGCGAATCAGCGATCATCTCGGAGTATCTGGATGATCGTTTTCCCGAGCCATCGCTGATGACGTGGCTTCCCGAAAAGCGCGCGAAGATCCGACTGCTGATTGAGTCCTGCGATGCCGATTTCCTTGGGCCCTATTACCGTCTCAGACAGACTCGTCGCGCGGAAGAACAGGAAAAGGCACGCGATGCGATCATGCCGGTCCTTGAGTACCTCTCACGTGAGTTGAAAGGAAAGAAATTCCTGCTTGGGAATTTTAGCATGGCTGACATCGCATTCGCGCCCTGGATGATCGTCCTGGATCGGCTTCCGGGGCTTGGAAGAGAGCAGATTCCGGAGCCCGTTGCGGCTTGGATCGAAGCCCTCCGCTCGCGTGAAACAATCGGTTCCGACCCGTATTGGCAGGGCCTGCTCGCGAGAGAGGAACCCCTGAAGCGAGCTGGCTGAGTCAGGTCAAGCATCACCGAGCAGACTGCAGAGTTCTTCCCAGCGGGCGATTTTTTCAGCGATCGTGAGGTGAAGAAGCCGGTGTTCTTCGATCAGTCCCCGCGACCGCTCCTTGTCGTTGTAGAGTTCGGGATCAGCAAGCAGGGCATTGAGTTCACTTTCACGATCCTCCATTCTCGCGATCTCCAGTTCTATTGTGTCCAGTTCTGCGCGCCATGCGCGGAGTTTGTTGTTTGAGGGACCCTTTGGCGCAGCCGAGGCGGGCTGCTCCTGCTTCGGCTCAGCCCGCGGCACATCGGTTCGCCGCGTTTCCCGGATTTCCCTGGTTTTTCTGTCGAGGTAGGCCTGGTAGTCCTCGATTAGCAGGCGCGCTGTTGAGCCATGCCCTGAGTCAGTCGAGGGGGTGATTTCGAGGAGCGTATCGACCAGCGGGGTGACGAAATCGCGATCATGCGAGACAAGACAAAGCGTACCTTGATAATCAGCGAGCGCATCGAGGAGAACGCCTCGCGACTCAACATCGAGGTGATTCGTCGGTTCATCCAGGATGAGGAAATTCGAGGGTGAGAGGAGAAGCTTCGCAAGAGCCACCCGGGCTTTTTCTCCTCCCGAAAGTACGGCGCATTTTTTTTCAACCGTGTCTCCCGTAAAGAGAAACGCTCCCGCGATCGAACGGACCCGTGCGACCGGAAGGTCAGGCGCGATCTGTTCGAGTTCTTCTAAAATAGTTTTTCGGAGGTCGAGGCTTTCAGCCTGCAATTGGGCATAATAACCGGGAACCACCGCGTGCCCGAGCTTGACGAGCCCTCCGCTCGGTTCGAGTTTTCCGGCAAGGAGCTTCAGTAAAGTGGTCTTGCCGGCACCATTGACACCGACGATCGCGATTCTGGCGCCGCGTTGAATCACCCAATCGAGATTTTCGAGTACTTTCTTGTCACCAAAACTCGCCGACGCTCCTTTGAGGGTGACGACTTCCTTTCCGCTGTGCGGGGCCGGAGGAAAATGGAATCGAATGGAGGAGCGGTCTTCGGGAAGCTCGATCAGTTCCATTTTCTCGAGTTGCTTCAGCCGACTTTGGGCTTGCCGCGCCTTTGTGGCTTTCGCGCCGAAGCGCGCGACGAAAGCCTCGATTTCGGCTATTTTTGCCTGCTGGTTGGCATGTTGCGCGCGTAAGAGCGTCAGCCTTTCCTGCTTCTGACTGGCATAAGAGTGAAGGTTACCCCGATAGGTCCACAGCTTGGCTTGGTCGATTTCATAGACTTCATCGACGATGCGGTTCAGAAAAGCGGTATCGTGGCTGACGAGAAGCATGGCACCGGTGTACGATTTGAGAAAGTCCTCGAGCCAGAGAAGGGATTCGAGGTCGAGATGGTTGGTCGGTTCATCGAGAAGCATGAGATCAGGGTCCATGAGAAGAACACGGGAGAGCGCGACTCTCATTAGCCATCCGCCGCTGAATTCACGCAGATTTCGACCGAAATCGCGGGGTTTAAATCCCATGCCGGTGAGAATTTCCTTGGCCCTCGACTCAATCCGGTATTCGTCGAGGTGCTCGAGTTCCTCGAGAACTCGGGCGTAATGATCGAGGTCCGGATACCCCTCCTGAAGCCCTGAGGTGACGGCAAACTTCTCCTCAAGTTCTTTTTTCGAGAGGAGGAGTTCTTCACGCCTTCCGTCGAGTCGAAGCACTTCCTCGAGAATCGATCGTCCCGCAAATTTCGGAACCTCTTGGGCGAGATAGCCAACCGCGAGGTGCTTGGCCTTCTGTACCAAACCGCTGTCAGGAGTCTCCTGATTCAGAATGATTTTGAGGAGGGTGCTTTTCCCGCTGCCGTTCGGGCCGATCAGGGCGATTCTGGAATGATAGCCGATCTGCGCGTTCACGTTGTCGAAGAGAAGATTGGCTCCGTACTGTTTCGAAACGTTTTGGAGTGAAAGAGTCATAAGCTTTTCCGGGTTCAGACGGGAGTTCGGGGCGGCGCTCCAGCCTTCCGAGTGCCTCAAGCGTCTTCATATCATTTTTATCTCGCGTGCGCCCTGGAATTCTGCGGAGTGCGATCGTCAGTACCGGTGCCGCCATTCGAGAAATGCCGAGAGTGTCTGTCTTGATGGATCGAGTGGATCGAAAATTTGAGTCGTGATGCTCCAGGAGCGACCGAGGCGTTTGCGGAGTCCCGGGCTCAATCGGCCTTTTTCCGGAACGGTGAGGTTGAACGATGTTCCTTCGCCTAGCCTGACCTTTATGGAAAATTCGCCTGCTTCGGGATTGTACCCTACACTTTCGATGGGAGTTGAGGCGAGGAGATAGAATGAAGCAAGCGTGATTGCCCTTTCCTGAAGGGCTGCCTCGACGGAGGTCACTGACTGAAGTTCGCCGGAATCAAGACCCTCGGACGGTTTTCCGTAAAGAAGGACCGAGAGTACCTCTCCGTGCGGGAGAGGCGGGTCACTGCTCAGGCGAAACACCGGCTCGTCTATTGTTCCGAGCAGCTCGATTCGGACGGTGTAATCGGCGTAGATCAGCCGGATGCTGCCGTTGAGACTCTGCCGATCTGCTTTGAATCCGAGGTTCAGGTAGTCAACGCGTGCGCTGCGTCTGAAGAGCTGAAGCGGAAGTTCTTCGACTTGAACAGCTCCCGATACGGGTTTGTCCGACCGCACGGTAAGGTCGAGCCGAACCGGAATCGCGATTTCGGCGAGATTCGAATCGAGGAGTACGGGGCCGGCCGGGGTCGTGATGCGGATTTCGTAAACAAAGGAAGGTTCGGCTTCAGCGGCTTGGACGGGACGGCGAATCCGAGCGTCGGGAGTGAGGGGGGGGATCGAGGTCAGCTCAATCCTCGGCAGGACCAGGCGAACACGCGATAGGGCGATATCCATTTTTAGGTGGGAGCGAAACTCATCTTCCTTCCTAGAAAATGAAAAAGTTCCGTTGCTCCGCGTTTCGAAGTTTTCTTCGGGAGATCGAAGATCTGTAACGAGTTGAATGGGAATCGTTCCGCCATTCAGGTCAACTGAACCACGTGCCGAGAGTTCGGCTTTGCCATTCAGCACATTGAAGGGAGCCGGAATGGCCCATGCGGTTCGCGCGAGAATAAGTCGGAGCTGACGAAAAGAAAGCACCTCGAATCTGAGATCCAGATCGGCTTCCGCGTTGAATTCGCCACCGTCGGCTTGGGAAGGAATTCCTTCGACCCTGATGAGAACGCTTCCAAAACCCGCCAACGTGGTGTTCGCGAAACGTGGAATATCGAGCTTGAGCACTCCGGAAACGTGTCGACTTGTCTCGAGAAGTCCGTCATTCCAGAGATTGCTTTCGATTCGAAATACGATCCGCGGGTCGGCGAGGAATTTTGGCAGCCGCTTTGTCGTCGTCGCTCGGAGTGGCAGTTCTACGGGACAGTTCAAGGCAAGGCGGCTTCCGCCTCCCTCGAGTTTCAAGGCGATTCGGCAATGGTGGACGATGACGTCGTTGAACGGGGAGATGGGGGATTCCTTCAATGCGACCTTCGCGTCAATAATTTGAGCATGTATTTCGCTCAGTGCCGGGCTGGCGGACGCGTTCAGGATGAGGGCGCCCGTGTAAGATGTTCGACCGCGCGTGACCTCAAAACTGGAGAGTTGAACTTGGAGGTCGTTCACGGGCGCTTTTGAAGCCCAGGGGGGCAGGCGGATGCTCGCCGGCTCATGGGTGCCGCGTCGGCCCGCCGCATTGCCAGATGGCGGTGCTTCATCTTCCGATGGTCGGGCTTCCTCGGGGAATGTCGCGCGAAGGTTCCCTCCGGTCAGTCGAACCGGTCCAACCTCGATCAGTTGGAACTTGAGCTTGGAGAAGCCGAATTCGAATTCAAAGTGCGCCTGGGCAAAACAGCTTGAAAACTCGGGCGCGCGCACGCAGGGACGTTCGAGATCAAGCGTGATGTGGCTTCTGAGTGCGCCGGAGGGCCGTGCTGATATCCTGATCGCTGGAAAATCGAGGCGTACTCCAGCACGCATTTCCACTTGTCGCGTGATCCAGCGGATGCTTTTAGTGTTGAGGACGAAAGATGTCTGCCGGGTGAGAAAGTAACCAAGGACGGCGAAGAGCAGAACAAAAGCGATCGTAATGCCGAGCGCGATTTGTGAGACTTTCAGAAAGAAATTTTTCAAAATTCCTCCCCATAGCTGAAATAGAACTGCAAGTGAGAAACTTCGGGACGATGTGGACCCGCGGCGAAGCCATGTGCCAGCGTTGTTCTGAACGTACCGATCGGTGAGGCGATCCGCAGTCCCAGCCCGGGCGACCAATAGATCGGAGCCGCTAGCCGCGTGGACGACGTGCCGAGGGCGCCCGCGTCCAAAAACGTGAACGGCTGCATTCCCCAAGGAAGCCCGGACGCAAGTCGGGCTTCTGCCCCGAGGTACGCCGCACTCAGGCCGCCGGTCAATGGTTCAGGGAGTTCTCCGCGGCCGAACCCACGAAGATTTTCGGCTCCCCCAAGAAAGTAAAGGAAGCTCGGTGGCAATCCTCCGCCCGTCGGATTGGGCTCGCTGGTAAATGTGGAACTCACGATCCCCCGAACGCCGAACACCCAGAGTGGCGGGTCGTACTCGCGATAATTCCAAAGTCCCTGGAAAGCGAATCGAAGCTGTTGTGCGTCGAAGTCCGACGCGAAGTTCCTGCTGTTCAAGCTGAACGTGAGGTCACTCGAGAATCCCGCACGGGGATTCCCTAGATAATAATCAAAGTAATGGCTCGCGGCGTGAACCGCGGCGTCGAGAGACACGAGATGGCTTCGAGGCGGACCGATTCCGCGAATGGTTGAAACGAAGTTGTAGGACGGCCCGATTCGGGCGCTGAAGCCGAAGCGCCGTGTATCCAAGGAAGTGGAGGGGGCGAAGTTCGCCTTGAAGGTGATCGCCTCAAACGGTGTTTCGTTCTGATGTTCGAAGGTAATCTCCGGCCTGAAGAAGAGTCGCGAAGGTACCGGCCGGAAGAACCAGTGCGCCGCCAGACCGATTCTTTGGCGTTTGAGGGAGGCCAGGGCGCTCGTATCGAGAAGGGAGGCGGTTCTGCCCAATCGCGTGATGCGCCAGGAGCCGCGTACCAGAAACAGACCTTCCGTGTTCACCCCGAAGCCAAAGGCGAGCAGGCGTGGAGGGCCGGCGATGACTTCCTGATGCAGTCTAACCGTATCTCCGGAACATCCAGCGACCCGAAGACGCAAGGACTCGACGTGTCCGTCCGACAAGGCGCGACTCTCGGTCAATTTGACGAGGTCCTCGTTATACGGTTCGCCGAGAACAAACGCGTCGTATCTTCGAAATACCCCTGGTAACAGACCTGGCACGGGGTCCTCGGAAATCTCGGTTACCCGAGTGCGCATCCCAGAGCGGATAACGATCTCGATCAGCCCGGAATCCGGGTTCGCGGCGAGTGTCACAGCCGGACAGGCATAACCGAGTACTCTTAATTCGTTGACCATCCAATTGCGGACCTCGTCGAGGAGCTGAGGCGTCAATGTTTCTGCCACTATTCCGCGCCTTTTTTCGAAATCCAATCCCGGCGGCGGGTCCTTGAGAACGACTTCCGACACGGCGGTTTTCTCGCCGGGAGTGACTCGCGTTGTCCCGTCTTGCAGTTCGAAGGACGGATGGTGATAACCCCGGTCCTGAAGAAAGACGTTCAAGTGATAACTTCGTTGAGAGTGGGGAATACGGCTCCAGGCGGGCGAGTTGATGCCGCCCTTCAGCTCTTCGCAGACGAGAATGCGTTCCGAGTCACGAAGCGGCGGGTCAATAGGACTTTCTAATATGATGGTGCTGCATTCGCGAATCGCACGGGAGCCCTGTCCCGGGACCGCAGCAGTGATGAGAGCGGCTGGAAGGAACACCAGCGCCATCGAGGCGAAAAACGCGGAGCGCACGGGCGATTCGCTGCAAGGCTCACACCTTCCTTGGAATAGCTCCTGCAACTTGTGCCTCGTGACGAGCAGCACACCTGCCTTGATTCAGGGTATTTACTATGTCGTAACGGGACTCTGGCCGCTGTTCAGCATCTCCAGTTTTCAGAAGGTGACGGGGCCCAAAACCGACCTGTGGCTCGTGAAGACGATCGGTGCGCTGATCTTTATTTCCGGATTGGCTATTCTGATTGCTGTCACGCAGCCGGTCAGCATCAATACGAATCCGAGCATTCTCGTGCTCGCGATCGGTGAAGCTCTTGTCCTCATGCTTGTCGATTTGATCTACGTATTTCGCGGACGGATTTCCCGAGTTTACCTCGCGGATGCCTTGGCTGAGCTTGCGATCATCATTGCTTGGATCTTGCCGCAATCCGGAGCATAATCGGAAATTGATGGCACGCCCGATTTGTATCAATCGCATGTCAATTTTTTTTGCGTTAGCCCTGATCGTCGGCGTCGCGTTACGGCTCCTTTGGCCCGGTGACATCGAGTATAAAGGCGACGAACGTTACGTTTTCGAAGCAGTCCGGAATACGTTATCCGGAAGAGCTCCCTGGCCATCCTTGGGAATGAGTTCAGGAGTCGGCATCCAGAACCCCGGTTTGAGTATTTGGGTTTTCATTGTGCTCGGCTCGATTTTCGGCGCGGATTCTCCGGTCGAGCTTGCGCGCGCTGTTCAGTGGACGAATATTTTCGCGATGGTCGGGCTGCTGGTTTTTATTTTTCGCTGCGTTCCCGAGGAGGATCGGGAGAGTTGGCTTTGGGGAGCGGCTCTTGTGTTTCTGAATCCTTTTGAAGTGCTTTTCCAAAGAAAGATTTGGGCGCCTTCGGTTTTCCCTCTCCTGACGGTAGCCATGCTTTCGGGCTGGTGGTTTCGGCAACGCGCCCTTGGTGCTTTTGTTTGGGGGGGGATCGGCGCACTTCTCGGACAGGTGCAGATGGGGGGCGGCTTCCCTCTGGCGCTCGCGTTCGTCCTGGGAACTCTTGTGGCCGGTCGTGGCAGGGGAGTGCGCTGGGGCTATTGGCTTCTCGGCTCTTTGTTGGGCGTTCTGCCCATGCTGAATTGGTTGCGCTATCTCTGGGGCGTTGTTCAGAGCGGGTTGCCGCCCAGTTATCATGAATTTTACCAGCAGCTTTCGTCTCAGACCCATCCGCTTTCTTCCTGGATGGACCAGATTCCCGGCCAGTTCTGGTGGTTATGGAGTACGGGAGCGGCAGGAATCGGGCTGGATTACTCGCTTCACCGCGAGGTCTGGGCTTTTCTCGCCTGGCCGGAGCTGAACGGGGCGCCGACCTACCTTGCGGGAGTTCTGAGCGGGATCGCGGCTCTTGTATTGCTGCTCATTTTGCTGCGAACGGCTCGGGAGATCTTCTACCGCGATAAAAGCAGCGGCGTTTCACTCGTGCAGGGACTGATCGGGGCTAAGGTCGTGAGCAACACGACTCTGGCTCTCGCGAGCTCATTCTTCTGGTTCGGCTTTATTTTTACCGTTTCTCCATTTTTCGCGCACCGGCATTATCTTCTGGTTGCGTTTCCCTTTCAGGGCCTTTGGCTGGCGCGTTTGGCCCTCTGGAATTCCGATCAGCAAAATGTTCGCACGGGAAGAATTCTTCTCGGCATCATGTGTCTCGCGCTGTTCGGGATTTCTCTGCTCTTCATGATCTACATTCACGCAAACGGAGGGGCTCCCACGGGGGATTTCGGCGTGGCGTACTCATCGCAAGGCCAGGGTTAAGAGCAGGACAGGGCGGCTGGCGCGCTCATATTCGAAACGGCTTGCTTGTCGCAGGCCTGCTTGAGAGAATGTTTCGCATGCGATTCACTCATTTTATTTTTGTGCTGCTGGGAACATGTTTTCTGAATTGCGGTTTTGCCAAAGAACCTTGCCAGCCCGTGACTCACGACCTCGAAGCCGCGGTCAAACAGTCCCAAAACGGTGGGCCCGCATGCAAGGAATTCAGCGCGAAAATGGAAAAGCTTCTGGCCACGGATAACACGGTCGCAATGGACGTGTTTCGCATTCCGAAAACTAAAGTCTTGGCCGAAGAACTCTGGACAGTGCTCAAGACTTATCCGGGAGCCGATCCCGCGGCCGCCAGTATTCCGGAAATCCTCAAAACCGCGGCCCGAACGCCGGGATGTGAATTCGACATTCGACCGGTCTTCTCAGTGATGGGTTGTAATTCCATGGTTTTTTCGGATGGCTATCGCGCGTTGACCGGCGCCGCGAAGGAGTACCGATTCTCGGCGTCGAGAAAGCGCGAGATTGCAAACAAGTTTTTTGAACAGGGCGTTCGCATTCTGCAGACGGAGCCTTCGTTTCTGAGCGGACTCCTCCTGAACAGGCTGGCTGATCAGTTGATTCGGGAGCGGCTGATCACGGTGAGTGATCCGCTCTTCGTGCTCATGACTGATCTGTATGTCCGGTATGATGCACTCTACGACGAGGTCAGGACGCGCAATGCCAAGGCAAGCGTTGCCTTAAAAGACAGGGACCCGCAGAAACTGAATATCGATCAGCAGAAGCCGCTTCGTGAAGCGATGATGTTCGAGATTCTTCAGAGCTATCGGCTCGCCATTGAGTTACAGCGGGTGTTCGAGCGAATCGCGCGGTCATCTGCTCCAAATTAACGAGCACTCAACGAGAGTGCTTGATGCCAAAATATTTTTGAAATGCCGCCCGCCGTGTAGCAAACTAGTCGAGGAACTTAAGAGCTCGAACAGTATGGATGCATCGGGGGCGCCTATGAACATGAAAAGATTTCCGTTCAATTATAATTTCGGCGAAACCGAGCTTCAGGTCAGAGTCGGCAACTGGACGATTCGGAGAATCCGGTATTCTGATATCGAAGACCTGAATGAAGGCTGCCCGCCCTGGAACGAGCATTGGACTAACTTTTGGCCCGTGCGGTATATCACGGTTCGCAGGAAAACGGGCTTGATCAAAAATTTTGTGGTCTCACCGCCGGACCCGATGAAGTTTATCGATGAGCTGAAACTCAGAATCGCACCTCTCAGAATGGACCGTCAGGAGCGCTGAGTATTGGCAGAGCGGTTCGAAGCTTATATTTCGTCGTTTCTTTCAGGTGATTCGGCGATCGCCGACCCGGAGTTGGCGCTCATTGATCGCGAAAGCGAAGGTTTGAGCGATCTCGAGCCCTCGATCGGCCCGGCTGCCGGAGGGCTCCTGGCATTATTGGTTCGGTTGATGAACGCGAAACGTGTTCTGGAATTCGGCACGGCCCTCGGTTACTCGACGATTTGGCTCGCTTCCGCGCTGAAAGAAACCGGTGGAACGCTGGTCTCGGTGGAATTACGAAAAGACCGCTGCGAGGCCACGCTCAGGCACGTCAACAACGCCGGGCTCGGGAATCGTGTTCAGGTGATCTGCGGGGACGCGGAGGAGGTCGCTCAGCAGCTCTCCGGGCCGTTTGATCTCATTCTTCAGGATTCGGCGAAGGCGCTTTATCCGAAAATGCTCGAACGGTGCATTCAGTTGGCGCGAACAGGCGGCCTGATAGTCGCGGATGATGTGCTTTTCAAGCCTATGGGAATGCCTGAAAAGTACAGTACGCCGATTCACGAATATAACGAGGCAGTCTTCAAGGATCGGCGGCTCCGGAGTGTGATCCTGCCGGTGGGCGATGGTGTTTTGTTGAGTTATAAGAGGAGTGAGTGAGAAGGTTTGAAAGAATGCGGCGGGTCCGGTGTTGTTCCGAACCCGCTTCGAATAGCTTGCTAAATGTTTGGTGCCGGCTGACAGGATAATTCAGACTTGAACTGCTTGGCGATGTGGCGGCCCTCGCCAAATGCACCTCCGCCCAGCCATACCTCGATTTCATGGCCTTCGACGGTATCGTTGGGAAGCACCCTACTCTGGAGGTGCAGAACAACTAACTGATTGGCTTCATTGCTGATCGGAATGGAAAAGGTGGTCTGGAAGTGATTATGTATGCCTTGCGCCCATTCAAAGACCGAGTATTGGAACGATGATTCCGATTTCT
>Ga0208245_1000244_pt1 | contig 51343 bp, 62 predicted proteins | sample RifOxyC1_FD_184035 | JGI IMG/M metagenome (GOLD analysis project Ga0208245, IMG submission 184035) | Soil microbial communities from Rifle, Colorado - Rifle Oxygen_injection C1 (SPAdes) | ecosystem: Environmental > Terrestrial > Deep subsurface > Rock core/Sediment | place: Rifle, Colorado... | reverse complement strand
GTGATTTAATCGACGGGTTAGATTCTTCCAAAAGTTGTTTTTCAAGTTTTCTCTCGATATAGCTTACCTCAATTTCCTTTAACATTTCTGTTAACTCTTTATCTTTTAGCTCTATACCTTGTTTTTCTGCAATTTTAGTTAAGATTTGAAGTATTTTGGTGATTTCTCTTTCTGAAGCAATATTTACCTGCATGTCAATTTCTTCTCTGAGATTACTGATAAAACTTTGTCTATTTTGGCTCATCAAAACTATCAAAGTTAAAACTATTGCCTCCAATGAAACAATAGTGGTCATCAGTATAAATGGGAATGGATCAAATATTGAGATATTTGGAATTTTACCGGTATTAATTAGAATCCAAATTGTAAAAATTAAAACATTTAATATCAGAAACGAGAAGCTTCCAAAAGTGGAGGTTAGATTGTCTGCAAATCTAATAGACCAAGGCCTTTGTCTTAATTCTTTTGCTTCAAAACTTTGTACTACCTTGCTCATCTCAATAATGTTAGAATACTTTGATGCAATATAGCAAGTCTACATTGAAAAACGGACTTAAAGTTCTAACTATCCCCATGCCTTCAGTTCCTTCCGCCACGGTCACCGTCTGGATTAAAACGGGATCAAGGAATGAAAACAGTAAGAACAATGGTATAAGCCACTTCCTGGAGCACATGGGATTTAAAGGAAGTAGCAAAAGACCAACAGCCAAAGAAATTTCTGAAGTTATTGACGGAATTGGTGGAGAATTTAATGCGGGAACAGGTAAAGAATACACAAACTATTATGTTAAGTGTAGAAAAGATGATATAGAAGTTGCTTTTGATGTTCTATCAGACATGATTATTAATCCAATTTTAGACGAGAAAGAGATTGAACGCGAAAAAGGAACAATAATTGAAGAAATTAGAATGTATGAAGACACTCCAATGATGAAAATTGGAGACATATTTGAAAGTCTTATTTATTCAGGAAATAACCTTGGAATGGATATTGCAGGAGAAGAAAAAACAGTCTCGGAGATGAAAAGAGAAGACTTTGTAGATTATAGGAAAAACTTTTACAATTCAAAAAACATGATGGTAACGGTAGCCGGAGGGGTAATGGAAAAAGAAACGTCAAGACTTACCGAAAAGTACTTTGGGGATCTTGCAGAAAGTAATAAACAGTTTAAGGTTAAAGAATTTAAGGAAAGTCAAAAGGCTTCTCAAATTAAGCTACATGACAAGAAAAAGGAACAAGCCCATGTTATTTTAGGGTTCTTGGCAGACGGTAAAAACTACAAAGGAAAATATGCACAAACTATTCTTTCAACAGTTTTAGGTGGTGGAATGAGTTCAAGGATGTTTATAGAAGTTAGGGAAAGAAGAGGTCTTGCCTATGCTGTTAGAACCTCAATGGATAGATATTCTGACATAGGCTACCTTGGTACTTATGCAGGTTTAGATGTAAAAAAAGCAACAGAAGCTGTAAAAGTGATGTTAGATGAATATTATAAAATTGCCAATAATAAGTTTCCTGTAACAAAAGAAGAGTTAACAAAAGCTAAAGAATTCTTAAAAGGTCATTTAGCACTATCTTTAGAAGATACATCTGACGTTAATAGTTTTTTTGGAGATCAGGAACTTTTTAGTCATGAAGTTTTAACCCCAGAAGAAGTGTTTAAAAGAGTTGATAAAGTAACATTAGAAGAAGTGTTTTTTGAAGCTAAAAGACTTTTTGTTCCAGATAGATTAAACCTTGCTATAATTGGCCCTTATAAAAATAGTGAAGAATTTGGTAAGATAATTAAATAATGGAATTAGCTTCAAGTCAATTAGGTGATAGAACAATTAAAGTATTAAATTCAGTAGGAAGAGAAGGTTTAATGAGCCTCGGGAAAAGAATTCCTTTGACATCAGACGGTGAAGGACCAAGTTTAAATAAATTGGTTGATGAATATTGGAATTACAACCACGGAGTTCTCTTAATTCCTTCAGGGAGACATAATGGACTCTTTTTAAGAAATGCTGTTATTGAAGATACTATTGAAGTAGCTAAAAATAACAAATTTCAAAATAGTTTGAAATGTTTGGAATCTTTTGCAAAAAGACCAATTACAGTAGAGCTTAGTTATGACCCAATAAATGGTGAGGTTTACGATGCTTCAAAGATAGATGACTCTATGCCGGATAGGTCGTGGGCACTTGCTGTTAATCCTAGAACAGTGAATGTATCTTTTTCTAAAGATCGTCAGATCTCTGAGGTAGTCTTTGAGATAGATGATGATAGAAATGTGAGCGCTGGTTTAACAAAAGAACAAATTATGGTTATGACTTCAATAGCTCAACATAATAAAAATCACTGGAGACGAAACTCAAACCTATTAACCCCAATGCCGCAAATCAAACGAGGTATTAGAAATACAGAAAAGTTAAGGGGAGGAGAAGACATTTGGAAGTTTTTTGCCCTCCAAAAATAATTAGATTTTGTTATTATTAGAACTAACATGACGGAAAAAATAACTATAATATTTGAATCAAAAAACGGAGGGTTTATTAAATGAAGGGTTTAGAATTTCCAGTAATCGGCACAAAAGTTAAAGGGTTAAATAAAAAATTTGATCTGAATTCACCAGAAGGTAGAAAAAAATATTTTGAGGCTAAAGCTGGAAATGAAATCAAGATAATAAAAAAATACTTGGAGGAAAAAACTTTTGTTGCCTATTTAATAGGTAAGAAAAACTCAGGTAAAGGAACATACTCGCAGATTTTTACTGAAATTTTTGGGGATGAAAAAATAAGCCTTGTCTCAATAGGTGATGTAGTTAGAAACGTAAGTGGTGATTGGGATAATTTTAAGAAATCAGAAAAGTTTAAGAAATTAAAAAAACTGTATAGAGGATATCTTTCTTTTGAAGAAGCTTGCGATACCCTTATTGGTAGGTCAACAGATAAATTACTACCAACAGAATTTATTTTAGCTTTATTAAAACTTCATATTGAGGATTTGAAAGGTAAAACATTATTTATTGATGGACTGCCTCGTGAGATGGATCAAGTCTCATACTCCTTGTATTTTAGGGACTTGATAGGTTATAGAGACGATCCTGATATGTTTATACTAATTGACATTCCAGAATCTGTAATTGACGAGAGAATAAAATATCGAGTTGTTTGTCCAGAATGTAAAAATACCAGAAACATCAAGTTATTAGTAACCAGTAAAATAGATTTTGATGAGAAGAGCGGTAAATATTATCTTTTATGTGATAGTCCGAGATGTTCTGGGGGACATAGAATGTTACCAAAGGAGGGAGATAACCTAGGTATAGGACCGATTAGAGGAAGGCTTGATAAAGATGAAGAAATATTAAGAAAAGCGTTTGCGCTTCATGGAATACCAAAAATTTTATTAAGAAATCATGTGTCTCTGGCTGAAAGTAAGGAATTGTTTGATGATTATGAGATAACTCCAGAATATTCTTTTGAAAGAAAGAATGGAATAATTAAAACAGTTGAAAAACCTTGGTCTATAAAAGATGATAGCGGCGTTGAATCAGTAAGCCTCCTTTCAGCTCCTGTTGTAATAGCCCTTCTGAAACAGCTTGCAGAAATTTTAGAATAAGAGTTCTACTTTATTTGTACAAAATTCTATAGAATATTTGGTCGGGGAGGGCAGAATTGGACTGCCTGTTTCTGCATCCCGAATGCAGCGTGTTACCGATACACTACACCCCGAAAAAGCTATGTGTCCCCGGGGAGAATTGAACTTCCATTTAAGGTTTAGGAAACCTCCGTTCTATCCGTTGAACTACGGGGACAATAGATGTATTTTACACTACTTGATGCTTAATGAATATAAATTTGGAGTAGAGGAATCGGAACCTAAATTGGTAAGAATTAATAATTTGCTGGCGTTGACGTAAGGATATGCGTGTGGAGCTATGTAGTTTCCTGAAAAAACTGTTTGTCTATTTGTCCCGTCATAATCCATAATGACAATTTTTCCATCCAAACTCTCAATTAAATGTCGTGATGTGGGTAACCAATAAAGATTAGAATTTTCCTCGCCTACATAATAATTTTTGTCTTCTTTGATATCGTAAATATACTTTTTACCTAGTTTGATATCTCTTTCCTCTTTTTGCGTTGAACTTCCTGGAAGTCTTGGAATTAAGTCGCTTTTTATTTTGGTATCTTCTAATGCCTGATACATAATCATTGTTTCGTCAGGAGAAAATGTAAAAACTTTTGTTTGTCTTTTTAAAAGATCAATAATTTCTAGAGGAAGATTTTTTAGTTCCACGTCTTCCATTTTTTGTTTTTCAAGCCCCCATGTTTTTAAAGTTTCCACCTTTTTATTTGAAATATTTACTCTTTGTGCCTGGGATGTGAATTCATTGGTGTTTAGTAGATATGCTCCTATATTTGTTTCCAAAAGTAGTTCCTGACCATTAGGAGAAAAAAGATAGGTTGAACTATCAATAATACCATCAGCAATCTTTTTTGGACTGTTAGGAAAACCAATAGGTAATGTTGAGACAGACATTATCCAAAGTTCTTCATTGTTAGTGTATGCAATCTTGCCAAAATCGTCTGAAACTACTGGATTTTCTGCCCCGTTGAACGTAATTGGAGACAAAGATGGTGCAGTTTTAAAAAGTTGTGCTGTAATCTGGGTAACTTCCTCTTTTTTAACAGTTAATCTTTTGGACCAGGTGATATATCCTTCCTTTTTTATTTCAACATCATATGAGTTTGGAGAAAGTTTAATATTTGTGTTTGTTGCTCCTTTTAAATCACCATTAATATATATTGAGGCACCATCAGGATCAGACTTTGTGACTAGTATTCCATTGGGTAAAAATTTAAATTTATCTATATCAAAACGATACCCTCTAGCAATTAAGGCTACAAAATAGCCGATTATTCCCACAACCAAGAATGTGGTAAAAAGGATAATTACTCTTAATTTCGTCATATTATAAGTATTATACAATATTGTATAATGCAAGCTGATGCAAAACTTATTTATAAAGAAAAAAATTGCAATTGATTTAGGAACCGCAAATACTCTTGTCTGGGTGGCGGGTGAGGGAATCATTGCCAATGAACCAACTGTTGTTGCTACCTCTGTAGAGGACAACAAAGTAGTGGCTGTTGGTGAGGAAGCTAAAAAAATGTTAGGTAGAACTCCTGATAGCTTGATTGCCAATAGACCAATGAAGGATGGAGTAATTGCAGATTATCAGGTGACTGAAGCAATGCTTAAGTATTTTATAGGCAAAGTTACGGGTAAATTTATCTTTTTGAAGCCTAATGTTATGGTTTGTGTTCCTGCGGGATGCACTCAGGTTGAAAGAAGAGCCGCACTTGATGCTACACTTTCAGCAGGAGCGGCTCATGCTTATCTAATTGATGAGCCTCTAGCAGCAGCAATTGGTGCAGGAATTCCTGTTTCAGCTCCGTCGGGTCACATGATAGTTGATAGTGGTGGTGGTTCAACTGAGGCCGCAGTTATTTCATTGGGTGGAGTTGTTGTACATAAATCTGTGCGTATTGCAGGCACAAAAATAGATGAATCAATAATTTCATTTATGAAGAAAAAACATAATTTGGTAATTGGTGATACTACGGCAGAAGATATAAAAATTAAGATTGGTTCAGCCATAAAGCTTCCTAAAGAAGAAAAATTGGAAATTTCAGGCCGTGATTTGGTTTTTGGTCTTCCAAGAACTGTTGTTGTTACTTCTAGTGAAATTACTGAAGCCATAAAACCGACACTTCTTTTAATGATTGGGGCAATTAAGGCAGTTTTGGAAGATACCCCTCCTGAACTTGCTTCAGACATTATTGATAAAGGAATAGTTATGAGTGGAGGAACATCAATTTTAAGGAATTTTAATAAATTAATTACAGAAGAAACTGGAGTACCAGCTCATGTTGCTGATGAACCTCTTCTTTGTGTGGTGCGGGGAACCGGACTAGTTTTAGAAAACATTGAACTTTGGAAAAGATCAGTTACAACCAAGGGATAAATAACCTATAATTTAGGTCATTAATAATAAATTAATTGTGGATTGTTTGAGGGTAAGTACTAAATTATGAAGCTAAATATTGAACTAATAAATTGTGCATATTTGAACAAAAATGAAATATCTCAAATGGTGAAGTATTTTATAGTAAAGTTGGCAATTTAATAAGTTTTACCTAGGTAAATATTAGTTGATTGCGGTTAAAAAAGGCCAAAAATTGATAAATTTTAGACAAAAAAAGTGAATTTAAAGATGATTTTTATTAAAAATTAGAGAAAATTTGTATGAAAAGGGGTCCAAAACACGGCAATATCTTTGGAATTAGTTTAAGTAGCACTACAACAAAAGAAGTGCTAGTTTTTGTTAGCTCAAGGCTAGAATCAAGAGAAAAGTTTTATATAGTTACTCCAAACCCCGAAATTATGCTCACTGCAAAGAATGATTGGCTCTTAAAAGAAGCTCTTCAAAAAGCTGATTTTGCCGTACCAGACGGTATTGGACTTAAATTTGCTTATAAGTTTTTACACAATGAAAGAATTAACATTATAAAAGGCAGAGAATTGTTTATTGATTTAATTAAATTAGCAGATGAAAAAGCCTTAAGAGTCTATTTTGTCGGTGGCGAGAATGAGGAGGCTCAAAAGTCAATTGATGTTTTATCAAAAGATTTTAAAAATATTGTTTTTAAAACCCATAAAACACCACAGTATGGGTTAAACGGACAGCCTTTTACCGAAGAGGGCAAAAAAGAGCACAAAGAGTTAATGGCATCAATTAAAATGTTTGAACCAAACCTAATTTTTGTCGGTCTTGGAGCTCCCAAGCAGGAAAAATGGATATTAAGGTATTTTTTCAGACTCAATGCCGTTATCGGTGCAATGACTGTAGGTGGTGTATTTAATTATATCTCCGGTAATTCCAAGTTTCCTCCAGAGTGGATGGCTAGGCTTGGTCTTGAATGGTTTTGGAGAGTAGTAAATGAACCCAAAAGAATAAAAAGAATAATAAAGGCCACTATTGTTTTTCCTTGGACAATTATTTTAGTTAAACTTCTTAAACAAAGATTCAAAAGCTAATTTTGCCCTATATAGTTTTCCTTCTACTGCACGGGGGGAAATTTTTAAGATAATTGATATTTCTTTATATGATAATTCTCTATAATATTTAAACCACAAAAGTTTTCTTTTTTCTTCAGGAAGTAGATTTAGTACTTCATTAACTTTATTTCTAAGCTCTTGAAGAACCAACCTTTCTTCTATTGGAAGTTCTTTGGATTCAATCTGAGAAAGTTTTTTAAGTGTGGGCACGATTAAATGGGACCTGTTGTTAATTTGATCCCTGTAATAATCTGCAATTTTATTTAATGCAATGCGGCATAACCAAGTAAAAAAGGATGATTTGTGCTTAAAAGTTTTATATCCTTTCCATGCTGAAGTAAAAGTTTCAGTTACAATTTGATCAGCAATGTATGGATCAGAGCCTATTTTTTTAAAAACAAAACGGGTAAGAGGAGAGATTGATCTTTTGTAAAGTGATTCAAAAGTCATAATAGTAGTATAATCCTTTCTGGAAATATATGAAAAATTTATATTTAATTAAACTAGGTGGAAGCGTTATAACAGATAAATCAAAACCTTTTACAGCTAGGACTAAGGTTATCTCTCGTTTAGGGAAAGAGATTAAAAGGAAATATATTAACAAAAATACTGATTTAATAATTGGGCACGGAGCAGGATCATTTGCACATGTGCCTGCAGCAAAATACCAAACTCAAAAGGGAATCATTAATAAAAATAGTACTTGGGGTTTTTGTCTAACTGCAGACGCAGCTATAGAAATAAACAGAATTGTTGTCAAAGAACTCTTAGAATTAAAGATGAAGGTAGCTTCTTTTGCTCCAATGAGTTTTATTTATGAAGGTAGAATAATAACTGAGCACATTCAGAAAGCTTTGGATATTGCAATAACTCCGGTTATCTATGGTGATGTAATAATGGATAGGGTAAAGGGATTCCATATAAATTCAGGGGAAGCTACACTTGATCTTCTGGCAAAGAAACTGGCAAAGTACTATAAAAAAATTACAGTTATCTATTTTTCAGACACAAATGGAGTATATGATAGCCAAGGTAGGACTATTGAAAAGATAACTCCAAAAAACTTCAAAGAAGTCCAAAAGTATATAACAGGAAGTAAAAATACTGATGTAACAGGTGGAATGATATTAAAGGTAAAAGAAAGCTTAAATTTGGTTAAAAAACTTAATGCAGAGGTTTATATCATGAATGGCTTGGGTAAAGGAAAATATACGAAGATTAGTAAAAATTAGTCTACACCTGTAATTGGCCCAAGACCTAATTCAGCCCTGTCTTTATTGACTTTTTCAAAAAAAGTTTGAACAGCAGCATCTCTTTCAGCTTTTATTTCCTGTTCTGTTTTTGGTTTGGGTTTGGAAGCCTCGCCTTCAGAGTTTGCCCCTTTTGTTTCTGGTCCAATTGTCATGCAAGAGATTATATATCATTTTTCAAAAATTTCCAGAATAGTTTTAATTTAATGTTTAAAACTATGACTATGTTATAATTTTTCGCATGACCAAAATAGTTTTAGTAGATAAAAATGATAAAGTTTTAGGTTTAAAAGAAAAATTTAAAACACATAAAATTCCTGTTCCACTCCACAGAGCAATCTCAATAGTTATTTTTAATAACAAAAAAACCCAAATGCTAATTACAAAAAGATCGGTCAAAAAACCAACATGGCCTGAATTCTGGAGTAATGCAGTTTGTTCACATCCTTATCCTGATGAATCTTACGAAGCTGCTGCCAAAAGACGTTTGATGGAAGAAATTGGAATTAAAACACCTTTAAAAAAGATTTTTCAATTTATTTATAAATCTGAGATGAAGAATAAAATTTGGGGTGAGAATGAGTATGATATTTGTTTTGTGGGTAAGTTTAATGGACCGATTCATACTAATCCTGATGAAATTGCAGGTTATGAATGGATTGCAATTAGTGATTTAAAGAAAGATTTAAGGAAAAACCCTTCAAAATATACTCCATGGTTTAAGATAATGTTAAAAAAGATGAAAATTTAATATTTTCTCTCCAGAATGAATTCAATAAGTTCTCTTAGTTTTGTTCTAGCTGGTTCATGAGATAAAAACCTTAAGTCTTTCTCAAAAATTTCTTTTGCAATATCCTTTTCTTTTAAGGCCTGTTTTTTTGTGTATTCAATTCCTTTAGTATTGGCAAGTGTGCTTTTTCCCTCTTTTTTATCTTGTTCTAGATCCAAGATATCATCAACTAATTGGAAACAACGACCCAAGTGTAGCCCAAACTCTGTGATTTTATTTAATTGGTGTTTTGTAGCACCAGCAACAATTGCCCCAAGTCTCATAGGTCCTGCCATTGAGTAATAGGCACTTTTACTGTCTGCTACAAAAAAATATCTCTCGTCTGTTAATTTTTGTTTTTTATTTGTCCAAATCTGTTCTACTCCTTGGCCAAGGGTGGTGCGAAGTATAATTTTATAAAATTCATCAAATATTAATGTATTTTTGCAGTCAGCTACTATTTTCCACATAATTGCTTCTAGAGTGTCACTAGCATTAATTGCCAATTCCACACCATACATTTTATGTAGTGTAGGTTTATCTCTCCTTTTTTCTGATTTGTCTTCAATATCGTCTGAAATTAATATCCATTCTTCAGAAAGCTGCATAGCTGAGGCAATTTTTATGGCAAGTTTATTATTAACACCTAATGCAGAGGCTGTTAATAGTACTAGAGTGGGGCGTAAGTATTTACCCTTTCTCTCGGGATATTCTTTGTTGATTTTCCAGTAAAGATTAACTTCCTTTTTAAATTTAGCTGGTATCAAAAACTGAGCAGGGTATTTAGGATCTTTTAAATGTTTTTCTATTTCTGGCCAGACAATCTTCTTGGTTTCATTAAGTGTATCCTGTATCATTGTTGTATTATAATACAAACATGTCTGAATTGATTTCACTTCCAAAAGGCACTGTTATTCCAAATCATATTGCCATGATTTTAGATGGTAACAGAAGGTGGGCAAGGGCAAGGGGACTTAAACCTTGGGAAGGCCACTATAATGGCTATTTAGCTGTAGAAAAACTAGCAAAAGCAGTAAGAGACTTGGGAGTTCACACTTTTACTGTTTGGGCTTGGTCAACTGAAAATTGGGAAAGACCACAAAAAGAGATTGATGCAATAATGGATCTTTTTAGAAAAGCCTTAAAAACAAAAGAAAAAGAATTTCATGAAGAAAAAGTAGCACTTGTTCATTTAGGAAGAAAAGATAGGTTACCGGAGGACATTAGAGAAAGTTTGGTAAGAATTGAGGCTGAGACTAAAAAATATTCTAAAAATCATATTTATAATTTGGCTGTAGATTATGGGGGAAGAAGTGAGATAGTGAGGGCCTGTCAAAAAGCAATTAATTCAGAGATTAAATCAGAAAATTTGGATGAAAAAAGTTTTGAAAAGTTTCTTGATACATATGGACAGCCTTACCCTAATCCTGATTTGTTTATAAGAACATCAGGAGAGCAAAGAACTTCAGGGCTTCTTCCTTGGCAGCTTGTTTATGCAGAATATTATTTTGCAGATACACATCTTCCCGACTTTACTCCAGAGAGGTTAAGAGAAGCAATTCTAGACTTTTCAAGAAGAAGAAGAAGGTTTGGGGGAAACGATAGTGTAGAACACTTTGCTTTTGATCCACATTTAGTTGCAAACCTAGAACTTAAGTGGTGGAGACTTGGAAAAATTCCAGAAGGAGTTAGTTTTATGGAGTATTCAATAGAACACTTGAGAAAACAATACGGATTGTCAAAAGAATTAGCTAAAAAAGCAGCCAAATTTACTTTAGAGGCTCTTCTTTATCAAGAAAAAGAAAAATGGGACAAGGCAAAAATCTCGTTAAAGAAATTTTATAAACTAATTAAAGGGGAACTTAAACTTGCATTTGAACCTGAAATTGTAGCTTCTTTGGAGGTTGAAATGAGAAAACAAAAAGGAGAAAGTGAAGAATTAACAAAAGAACACTTAGCAGAAGTATATAGAATTTCTCTTTTTCAAGCAGCAAAAGCGGCTCACTTAAGAGTTTTAGCGAATGTAGCTAAGAATAAAGGAAATTGGGGAGAAGCAGAAGATTATCTTGAAAAATATTATAGAGCTTTAAAGGAAAGAGTAGCCTAAATTCACCTGAAAGTAGTCCATTTGTAGTTAAGTTGTTAGTTATCCTTGAAATTAATCACTAAATGCCCATTGACATCGATGTTCTACTTTATTATATTGTGACCAAGATTGATTAGAGATAGGCAGGAGAATATATCAAAATGGAACCAACTACTAAAAAGCAAGTCAAGTTAGAAAATCTACCAGATTTATTAACTGTTAGAGAAGTTTCAGAATTATTGCGTGTTTCACCATTAACTATTAAAAGATGGGGAAAAAGAGGAAAACTTCCAGCAATTAGGATCAACTCAAGAGGGGACAGACGCTACAAAAAAGAAGCAGTCCTCTGGCTTCTAGGCATGCAAGCAAAAGAATAAAGTGGATAGAGAGTCTTTTAAAATACATGCAAATATAACTGAGGCTGAATTAGTTTCTTTGTTAAAGACAAGGTTTATTCTTCCGGAAAGGGACCCTGTGAATAGAAGGGGTGATTTTTCTGAATCTCAAATAACTAGAGCAAGAAAAGCTGTAGATATTAAAGAAAAACATCCTGATTGGACATGGGATCATATCACATCTGAAGCTAATAAAGAAATAAATAGAGAAAAATTTAGTAGATATAATAAAAAATAAATCCCCTTAACTAGCCAACACACTTCTTCTTAATCATCCAAAAACACCAAGTGGTGTTCATGAAATCAAAGATTAGTGTGTCGGCTAGTGTGAAGTCTAGTAATCATTTTCCTAAGGTAGTAAACCATACTTTGACAGTATATATTTGAGTATACTGAAAAAATATGCAACCGTAGGGGGGATAAACATCCCTGCGAATCTACCCATTAACTGGAGCTCAGTCCATCGCTGGATTGTGATACTTGAATTCGTGAGCCAGAAGCTCATCGATAGCCTTATGGCCAAATCCAAATTCACCAATTGGAGCAGACCTCCAAATACTGGGTAACTTAGTACACTAAACAGTACCACCCCTACATTTCCGAACAGTCGCGAAACCATTCCTGTATAGCGCATCGCGAAACCAATAATAACTATCATGGTGCTCCACAGAAACGGTCCGAACGCGCCGATAAAAACTGCTCGGTTCTCGGCTTCGGCCGTGGCGGGGTCGGTATAGCTTGTCGGCCAAAGTACATAGGATAGAACAATGGCTCCGACCACAAAGATGATCACCTGTACAGGTACATAAAGGACTTCAAAGTTGTTTTTATACGCATATATTTGCAGTAATTGTGCTAATGCATACGAAAAGCAAAACAACAAATAAGTCCCAAGGACGGTATTGCTCAACCACTGATCATCAAACCCCATTTTTTCCTCCTCGTATTGACGGAGTTCGGGGTCATCTATGTCGCTCGGAGGAGCAACATAGGTTACTTCATTCACAACAGTCAGTCTTGCTATTGGCAGATCAAACTCAGCCAAGAGCAAATCGACTCCTTGCCAGATGGTCAAGATTATAACAATAAAAATTATTGGCCATCTCAACCTTGGTGCCAAATAGGCAATGCCTATTACGACCATGAGAACGATAAACCAAGAGATCCACATTGTGATGTGAATTTCGTAGGCCTCAAACATCGCGATAATAGAGAATCCAATCACGGCTAGTACTAGCCATAAGAAGTCCCTATTAGGTTTTTGCTGCTCTTCCATTGTAGCCTCCTTTCAGGCTTAAGTGTTTAGAGAGTGAGTGGTATTTTTTGATATCAAGGGTTCCATTTCCCTTGTTGATTTTTTCTAGACTTCTTGTCAAAGAACTACAAATTAATTCCATTAATAACTTCGAGTGCTTTACCCGACTTATTTTTGAAGCCTATAGTGTATCAAATAAAGTAAAATTATTCAAATGATTATAGGTTTGATTTATAAAATATTATAAGATGAATTGAATGTACTTAGTGAATTTAATCAAATTTTTGGATATTCCAGAGTTTGTTATAGATTCCGTCCTTGTTATTTAATAAGTCTTTGTGTGTTCCTACTTCAACAATCTTTCCTTTATCCATGACTACAATCCTATCTGCTTTGGCTATAGTTGATAGTCTATGAGCAATAACAATTGTTGTTTTACCATTAGCATATTTCCAGAAAGCTTCCTGAATTAATTTTTCAGATTCTGAATCTAGATGGCTTGTGGCTTCATCAAAAATAATTATGTCAGGTTTACTTATTATCATTCTGGCTATGGCCAATCTTTGTTTTTGGCCTCCTGAGAGTTTAATTCCACGTTCTCCTACATTTGTCTCATATTTTTGTGGTAATTTTTCTATAAAATCAGATAAATTAGCCATATTTGCAGCTCTTAATACTTCTAATCTTTTGTTTTTATTTGCACCATAGCCAATGTTGTAACCAATTGTATTGTTGAAAAGTACAGCTTCTTGGGGAACAACTCCAAAAAAACCTCTTAAGTTGGCCTTGGTAAAGTTTTTGATGTCAATTCCATCAATTGTAATTTTTCCTTTTGTGGGATCAAAAAATCTCATTAAAAGCTTTGTAATTGTAGTTTTTCCTGATCCTGATCTTCCGACAAAGGCAATACTTTCACCCTTTTTAATTTTTAAGCTTAGGTTTTTAACTGCATTTTTTGTTCCACCTTGATATGAGTGAGAAACACCTTTAAATTGAATTTCCCCTAAAACATTTCTTTTTTTGATAGGATTAACGGGGTCAAGGACTTCTTCTTTGTAATCCAAAAGTCCAAAGTATTTTTCTATATCTGCATAGTTTTTGGCTAAATCGCGGGTTGACCAGACCAGATCCCAAAGTTTAGGATAGAAATTACTTAAAAATCCGGTAATTAAAACAAAATCAGGAACAGTCAGCTTTAAATTAATTGCTTGATTAATGGTTATGTAAAGTACAAAAAATATACTTAAGTTGATTAACGTGCCCAAAGTTATATCAATTAATCTGAATGAATTTCCATACCCCCAGAGTGCTTTCTTCCAAGGTATAAAAGACTTTTTGAGCCTGCTGTTTTCCCATGTTTCTTTGGCAAAAAGTTTAACTGTTTCAAAATTAATTAAATTATCAGTGATAATTCCGCTTATAGCATCCTCTTCGTGATTAAATATTTTTCTTTTATTTACATTGTTGGCTACCAAGAATTTAGCTGCAACAATAGTTAAAATAAGAGAAAGAGTGGTCAAAACAACAATTAATGGGTTTAGTTGAATCAAAAAATAAACCATAACCAAAAATCCAATAGCAACACCCAACATTCTGACATGGACATCATGGAAAAAAGAAAAGAAAGCTCCATCACCACGTTTAAAGGCAGAAATTAAGCTTCCTGTTGACTTGTTGGTATGAAATGAAAAATCCAAATCTGAGACGTGCTTAAAGATATCCAATCTTGCATTTTTAGATGCCTCAAAAAGAATAATGTCTCCTATATAAAAAGCAAAAAGATCAGAAATTACTCCAAATAAGCGGATTCCAATGAACAAAAACAAAAGATTAATTAAATATGTTTTATCTAAATCTGGAATCTTTTCTACAAAGGTTTTGTAAAAGTAAGGATTTAGATTGTAGGCAATATTACTTACAACAACCAATAGAAGAAAAAGAGCAAAAAGCCCTTTGTTTTTTAAAAGATAACGATAAAAGGTCGCAAAGATCTTAAATATTGACATAGGGAGCAGTAATTATAACACAGCTAAAACTTGCAAAATAGCCCATAATTTTATATAATTTCGATCAAATCAAGGAAGCCCTTGATAACTTTTTCCTGAGGAGGAAAAAATGTGTAAGTGTATTTGCACACCGAAGCAAAGTGGTACGAATCCGAAGTGTGATGAGTGTCATCCTGGTCGGTTGAAACCAAAAGGTCATGATAAAGTTACACATGACGAAAAAAAACAACGGGCCAGCCATGGAAGACTCGGAATTGTTTTGGAAAAATTTGAACCAAAACCTGAGGATTGTGCCGAATAGAAAAAATGATTGACAAGGGCAACCTTGTCAATCTTGAAAATTGCAAGAGCAAAGATGCGCTCTTGATAATTATTTATAGGTGTTTGTCAAGGTACCTGACGATTTTTAAAAATATAAAAAAAATAAAAAAATCAATCGTCAGGTACCAAGCAAGTTTTTAATCTGGTTGGGAATATCTTTGAAGTTTTAACTCTCTTGTTCTCTTCGAATTATAGCCTCTGAATCTTCTTCTTTAACTAAAGATCCTTCTTGAGATGTTTGTTGGGAGCTTTCTGTTAAACTAGCCCAAGGTAGACTACCATCAATCTCGTCAAAAATTTGACCTGCCTTTCCTGCTGTTCCTGGCTCGGCCCATTTACTTATGCTTGCGCCGTTTAATCCTTGTGGTGGCCTTTTTCTTCTAGTAGCCATAGTTTAAGGCTATTTTATTGGAGATATGATATAATGCAAGCACTAATTTTTAATTTCCATGAAGAAAACATTTGTATTGGTTCTAATGGTTTTGTTTTTGTCTTTTCCTTCTTTTGTTGTGGCTAAAACTCCTATTGCTAGTCCATCAGCTACCCCTGTTGTGGTAACACCTAGTCCTGAGCCTGTCAGAGTGGATATAACCCAAAAAAGTGAAGAAGCTATTGGTCCATTAGAGAAGCTTATCAAGGATCAAAAACTAGGTAGTGTCTGGCCAGCTAACCCAATTAAATATGCAATAACCAATGCTGTTAATTCTGGAGTTCCTGCAAATACAATAGTACTTCTTTTGTTGCTCCCAATTGTGGCTACAGTTATAGCAATCACGAGACAAATAATTGGAATTCGTGGTTTTGGTATATTTTTGCCAGCAGCTTTATCAGTTACTTTTGTGGCTATCGGACCCATTCTAGGAATAATTTTATTTTTAGTTATAGTTGCAATTTCAACTGTTGTTAGGGTGTTAACCAGAAAACTTAAGTTAAAACTTCAATATTTACCCAGAATGGCACTTATATTGTGGTTTGTATCATTTGGTATTCTTGGAATCTTGTTTGCCTCGCCTTGGATAAATTATTCAGCTTTAAAAAATGTTTCTATATTTCCTGTATTAGTTCTTACCTTGTTAACAGAAGACTTTACTAGAATTCAGCTTGGAAAATCTGTTAAGACAGCTATTGCCATAACATACCAAACTTTAATTTTATCTTTAATTTCATATCTATTTTTAACTTTTGCGCCTCTTCAAAAGTATGTTTTGTTAAATCCTGAAATTTCTCTTGGAGTTACTTTCATAACGGATTTAATTCTAGGAAGATACATTGGCTTAAGGTTTATGGAATATTATAGATTCAGAAAGCTAATTAATTCAAAATAAGTAAAGATCTAAAATACAAAAATTATGAAAATCTCTTCAATTCTAGGTCTTAACTCAAGAGGTACTTTATATACCGGAAGGTATAACAGTCGAAAAGCTAAAAAAATAGCAGATTCCAAATTGCAAACTGATAGAGTCTTACGTCTTGCTGATGTTCCTCATCCTGATATATTTGTTAAGTTTAAAAATCCCAATGATGTTTATTCGTTTGATTGGAATACCTTACCAGAAGCTTTTGCTCTTAAGCCCTCCAGAGGTTTAGGTGGTGAAGGAATTGTCGTTGTAAAAAAGAAAGTACAAAATGGATGGTTAACTACTCAGAAAACTAGAGTTACTGTAGAAGATTTAAAACTTCATACACTTGATATATTAGAGGGGGCTTATTCAATGGGAAATGAACCAGATGTCGCTTTTGTTCAAGAATATGTAGGTAGGCACAGTGCTTTTCGTAAATTAGCATTTCGCGGAACTCCAGATATTAGAATTATTGTTTTTAACAAAATCCCTGTAATGGCAATGTTACGTTTACCAACCAAGGAAAGTGGAGGAAGAGCTAATCTGCATCAAGGGGCACTAGGATTGGGGATTGATATTGCAACAGGAATAACAACAAAAGCTATTTGGCATAATGAACAAATTTTGTATAAACCTGAGACAAATAGAAAACTACGAGGAATTAAAATACCCAGTTGGAACAAGATATTAGAAATCGCAGTTAGTGGTCAAATAGCCTCGGGATTGGGGTATGCTGGAGTTGATATAGTACTTCATCCTGAAAAAGGACCTCAAATTATTGAGTTAAATGCACAACCGGGTTTATCAATTCAACTTGCAAATATGGACGGATTGAAAAGAAGATTAGATAGGGTAGATGAGATGGAGGTAAGAGATGGAGTTCATGGAGTTAAAATTGCCAAGGCATTATTTGGAAGTATCTCGGGAAAGATTAATTTGGAAGATACTCCAATATCTATTAAAGCTGTTGAAGAGATTAAAATCGTTGATGCTGAAAAGATAAGACACAGAGTTCTTGCAAAAATTGATACTGGTGCTTGGTCTTCAGCAATTGACAAATCATATGCTAGAAAATTAGGTCTTCTTAAGAAGAAAAATATTCTTTGGTATAGAAAGAAGATGTCATCTTTGGGAATGGAAGAAAGACCCGTTATCTCAGTTCAATTTTATTTAGCAGGTAAAAAAATTAAGACCAACATGACTGTGGCTAATAGAAAACTTCTTCGTTATGATATCCTTCTTGGAAGGGTTGATTTACAAGGGTTTTTAGTAAGTCCTGAAATTGAAAAAGAAAAGTTAGTACAAGCAAAATGGTCATGAAAAATAAAATATTAATATTAACGTCGGGTAAAGTTTCTAAACTTGAAGGATTTAATGGTGGGAACCTTACAAAAGGGTCGTTTGATGATGTTTGGTTTAGTTCAGACAATAAAAATCTAATGATTAATGAAGAAGATATAAAAAACTTTGATCTAATATATTTTAGAATGGTGGGTAAAAGTTTAGAAATTGCTACACTAGTTGCCAATTATGCAGTTAAGAACGGGGTAAAAATAGTTGACAAGATGTATGAAAAAGCCCATCTAATGCCTCTAAATTTAGCTAAATCAATTGAAACCAAAAAACTTATTGAGGCTGATATTCCAATGCCAAAGACAGTTTTCGGAAAATTCAATCACCTGCCATTTCCATTTATTGTTAAGTCTACGAGCTCTTCAAGAGGTAGGGAAGTGTGGATGGTCAAAAATAATGAAGAATTGGAAAATTTAAAAAAGGAAAAATTTAAAAAGAATAAATTTTATTTTTGTCAGGAATTAGTACCCAATGCTCAAAGAATTAGAGTTTTGGTTGTAGGTGATAAATGTTTAGGGGCAATTGTCAGACAAACTAAATGGAATAAAGATGAAACAAAAGATACTTTAAGTCCAATACCTGAAAATGTTAAACAATTGGCCTTAAAAACAGTAAATGCAGCTGGTCTTGATATTTGTGGAATAGACATTCTAGTTAATAAAAAAACAAATAAAGTGTATGTAATTGAGGCAAATGCGGCTCCGTCTTGGAAACTTATTAATAAATATTGTGGGATAATAGTAGAAGATGAAATCATTAAATATTTACAAAAAAAGATTTAAAGAATTTGGTGTATGCCACAAATCCCTTTTATGGCAGTCCAAGGGGGCGGCTCATCAGAGGTTTAGGCAATTCTGGGCTGAAATTGATTTTGATAACAAATCCGTTCTTGATATCGGTTGTGGTTTTGGTGAAATGGGTAACTTTTTAACAAAAAGATATAAAAATGTCTTATATAAAGGTATTGATATTACGGATGAATTTATAGTAAATGGAAATAAACTTTACCCAGAGCTTAACCTTGAAACAGCCGACTTTTTCACGCTAACAAAAGCCGAAAGGTATGATATTGTTTTGGCAAGTGGAGTTTTAAATAGTAATTTAAAAAATAATATGGAATATCGTAAAAAAGCTATCAAAAAAATGTTTGACTTGTCTGACAAGTGTTTGGCTTTTAATATGTTGGGAACTCATCCACAATTAAAAAACAATGATAATAGTAATGTTTGGTATGCCGATTCTTTGGAAATATTAAAATATTCTTTAACTTTAACTTCAAGAGTAATATTTCGAGCAAATTATCATCCGAAAGACTTTACTATATTTATGTTTAAAAATAAAAAAACGGTAGTATAATAACAACATGACTGAACAAGAAACCTTAAGAGATGATTTGATACAAATGGACAATTGGTTTTCAGAAATGGATAGAAATCATTCTGTTGGAGAAATAGACGGATTGGTTTTGGATAGAGTTTTGGATCATTTGGGAGCTACGTTGGAAATAGATCGTCAGGAAGAGGCGTCTTTAAAAAGATATTCTAACGCGGCTAGTAGAAAAGGAATGAATGCTGTTTGGAAAGAAAAAAGGTATGACAGTTTTGTCTCGTTTTGTAGAGACTGGATTAAAAATTATGAGGATAAGGAAGGAAACAAGACACTTCCAAAACTTACTAAATCAGGAAGAAAAAATGCTGGGATGAAAGAGTTTTTTCATCAATTTACTGCATTTACCTACGGTGTTTTAAGTGAAGAAGAATTTAAAAGGTTTACAGAGGTCAGGCTAAATAATGGTAAATTATGGCAAGACGGTAAAAAAGAGCAAAGGGAAAAAGTAAAAACTCCAATTTCGGAAGGAAAAAAAGTATTAATTGGTTCAATTCCACCAGGATTTGTGGTTGATTTTTGGAAATGGTTAAAAACTTCAGTCAATGAATAAGTTAGATTTGGTAATTTTTACACAGTATCCTTTAAGTTATGCACCAACTCGTTTAAAAGATGAGGCAAAAAAATTAGGTCTTAAAGTTAAAATTTTTGATTACAAAAAAGTCAAAAATGTTAATAATTTACCAAGTTCGAAATATCTAATACTTCGGGAACCAGACGCAAAAAATAATATTTATCACTTAAGGGATGATATTTTAAATCATTACCTTTTACGTACTACTAAAATATTAAATTACAAATCATATTTAAAGTGGAGTGTATTAGATAAATTTTTACAACACAAAGAGTTTAAGAAAGCAAATATTCCTCACATAAAATTACTTAAATTAAAAAATACAAAGTATCCCTTTATAGTTAAAGCAAAGCTAGGAAGTCATGGTAGCCAAGTATTTAAAATTACTAAAACAGAAGAACTTGAAAAAGTATTGGTTAATTTTAAAAAAGAAGATTTACTTGTACAGGAATTTCAATCTTCAGGATTTGACCTTCGTGTAATCGTTTTGGACGGGTCTATCCTAGGAATAATGAAGAGAACACCACGAAAGGGGCAATTTCTAAGTAATTATTCACAAGGTGGTATTGTTACTAAATACCTGGGGAAAGACAAAGACAAGATAAAGACAATTGCAATTAAAACGGCAAGGCATTTTAAATTAGATTATGTTGGGGTAGATTTAATGAAAGGAAATGATGGCAAATGGAAAGTCTTGGAAGTTAACAGAGCTTGTCAATTTCATGGTTTTGAAAAGGCAATTGGCGTAAATGTCGCACAAAAGTTAATAAATTGGTGTATACTACAGGGTATACATGAAAAAGATATTAGTTTTAGTAGACAAGATAAGTTCAAACAAGAAAAAACTAGTTAGGTTTTTAAACAAGGAATCTGAATCAAAATATAAAGCAGACTTGAGGACTTTTAGTGATTTATGTTTTGAGATCAAGACATCTAAAGTAAAAATAAAAGTTAAGGATAAAGATTTGTCTTCATATAATTTAGTTTTTGTTAGACGTGCTGGTAAATATGTTCGTTTTATGGGGGCAATCAGTAAATATTTAGACCATAATAAAATTTCTTTTATAGATCCTGCGTTTCGTGAAATTGGTATGTCAATGGATAAGGCCAGTAGTGCAATAAGACTGGCTTTAAAAAATATTCCGATGCCTGATACTTATTTTTGTTTTCGGTCTTCACTTATAAATAACAAAGACAAAATAATTAAGAATCTGAATTTTCCAATAATTGCTAAAGCTATAAATTCTCAAAGAAATAAAAATATATTTATATTAAGATCTCCATCTGATTTCGAAAAATTATTAAAAAAGTCAAAAAAAGAGTTTATCTTTCAAAGATTTATAGATATTGAGAAAGAGTTTAGGCTTTTAGTAATGGGTGGAATGGTTGTCGTACTTGAACGCAAATCAATTAGGAATTACAAAAGATTAAAAGTAGAGTATCTTAATCCAGATGAACCGTCTGTATTTTTGAAATTAAATACTGTTTGCCAGGAGATTCATAAAATGGCTTTAAAATCAGTTAAGGTATTAGATCTTGATATCGCGGGTGTTGATATTGCAATTGAAAAGGGAACTAGCAAGAACTTTTTAATAGAAGTTAACAAAGGACCGGGGATTGTTCCTGATGCGAAAACTTCTCCAGAACTTAAAGCCTTTTCTAATTACCTCCAACAAAAAATCCGCTCTTTATAAGCGGATCTCTTGTTATTATTAAAGTTTTTTACTTTAACTCTATTGTTGCACCAGCTGCCTTTAATTTATCAGCTGCGCCTTTTGCGTCTTCTGCCTTTGCATCTTTAAGAACTTCAAAAGGTAAGTTTTCAGTTGCAGATTTTGCTTCTTGAAGACCTAAGTTTTGATTAATCTCTCTTAAAGTTTTGATAACTGCAATTTTATTTTCTCCTGTAGCTGTCATAACTACAGTTTGATTTCCACCAGATTGTTCTGCTGGAGCATCGCCGGCTGGAGCTGCGGCTACTGGAGCTGCTGCTGCGACTGGCATTGCTGAGACTCCAAGTTTGTCTTGAAGTGCAGTTACAAGTTCTGATAAATCAAGAACTGTTAATTTTGAAACTTCTTCTACTAATTCTTCTATCTTTTTGTTGTTAGCCACGTGTACTCACCTCCTTTAATACATATAATAACTTTTGTAAATTACCTTGTAGTACACCAACCAAACCATATGAAGGGGACATCAAAGATCCAATAACTTGACCAAATAGAGTGTCTTTTGTTGGAAGTGTTGAAATTTTTAATAAACCCTCTTTGTTTGTAAAATTACCATCAACAATTCCAACCTTAAACTGGGGGACATTATTTTCTTTGGCAAACTTTCCAATTATCTGAATAGGAGCTACTGAATCACCTTCTGATAAGATTAAGGCAGTCTGACCAGATAATACTTCATCAGTCAGAACTTCTTCTGATATTTTAGCTTCAAGACCTGCTCTTTTGATTAGAGTATTTTTGATAACTGTCATATCAGCGTCTACTTCTTTGAGCTCTTTTTTCAGTTTTTGTTGCAAAGTTACTGAGAGGCCAGCAAAATTTACAAAAATCAAAGATTTTGCTGTTTTTAATTTTGGAGTTAGATCACTAACTAAATTTACTTTATCTTGTTTTAACATATTTTTCCTCTGCTTGATTTACAATCGCAAAGCGAGTGCTAAGCTCTGCTTATGCTTTATACAAGTTTTCTTAGGACAAAAGGTATTATATAGATTGTTTTATCTTAAATCAATAAGGTCCTTTGCGTGGCCTTTTTACTATTGGATGCATAGTTGTTTCCACGACAGGATGGTCTGTGTCTGGTATTTTATCAAGAGGGGATTTTCCTACGCCAATTTCTTGTGCCTGTTTTATCCTTTCTGCAGTTTCACGGTCGTTCGGGTCATCGCTTTCTTCTAAATTTTTTAAATAAGATTCTCCATCTTCATTAGACATCTTGCAATTATGATAAAAATAAATGAGGCGCTTGTCAAATCTGAATTTTTACACTCGGTGACATCGACGATTTCATAAAAGCTCTTAAAATTGTTTTGCTTCCACCAAGTTTTTCTAAAATTGTCTCTGCATTTTTAATAAGTTCCTCATTATTTTGGGAGACTTTTCCAAAAGAGGTATGAACAAGAGGAGCTTCTTTTTCTGTTCTTAAGTTTATCGTGTTTCCTCCAAATTTATAGGCATCTTTAGTTGATTTAATTATTGTTCCGTTTTTAGGATTAGGCATTAAACCACGGGGACCTAATAATTTAGCAAAGACTACAAGTTTTGGCATCATTTCAGGAAGAGCCAGTAAGACGTCAAAATCAATTTTACCTGTTTTTAGCTTTTCAAGTGTTTTATCATCTGCTACTTCTATCTTTTTCTGCTTTCCTGCTGAAAAGGGAAGAGTTACGTTTAGATTTACTCCAACCTTTTTAACTACCAAGTGAATCTCCATTGTTCCATCAAATTTAGAATATGATGCTTCTTTAATTATTTTTACCGCTTCTGGGAGTTTATATAAATTTGATTTATTTATTTTACTTTTAGCTTCTGAATACTTTTTACCTCTTATCTTTTCAACAATTTCCCTTTTTGATTTTTGAACCTCTTTGACCTTTTCTTTTACCTCTTCGGCTACTGGTTCTTTAGTTTCCTCTTCTGTTTTTGAAATCTCTACACTTGGCTTATTTTTAGCCATCTCAGCCTCTTTTTTTGCTTTTTTTTCAGCATATTTTTCAGCGGAAGTCTTTTGAACTTCTTCTACCTCACTTACAAATGCTGTTTTTGTTTTTCCCATGTTTTTTATAATCCTTCAACTTTAATACCCATTGATCTTGCTGTTCCGGCAACTACTTTAACTGCCATGTCTAAATCCTTGGTATTTAAATCATCCATCTTTTCTTTTGCAATTTCTTCAGCTTGGGCTTTGGTTAGAGTTGCAATTGTTTCTCTTCCTGCAGTTCCTGAAGCTTTTTCAACACCTAAAACTTTCTTAATCATTGAAGAAACTGGGGCTTTTTTAATAATAAAGTCAAAACTTCTGTCTTCATAAATTGTAATAACAGCGGGAACAACTTGACCTTTCATGTCTTTGGTTTTGTCGTTATATGCCTTAACAAACTCCATGATGGCAATACCATGTTGTCCTAATGCTGTACCAACTGGAGGTGCAGGTGTGGCTTCACCACCCTTGAGGTTAATCTTAACTAATGTTTTAATTTTCTTTGACATTTTGATTTTTTAAAAATCTCCCACAAATTTATGTGGTGAATGTATTCTAGCAATAAGATATAATAATTGCAATGGCAGAGACAAGTGGTAAAAATGAAAAAGACGCTAATAGGCCCGAATGGTTAGATGCTTTGAATCTTCCTCCAGAAGAAGGATTCCACGCCGGATACCCCCTCAGATCAAATTGAAGAAATTGGAAAAATGTCTGGAGTTGATGTGGATGTAACAGAGATTGGGGGAAGACCTCGAGCTAAGATTACCCTAAGAAGTCTTTTTTTACCTAAATCAAAAAAGAAAAAATAATTAGAATATTTTTTAACATCTATTAAGAATTTGATAAATTAGTTGTTTATAAACCCTAACCGAACTGCCTATTTATAAGAAGGAATTATTAGATAGTTTGCCTGCACACCCAAGCCATAATTATAAAAATTTGCTAATATACCTACTTTATAATTTCCAGGCTTTGCTAGGGTTGGTGATTTAAAAGTTACTTTTACGTCTACACTTTTTTGTGGGCCAACCTGGACGCTAGTTGATGCTAAAATAGTTGTCCAACCAGAAGGTATTTCAAAAGCACTTAAATTGAAGGTTGTTTTTGGACATGTCAATCTATCATTATTTTGAATACGAATTGTATATGTAAGTGGAGTCCCCGCACGAGCACTTTGTGTATTTGGCAGAAGTTTCATCACAGGCGAACCAGTGCAATTATATGGTGGTGCAGATGCTGTTGGTCTTGGTGATGATATCGCTGTAGGAGTAGGTAGAACTAAATAAGCTTTCGGACTTATGTATTTAGCTGTTAGTACACCTATAACTAAAATCGGAAGAATCAATAACATTAAGATTAAAAGAAAACTACTAAATCTTCTTTTTGTTTTAGCCATTAAACTCATTATTTACTAGGGTTTAGTGGTTGTCAACATCCAATTTAAATTTTTTGTATTTGAAGAAAATCAAGTTCAACTGGAGTTTCTCTTCCAAAAATTGAGACTAAGACTTTAACTTTACCCTTTTCCTCGTCAATTTCATGAATTGTTCCTAAAAAGTCTGTAAATGGACCATCTGTAATTTTAACTGCTTCACCATTTATAAATTTTGTTTTATATCTTGGAGCAGGGGAACTTACGAATTTTTGAATGTTGGCAACTTCTACCTCAGAAAGAGCTGTAGGTTTATTACCTGCACCAACAAAGCCTGTTATACCCGCTGTGGTCCTAACTGCAAGCCAAGTTGGATCGTCTAGAATCATTTTAACTAGTAAGTATCCAGGAAAAATTTTTTCTTTAATCTGTGATTTTTTTCCACCTCTAATAATAATTTTATCCTGTGTTGGAACAAGCATTTCAAAAACCCTATCTTTTAAGCCCATTGTTTCTACTCTTTGACGTAGTGTCTCCATAACACGGACTTCATGACCAGATGAGGTGTGAACAACAAACCACTTTACCAATGGATTATCTGTAGTTGAAATAATAATGTGCCCAGGAATTTTTTTATTTCCTGTTCCTTTTTCACTAATTTGTATATCGTTTTTATTATTATCCATAACTTAGTTTTACCTTATTTTGCTACGAAATTCTCCAAAAGTTTGGTTAAGCCGAAATCAACTATCCCTACGAACATAGCTACAACTGCAGAAATTGCGATAACAAGCGAAAGCAATTGTATCACGTCATTTCGTTTTGGCCAAGATACTTTTTTAAGTTCAGTCAAGACCTCCGAAAAATAGGAAAAAATCTTCTTCATTTTAATATTAATAATTTCTTTTTTTCTCTAAAGTTCTTTGGAATTCAATCTTATATTTTTTTTCTTTCCTTTTCTCTGAAGGCTTTTTATACCTTTCTCTATCACGAAGTTCCAGCAAAAGGCCAGACATAATTGTCTTTTTGCGAAACCTGGCCAGTAATGAGTCGTCCGACTCTCCTTTTTTCTTTTTTACTATAAACATATTTTTCAAATGTTTCCGCTGCTGCGGTAAACATAATCATAAATCGCCTCCCTTCAAAAATAACATTAATAGTATTTTAACATTTTTTGAAAGATTATTAAGTGTTAATTTAAAAGATCTCTTAATTTTTAGATATTTACAGGTGGAGTAATGTTTGGGATATTTGGCTTTTCTTTATTCTTTTTCACTGCAAAGTAGATAGTAGAAACTACTATCAATAAAAACACTGCAAATATTGGAAGTGCATACTTTGTAAAGAACTTGTTTTCAGGCTCAGTAGTAACTTCTTCCTCAGGTAATTCAGTTGCTTTAGAACTTAAAGTCGGAAGTGCCGTGTAAGAAGGACTGGATGTTACATTTCCACCTTTTGGACTGGAAGTTGATGTCTTCTTTGGATTGATTGTGCTTTTTGCCGTTGTCTTAGCAGTAGCTGTTGCAGTTGCGGTGGCGCAATTACAATCTGAGTTACTGGCACAAATTGGATTTCTACAAAAGCCTTGATAACAGAAAAGATTGGCTTTGCAATTATAGTTGCTACCACAAGTTCCACCACATGAATTTGGTTCACCTCCACCAATTGGAGGAGTTGTCGGTTCTTCAGTTGGTGATATGATCTTAAATATTACAGTTTTAGTAGCAGAATTTTCTGGATAAACGGTTTCGGCACTGATCGTGATTGGCATCTCTCCTTGGCCAGATGTTGCTGTTACATAAAACGAAGTATGATAAGTAGCATTTGGCTCAATATAAAAGTTATTATTGGTAAATACTATTGGCCAACCACTTGACCCATGGGCGGTCAAAGTTACTTTTACAGTACCCAAACAATTTGGATCATTATGAGTTATATCAAGATCATACTTTATTGTCTGATTTAAGATTCCTTCTTTTCTGTCATCGACCACAACTGGATTCAAAGGATAAGGTGGGCATGCTGTTGGTGGCGGGGTACTACCAGTAAAACCATGAACTTTGAGGTTGGTAAAATCTACAACAGCAATCAGCTGACCATTGCTGGGATCTTTTAAGGAAAAAGAGGTGGACAGGTTCATCGTATATGGATGACCAAGAGCTGTATAAATATAAGGTCCATTAAATTCGACCCAATCGTTTTTATATTCACTATTTAAAACTTTAATCTTCTCAACCCACCAAACAGATCCACTCGAACGAAAATCAATTACCATCTTTAGACTGGTACTAAAATTAGGTGAGGAATTTGAATTTATTTGAATCGAAGTACTATCTTGAGTTAACACTCCAGGGATTATGGTTACTTCGTCAGAGGCTCCAGTAAAAATATCATTATTTGTAGTTACTCTAAAATCAGAAGCTGTAATTGAAACAGAAGAAGTAGTCCAATTAATTGGAACTGGAACAGGCTCTCCTGTTGCTGCCTTTTCTCTTAGATTAAATGTGAGGTTGACTATTGACCAAACAAAAAGAGGAAGGGCCACGACTAGGCCAAATATTATTCCTAAACTAAGAAGACGTCGAGAACTAATAGGAAGAGATTTAAATCTTTTGATGATGTTCATACTTCATATTAGGTCTTATGGTGTTTTAATGTCAATATATAATTAAATTAGCCTTCTGGTCCTTTTTAATTTATGCATTTTTTCAGCCACTTTCAGTTGCCCATTGGCTTTTATTTATTCTAATAATATAATGTTTAATTAATGTCGAAGAAAAAAGTACTCATAACCGGAATCACGGGCCAAGACGGGTCTTACTTGGCTGAGTTTCTTCTCAAAAAAGGGTATGAAGTTAGTGGAATTGTTAGAAAAACTTCACATGAAGACTATGCCAATATAGGTCACATTCAAGATGAATTAAAGTTGTTTCAGGGTGATTTATTAGATCCTGTATCCTTAAGAGAAATTATTCAGAAAGTTAATCCGGATGAAGTATATAACTTAGCTTCACAAAGTCATCCGTCGGAGAGTTTCAAACAGCCAATACACACAGCAGAAATAACAGGTATTGGAGCTCATCGAGTTTTGGATGCTACACTTGATGTAAATCCAAAAACAAAATTCTATCAAGCCAGTTCTTCAGAGATGTTTGGCTGGGTAAGAGAAATTCCACAAGATGAAGAAACGCCATTTAATCCCGCAAACCCATATGCAGCTGCAAAACTATATGCTTATTGCATGACAAAAATTTACAGAAAAAGTTATAACATGTTCGCGACAAATGGAATTCTCTTTAACCACGAAAGTCCTCGTAGGCACTTGGGATTTGTTACTCAAAAAGTTGCCTATGCTGCAGCCTGTGCTTCATTAGGAATTAAGAACTCAGAGCATTTGAACGAGGAAGGGGAATTGGTTGTAAAAGATGGAAAAGTTAGCCTAGGTAATTTGGAGGCCAAAAGAGATTGGGGTTATGCAGGTGATTATGTTGAGGCAATGTGGTTAATGATGCAGGCTGATGAACCAGATGATTTTGTAGTTGCGACGGGTGAGACCCACACAATTCAAGAACTTTGTGAGGAAGCTTTTAACTACGTTAATTTAGATTGGAATGATCATGTAATAATTGACAAGAGGTTTATTCGACCAACTGAAACAGGACCATTAATTGGTAATCCTGCGAAGGCTAAAAAGATTTTGGGTTGGGAACCAAAAACTAAATTTAAAGAACTTGTAAAAATTATGGTTGAGGCCCACCTTGCTAGGTTAAAGTAAAAGGGATATTATAAATTATGGTAGGCAATACTCAAAAACTTCTTCATGATCTAGTTGAAGGACAAAAAACTTTGACCGGTGGACTGGAAAAATTAACCAAAGAACAAAAAAGTTTAGTTGAAGGACAGGTAAATTTGGCTGATGGACAAAATTTGATTAGAGACGATATTAAAGATCTAAAAAAAAGAGTTAATGAAATAGATACGAATTTAACAGGCAGGATTAATAAATTAGGTTTACAATTAGCCAATCTTGAAGATGACTCTCCAACTATTGAAGAATTTGATAATTTAGAAAAAAGAGTTTCCGTAGTTGAACAAAAACTCGTATTTAATTAGAAAAAATTATGGGGGTGCCAATTTTTGGAATAAACATCCCTGCCCCAAAAGTCAAAATTGACAAGACTCTGTTGGAAAAATATGCTGATCTTTACCGTGGAATTCGTGATAAAAAAGACACTGTTACATGGAGAACACTAATAATTACGATTAGAGAACTCTTAAAAACTGAAGCTCCTGATCATAAGAAAACTCCTAAAAGATACCATAAGAAAGGACAGACATTAATTAAACAATTGGTAAATAAAACTTTTTTGGAAAATTTAGTTCCAGAAATTGAATATGCTGTTGGTATAAGGGGTGCTACAGGTAGAGGTGGAAAAGATTTGGACTTTTTATTATTTTCCGGCAGGCATTTCCCCGAACCATTACTTTGGAATTTAGCTGAATTTATTAAATCGGCTGGTAAAACTGTTGCGGTTATTAATCCTGTTGGACATTATGGTGATGGTCAAACAAGAGTAATAGGGCCTTTTAAATATTTTAGAAATATAAAAAAATTGGTAATTTTAGCTTCCACTCAATCAAAACTTGGAGGAAGCATATCTGTTCTCACTAATGTAGTAAAACTTTTAAGAAATAACAATTTAACACAACGTATTAAAAATGTAGAAATAATAATTCCCATGTTTGGAGGGTCAAGGGGTCATAGATTTGGTCAAAGTCAAGAAGTGGGTTATGAAGTGATGGAAGCAGGTTTTAATGCGCAAATGCTATCACTTATTACAGATAATATTTTAACACGCCTAAAAAATGAAAAAGTAGTCTTACCAAATTTACGCTTTTCTTCAATTGATATACATAACGAAGAGTATCCAAGAAAAACCTTTAATGAAGTTGGTTTAGAGTTTTTCTCAATTGATTCTTCAAATACTATGGCTCGTGGGATAATTAGATCCTTAGACGGAAAGAAATCTAAAGTATCCCTTAAATTAGTTGCTTGTGATACAGGAGCGATACCAAGAACTCAAAAGTTGGCTTACAATATTCTTTTTGCTAAAGAAAACACACACGACAAAATTCAGGTAATTTACATGGAGAAAAAAAGACTTTCGGCGGGAGTAGTTAAAGATACTACAATTTCTAAAATTGAAGAATGGAAGAAAGTTAAAGACTCAATCAAAATTAGAAAAGTAAATATCCTTAAAAAGCCAGTATTTAAAAATACAATAATTGTTTACTCGGATGATATGATTGATACTGGTGGAACTGCTGAAAAGGATCTTAAGTTTATTTCAAGCCTTTACCCGAATTGTATTGTAAAAATCTTTGTTGCTACTCATCCGGTTCTTTCAAAAGGATTTAGTGCCATTAAAAGAATTGGGGCAGATGTATATCTCTTGGGTAATACACTAAATTGGGAAGGCTTGAGTGATGTAAAGGGAGTTGAGATTGTTGATTTTTCTCCTGAAATATATAATTTTATAAATCTTCCTCAAGAAGTTGATTAATCACTTTGGGAAAGAGGTTTGTTAATTTTTCATTAAAGGATTTACCATTAATGAATAACGGGAACATTGCGGGTGTAGGTATTATTAGTTTCATTTGATTCATTAACACTATTCTCTACGTCTACAATTGCCTTGGATTCATAACCTGCCCCGGTCCAGCCATTATATGTGTATGTGTAGGTCACAACTCTTCCGCCATGAGGAACAATACTGGGTACTGTTGCACGATAAGCGTATGTTGGTGCTGCCGTAGCGGCCCACCATTCCCAAACAAAATCTCCTGATGCGGTGCTTCCTTGGTTATAGATAGTTACAGAAACAGTAAAAGGTTCATGTATAACAGGTTCGTGATTAAATGAATAATTTGATATATAAAGATCTGCACGATTATCAGGGGTAGATGTTGGTGTAGAAGTTGGAGTAGGTGTTGGAGTACTTGTCGCTGTTTGGATAGCTGTCGGCTTGGGAGTTGCTGTTTTTGGTTTAACTGTAGGAGTGGTAGATGCAAGATCGGGTTCAAGTGTAGGTTCTACAGAAGCTATTGAAGAAGGGGAAGGGCTGGCTACATTTTTTGCTCCGTAAAAATATGAACCGGCTGCAGTAGCTACAATTAAGATTGCAAGCAGAATCCAGAAGATAATTTTTTTGGAAGGAATTTTTTCCTTTTCCGATTTGGTTTCAGAAGATGGATTTTCTTTCTCTTTATGTTCTTCTTCCATGGCCCGATAATAGTAGGGTTTTATTAAAAAGTCAAATTTTAAAAAATTTATTAATTTGTTTGCTCTGACGAGACAGCAAACCCTTGGGGAGCACTCGCTATCCTAATAGCAGCCTCGTAATTTTCAGAAATGTGAGTCCAAATACCAATAGCCTCATTTAACTTTGGAATTTCTTGGAAAGGATTTTCATTGAAAGGGCCACCGTTTATAATTCGAGATTTTGCATCGCCTATGAGGCGATGATAACAGGCCAAATCATCTCTTAATACACTAATAGTTGGGCCGACGGGCCCCTCTCCGGTTATACCTTTGACAGCATCGTTATACTTGCTCCATCTATCATAATAATAAACCGAATCAAAATCTCTAGGATCTTTTTCATGCAAGGCTGTTTCTGCCATTTTATAGTTGCGATATTCTTCCCCCTTGAGCATATCTCCAACAATTTTACGAGTAAGTTGGTCTGGATTAGCTGCCACAAATACATCCCAATCAGCCAACCCAATGACTTCTTGGGGATCTTTATATATTGCTTCTTTTGCTCTAATAGAATTTTTTCTGATTTCAGATAAATTTGGCGGACCTTTGGGTTCAGTATCCATCTTGTTATCATTTTAGAAAATCCTTATTTGAAATACAAGACCCACATATTTTAAAAGTGTTAAAAGAGATTCAATAGCATGGAAATTGTCAAGACAATACAAGGAAAAATTTGGAACTAAAGATATTGAATTACGAATTCTTCAAAAATAATAACTTGAGCCTATTTTGTAGCCCTAGATGGAAAGTGTTCAAACCTTTTATATACAAGAAAACTTATTAACGCCCGCCCCCAATTAATTATTTGATATACTCCAATTATGGAAAATAAAGATGTTGATATAGGTGTAATACCAAGATCTCCCAAGCCTCCAGATAGGTGGGGCTATGAAAGTCATTTAAAAGAATATTTATTGCTACTAGCCACGAAAGGGTCTATCGCGCTCGAAAAAACTAGACAATTTCCTGAAAAAATTGAATTGGGTACTACATGGCACGAGATGCTAAACAAAATGAGGGAAAGTACAACCTTAGACGGTATAGAAAAGTGGGCATTTGCTGGAGCAAAAGCTGAAAAAAGAGGAATATTTCTCCCCACAGTTCCGATAAAAGGAACAAGTGATTATGTCCCTAGCGAGACGATGAAAAAGATGATGGATTGGGCAAGAAATAAACAGGGAATAGTTGATTTTCTAGGAGATATTCATTCACATCCTGACAATTTCGCAGAAAGTTTATCTAAAAGAGCCTTAGCTTTAGTAATGGACAAGCATAATTTAGTTGAAGTGTTTTCTGCAGGAGATTTTTACAGTTTTATTACTCAGCCAGACATGTGGTTTATGGGAGTGGTTGCTCGAGACTATAACATTTTTGCGTTTAAGGCAAAGGAAAGCACTGGACTGGGAGTTAGTCAGGACGGTTTTACCCAAGATGATTTTGAAAAGTACTGGTACGAAAAATTTGGCTTCAAATATTTAGGGTCAGCTAAAAAATTTGGAGCCCAAAGAGCAATTCCTGTCTCACTTAATGCGGATCAAAAGAAGATGAATATTGAGATTGCTCGCAAGCATGGACTTTTGATTTATCAAGGAAAGGCAAATAAAGATTTAATAAAGATATTTCCAAGGTAAGATACACATAACCGTATTGGAAAATTTCGAACTTCCTTTCATCCACCTTTTAATTTTGAGTAATTTTGGAGCCAAAATCCTCGAGCAGTCCTGGATGGAGAACATTCGAAGATATTACGCCTATTAAAATGAGTTATTAGTCCCATCTTAAGTTATTTGAGACAGATAGTTTTTGTAATTGATTCCAAACAGCGAAATCAGAGCCTCTTCTTTGTTTTTAGACACGATAGGCTCTAATCCCAAGTTTTGAAGTTGGTTAGAAATGCCTTTGTTTATACTAAGCGATTCCCTCAAAATAGAAAGAAGTTGATACTCATTATCATCTCCAGCAATTCGGTTAGGGGATAATTTGCCACAGTTAGCACACTGATGAATTAGCATCAGTTCACCTTCGCCCCTTCCACTAAACGGGTTGATTTCATAATTCTTAAAGGCTAGAGCTAGTGGCCTCATTCTGGCACAGCAGCTTGACCTACGATCTCCTGGTGTATTTAGGTCTACATGTTTAGACCATAGGCAAAGTGGACAATGATTTCTGTGCCTTGTGCCTAGTGGGTTAGCTGAAAGAATGGCGCGACAATTAGAGCATCTGAAAGATGCCTCTAGTCGCTGAGAGCTTTTACGATATAGTTATTTTTGTTCACCATAGGCTGATTGTATCAAATCCAAGCCCGATTATCAATATATGTATAGGTTCAAACTTCCGTCCAGCCACCCAAATATTTGAAGCTAATTTTGTTTAGCAGGGGTTAGTAAACTATGTCAGGAACTTCTTTCCCCAAAACTTGAATAACTTCTCAAATAGTAAAATTGCGGTGGATGTTGCGATATAGACAAAAAGTGAAAAACCAAGCATCAGTAGAAAGGGGTACCAGTCCTTAAGCCAAGCATATGACCCTACAAGCATAAGAGGAGAATATCTGGCAATTACAAAACCCCCTTCTTCCAACTGAACCTTCTCACTAAGTATAGGAAGCGCAAGGACAATTAACGTAAGAAGAGTATTTGTCCATCGCAGTTTAAGGAAATTACCCGCCTTCTTCTGGATCATAGTTTAGTATAGCACGCAACGACCGTTTGAGGCAATTTTGCAGCCCTGGATGGAAGCCATTCGAACTTTTTATGCACAAACTTAATAGTTGAGTTATATCTTCTTGGCCTTTTTCCAGACTGATTCAAAGTAGTCAGCATGAGCCTTAGTAAGACCCTCACTGTAAATTACCAAGGCAATTCTATCGCTCGTTCTTTCGGGATTATTTATTGATAAAAGGGATTTTCCTTTGTCAAAAATCACTAAATGAAAACCCCAATCGGGGTAATGTTTGACAAGAAGACCCATTTTTATCCAGGAAGAAAGTAGTTCTTTATTATTTTCATCCGATTTGTGAACAATAAAACGGATAACTACGCCACGTTTTATAGCGTCACGGTTAGCTAATAAGACTTCTTCTGGGACAGGTTCTCCTATTGAAATAATATCAATTTCTTTTTTTGCTTTGTTGGCCAATTCGGCATAGGTCAAAAAGAATTCTTGGTTATTTTTAATTAAATCTATTCTGGTTTGGTCGCTATTTTGTATAGGAGTCAGTTGACTGACCAGCATTTCCTTGGCTGTTTCCAGTTCACCTTTCTTAATCTTTAGATAGTTATCAAGGGCAAATGCCGGGGGGAGAGCGTGATAAAAAGTAGGGTGTCTACCGTTTAGGTTTATCAATCCTTTATCCTGAAGCTTAACAAGTAGGCGATAGAGGGCATTTGGAAGCACTCCAATCTTTTGGGCAAGGTGTTTTACATCAGAGGACCCATCTCTTAAAAGTGTTTGATAGACCAGGGCCTCGTCAGTAGAAAAACCGATTTTAACAAATGAATCCGATTTACCTGAGCCTTTTTTTGTCATTTCAGTATAGATTTTAACATGTTGTGGTTAATATTGCAACCTAGCTGTTAAAATACAGTCATGGAAAAATTAGAAGGGGTAGACAGACTGGTGGATAGACACGAGGTCGGACTTTCCGTGCCTGGACATGCATGCGAAGCTGTTTTTTGGCACAATCCTAATTTTGAAAAACTTGGAATAAGAGGTAGGGTTGTCTATGTGCCCGGCATACCAGGTAATACTTTAGACGAATTTGGAGAAGAAGCATCGCACTGGACTTTAGGGGATAAGAAATGGGTTGTTTGGGGGGTACCTCATAGCGGTCTATGTGGGAATAGGGGGATAGCAAAAAAGTCAGGAGTAGTTCCCGAAGATTGGGTTTGGGACGCAAAAATTGTGATTAAAGGTCAGTATTCAAAAGAGATGCCGCTTGTGGTGATAGGACATTCTTTTGGCGGCTTATTTGCACTGGCGGCTCTGGCAGATTTAGCTAGGGAAGAGGAAATTGACAGGTATCATTCTCAGATACAATTGATTACTGTTAGTTCTCCGACTTACTTTAAAAGCTCCCTTCCCGACACGCATCCTTTATTGGGTACAAATTCTAATGCCAAGTTTAGTTTCTATCCTGAACCTATGGCCAGTATATCTGCCTTTGAACATATTTGGGACTATTTACAAGCAATCAATCTAGGTGGGGCTCTTGCCGATAGAGATAAGTTTAATACAAACCTAATGCAGTTAATTGAAGGTTTGGAAAAAAGAGTTGCGGTTTTAGGGAATAGCGAGATCAAGGTAATTACCTTGTTTCCTAAGCAAGACCGTTGGGTTGGGGAGAAGGCTGGTCAAGATTTGCAACAGATGATGCAGAGAAAGATTTTAATTGAGAGCTTTGATATTCCTTCATCAGGTTATCAATCAACAGTTGATGTAAATGCTCACGATTTAGTTAAAGAGTGGTCAGGGGCGGTTTGTAAATATCTATGAAAAACACAAATTACAAAAACTGGCACCGTCAACACGCCAAAGTCTGGGAAATCATGCCCTCTCCCGCCAGACCCAGTCTTGGAGAAGTGTCTATTTTTCAAAAATACCTCGATAGTCTACGAGTAGAAAAAGAGGGGAAAATAAAGGTTTTGATATTAGGTTCTACACCAGAATTTCGTGATTTATGTAATAAAGAAAGATATGAGGTTGCCTGTATAGATATTAACCAACCTATTTACCAAGCTTTGACCTTGCTACAAAAAAAGCCGAATTTGAAAGAACGCTATATTTGTGACAACTGGTTGACATTTAAAGATAAGAGAAAATACGACATTATTTTGGGGGATGCGGTCACAGCAATGTTTCCTCTGGGTTTATATACTCAATTTTTTAAAAATATGAACAGACATCTTACTAAAAATGGGCTTTTGGTAATTAGAGTTCCTTACCAGGATAACAAATTTAAAGTTCCAATGAAAAGAGTGATGAAAAATTACAGAAATATTTACAAGTCGAAGGGTGTACATATTTATACCGCAACCTACAATTTTTTGGTAATGAATTATTTAAATAAAGAAAAGTCGAGTGTTACCCTGTCTTTGTTAGGGCAAAAAATTAAAGATCTGTATGAGCATGAAATATTGACCAAAAAAGAATATGACGAGTTGAGGCTTTATTACAAAAGTCTAACTTTGGAGCTATCTTACCCTAAAGAGGACTTTTTGCGTTTCACAGCTACAAAAAGCCTGGAATACTTGGCTAAAGAGTTTAGTTTAGATTATCTGACTTCACTCAGTAACCCAATTTTTGTGTTTAAGAAAAGAAATTAGTTCAAACTTCCGTCCATCCATCTCAAATATTTGACGATTTTTGAAGCTAAGTTACTTTAGCAGCCCTGGATAGAAGCCATTCGAACATTTTACGCACAACCAGCATTTGCTTTATCGTGTTAAAAAGTATAACAACAAGGCCGCTAAAGTCAGAATTAATTCAAGTGTCGCTACAGGCCAAGCTTTGAAAAGATAGAAATTCAACACGTTTATATTTCCCGTAATCAGTTTGTTTTTATGAAATTTAGTTATTGGGTATAGCCAATTAACTTGAGGGTTAGTGGGTGTCTTATAGAAACGCAGTTTATACATCCAGTATCCAATATCGTCTAAAATTAAATGGACAAGTAAAGCAATTAAAAATAGGGCGACGATTGGCATTGTTGGATGAAAAATTAACCAAAGGATTGGCAGAATCAAAAGTGCCCCTAAGGGGGTATGGGTTGTATTTTGGTGATGAGCTTCCCCGGTTTTACCAGTAAATTGCCCAATAATAAAATCAATGTCCATAACGTTGCCTGCAATTATTACCTGCCAAATTTCGCTTGATGAAATTGAAAATCCAAGGCTTTTAGCTCCTGAAGCAATTAAATAAGATGCTGCTATGTGGCCTGGGGTTAACATGATTAGATTTTACCATTTGCTATACTTAAATAGTATGAATTTAATGTATATTGACGAGTCTGGTGATACAATTCCGCTTTCTCAAAACGGCAAGAAATTTTTAGTTTTGACCGGATGCATCATTCCAGAAGAAGACATTCACGGTATTGAAGAGAAGTTAAGAGAAATAAAACATAAATATTATCAAGATCCTGATATTGAAATTAAATCTAATTTTTTAAGATATGCTAATCCTGATTTGTCTGAAAACTCACCGTTAAAGTTAAACTCTAAAGAGAAATATAATGAACTAGAAAAAGAGGTTTCAGATTTCTTAAAAGGTATTGATATTACTTTATATTCTGTTGTAATTCACAAAGAGGCTTATTGGTCACAATATCCTGCCCAAAACCCATACCATATTGCCTATGTGTTTTTACTCGAAAGGTTTCAAAAGTATTTGAAGACTAAGGATTCGTTGGGTATTTGCATAATTGACCCTAGAGAGGGTCAAACAGAAAAGCATTTTATGGGGAATGAATTAAGTTCATTGCACGAAAAAATGCGACACGAAGATGGGTCTGTTTGGAGGAAGTGCCCAAACATTGTTGAGAAACTGCTTTTTTCTCAATCTGATCAAACAGTTGGGATTCAGATAGCCGATATGTATTGTTATCCGATTTATCATGTCTTTGAGTATGACAAAAAGGCGGATGAATATTGGAGGTTTAAAGAACTTAGCCTACCAAAACTTTTCAAGTACGAAGGCAAAATTGACGGGTACGGATTAAAGTTTTTTCCCGATATAACGAAAAAAGACCTCAGATTCTTCTCTTGAGGTCCTCTTTCGATGGGCGCGGTTTTTACCCCGCGACCACTTGTATTATATAACATATCTGTCAACTGTATCAAAATAAGTTGTTTATGGTGATCAATTGTGGGTAAAAGTTCGAACTTCCATTCATCCACCCTCAATATTTCCTAATTTTTGAAGCCAAATTTATTTTGCAGGGGTGGAAAGAATCGGACTTTCGTTATCGGTTTTGGAGACCGATGTCCTACCACTGAACGACACCCCTTTGTATGATAGGGTAATTATACTTTAAATCTTGTAAATTTGGAAAAATAACCTATAATACTTCTCAGGTCGCACATTTCAATTCAATCAAGGAGTAAAATGACAACAGATTTGACTGTATCCGCAGCTGTGAGTATGGGGGTATCGATAAACGATCCGAATCTGGGAAGATTACACCAGACACAAATTTTGCCTGACGGAAGTCAAGGACAGTGGCAGGTTGTAAATAAATCTGGCCGCATGGTCGTAGCGCTTGTGGGAATCTACTCTCAGGGTCAGGCCCATGATCCATTAGCCATGAGAAGAAGCGGTAGTATTTTTGTCAATTCCCGTAAGGGTTCTGACTAAATAACAACAATCAAATGGCGACCTGGGGGAGGAGATGAGTTGTTTGTTAAAACAGGATAATATTGCAATCTGCGCAGATTCTGTTTTTTCAACAATAATTCTCTTCCCTCGTAAGTTCTTTTTTTTTACTTTAATTTTAAAGTCTCTTTGTGAAGCGTTATTTTTTTACAGGTCTGACAATATTTTTTTAATTCAAGTTTAGCTTTCCCTTTTAAATCCATGTTAATTTTGTTTCTGTCTGTCACATAGTTTTGTGATTTACAGACTGTACATATCATTCCTACTAATTCTCTTGCGCCCTTTTTTGCCATGAAGGTATATTAACATAAAAATTTTATTTAATGAAGCGGGAGCCTGAGGTGAGAATTGGACTCACTACTTCTTTCTTACCAAGAAAGCGTTCTGCCGATGAACTACTCAGGCGTGTTACAATGGAATTATACATGATGGAAAAGTTAATTTCTTCACTTCTTGCATTTTTTTTGGCTTTTGTTCCTTCAGTTTCTCAAAAACCAATAGATATTCCGGATAGTGGTGTAGAAATTATTTTTGCAGGAGATACTATGCTTGGTCGTTCTGTAATGGGGGCAAGTCTTGATAATAATGATTTCCTTTATGCTTTCAGAAACGTTTCCGATTTTTTAAAAGATGCTGATATTACATTTTTAAATTTGGAAAATCCAATTGTCAAAAATTGCCAAAGACATGTTGGAGGTTTTAAGTTTTGTACAACTTATGAAATTGCAAACGGACTAAATTTTGCAGGTGTTGATGTTGTCTCTTTGGCCAATAATCACTCGGGAAATTATGGAAATGATGGATTTGAAGAAACGAAAAAGTATTTGGAGGAATCAGGTATTAAATCAGTAGGATATAACAACTTAGAAATTATTGAAAAAAATGGTATTAAGTTTGGTTTTCTTGGTTTTAATTATACCTTTTCAAATCAAAGTCTAGAAAAAGACTTGAAATTAATTTCAGACTCAAACTCATTAGTTGATGTTTTAATTGTTACTGTTCATTGGGGTGAAGAATATAAAGAGGTTGCAAATGATTTTCAAAAGACGACTGCTAAAAAAATGGTAGAAAGTGGAGCAGATGTAATAATTGGGCATCATCCTCATTGGGTACAAAATTATGAAGAGATAAATGGGAAGCCTGTTTATTATTCATTGGGAAATTTTATTTTTGATCAGGTGTGGAGTGAAGAGACAAAAAAAGGATTGGTGGTTAAAGTGACTTTTGATGAAGATGGAAATATTATCAAAAAAGAAGAATTTAAAACTTACACTAAAAATATAGGACAACCTGAAATATGGCAATAGATATAAAACTTTTTAAAAAATATCATAGCTTTCAAGAAGAATCTGGTTGGTGTGGTCCGGCTGTTGTACAAATTCTTTTAAGATTTATAAAGATTAATAAAACGCAGAAAGAAATTGCTAAAGACATTTATAAAAGTTGGTGGGGAACAGGACATTCTATTCTTTTCGCATATCTTTCAAAATTTTTCAAAAAATATAATTATAAAACAGATTCGAAAATAGAAGATATTAAGGATCATCTTGATAAAAACCACTTAATAATTGTTAACTGGTGGGATGATATAAGTGGGGATGAAGAAGCAGACGGACATTATAGTTTAGTTGCAGGGTATGATGACAATAAAAGACTTCTAACTCTTTGTGACCCCTCAAACGAAAGAAAAGGAATCTGGCAAATTGATATTGATGAATTTAATAACGTCTGGTTTGATTATCTGGACACAAGAAGATTAATTTTAGTCAAAGGTTATTTACTTTGGCTTGATCCATTTAGTGCCAAGGCTAGGATTCGAACCTAGGCATCCTTTCGGAGCGAGTTCTACAGACTCGTGTAATTGTCCACTCTACCACCTTGGCATTTAACGCAAGTTGTATTATATCAATACTCCCATCTATCTACCAGATCTTTATAATATTTTTTGATTTCGAGATAATGTTCTTTGAGAATTAGATCAAGCCTTATTTTTGGATATTTTTGTCTAAATAGTGCGTCTCTCATTAATGAATACGCTCCAAGATAGTTTTTAACTTCTACAAAAGTTTCAAATTTCGGTAGAAAAAAGTCTGGTCTATAGGTATGCTCTCCCAAGTCAAAGATTTTAGGTGAATATTGCCATTTAATTCCAACTAAATTATAGACCCTAGCCATATTTGCCTCCCAAGTACTGTAAAAATTGATGTTCGGATCAATATCTTGTCTAATTCCGTCTTTACCTTTAGAGGCCTTTGGAGAAGTTGTTAGTTTTCCTGTCGCTGTTATAGAACAATGTACACTGCAATACTTTTGCTTACGGGCCATGTATGGTACTAACATTTTTTTCTTTCCACATGTTTTACAAATTATTAAAACTCTTGGTTTCTTTTTTGGAGTGAGATTGTGATAAACGGGGGATAATAAAACAGATTTTGATATTTTCTGTCTAGTTGCATAAGATTGGATTCTACCTGCATTATTGATATGTGCAGCGCATGAACAAGAACAATATAATTTTGGGTCAGCAGGTTTGACGATAAATGTTTTTGTACAACCCGTGTTTTTACAATTTCTTATCTTGTTTTTAACAAGTGCTTTGTATTTACCAAGTTTCCAGTTTTTCTTAGCAATTATTGATTGCCTACTTTTATACTCAGGATCACTATAAAAATCAAATGGCATTAATTAATAATATTCGGAAGAAATTCGGGTGTCAATAGGGTAATGTTCGGATAACTAAAATACTTAATTGAGCCGAGGAGAGGATTTGCACCTCCAGCCTGGCGATTACAAATCGTCTGCTCCACTGTTGAGCTACCCCGGCACAAAGCGAATTATATCAAATTAAATGGCGCTTGTAATTAAAAAAATTGGTCCCATAAGAAAAGAGCCTCGGTGAATTTCCTGAATTGCTTCAGGTGGGTGAACTATCTAAAATCATTATAACCCTAGAAACTGTCCTCCCAATTCAACGATTTAGTCAGGAAAATCTGACCTCAACCCTAATCAAACAGGACCGTATATATTGTATCAGTTAAGGTCAATGTCAAGTAAGTGGCAGTTGTGGAAGAAGAAGTTTAAAAAATAAATTCATAACAGGAGAGATTAGGGAAGATATTAATGAGGATCCTCCAAAACTAGGTAGGATTAATAAAAATAAAATTATTGTGCCAAATTTACTTAAAAAAGCTTCTGCCTCGTATGCATATTTTCTAGGTAGTATCCCAACTAGAATTTTTCCACCGTCTAAGGGATGGATTGGAATAAGATTAAAAACGGCCAGTGAAACATTAAGCATGACAAAGGGAACAGCAACGATTGTAAATGGAGGGAAAACTCTGGCAATAATTGAGACGATTAACGCAATAACAAGGTTTGATGCAGGTCCTGCAAGAGAAATTATCGCAGAATCTTTTTTGGGATTTTTTAGATTATAAGAATCAACTGGAACTGGTTTTGCCCAACCAAATGGAATAATGGGAACACCAAGCGATCTTAAAATCGAAAGTACTAATAAAAGCGTTGTTCCGATGGGGTCATAATGAACCAGTGGGTTTAAAGAGAGTCTACCCGAAAGCCTCGCTGTTGGATCACCAAGTCTATCAGCCATAAGAGCATGGCTTGCTTCATGAATTGTTATAGCCACTACAAAAGCCAAAATCCAAATTAAAGTCATAATTGTAACTTTATCATTTTCTTAGTATAATTTGCCACTATGAGTATGGTTTGTGAGAATTGCAGAAAGAAAACAGTTTTTGGTTCCAGTCAGAGCCATGGGAGAGGTGTTGCTGGAAAAAGATGGAGTAAAAGAGCTCAGGAAACAAAAAGAACCTTTTCTCCAAATCTTCAAATGTACAAGGGAATGAAACTTTGTACCAGTTGCTTAAAAAAGCTAAAAGCCAAAAAGAGTTAAATTTGATATGCAGATTTGAATTGATTCCAAGACACGGGCCCCTTTCCTTCTAATTGGACCTTGTCCAATACAAGATATCCGGTTTTGAAATCTAGGTGAGCATCAATTAATTTTAATCTAAGTTCTTTTTCGTTTATCTTAACTTTTGTCCACGCAGCTGGCCATGGTTTCATTGCTTTAATAAATCTATCCAAAAATTTTGCATTAGGAATAGTGGAGTAACCTTTTATAAAAGGAATATCCAAAATTTCTTCAGTATTATTAATTTCCATGGCATTTTTTATATATTCAAATGGTATAAATCCATCATTTTTAGATATTAATTTTGCGTATGTTGCTTTTGTTTCATCTTGGGGCTTGGGTTTAATTTTGCCTTCTCTGTAGGATGGTAACATTTCAACCAAAACATCAGTAGCTTTTTTAAATAATCTATTTCTTAATGATTCGTTGTCGTCATCTTCAAATACTTCTTCTTTAAATTGAGTTAAAATCGGACCAGCATCCCACTTTTCATCCATCTTGAAAATTGTTACACCTGTAGGATTTGTACCAGTTATTAAAGTTGCTCTTATTGGATTGCTCCATCGAAATTGAGGAAGAAGAGACGGATGTATGACCAAAATTCCAAGAGGGAAACTATTTATAACTTCTTTAGGAATTAAGTTTCCATAAGAGGCAAGAACGCCTAAATCTGCTTTGGGAAGGTCACTAAAATCATAAAATTTAGGAACTTTTCTCTTATGAGCCCAATCATCAATTGGGGAATAAGCTAATATTTTCTTCCTACCCATGGGTTTAGGTGACTGAGTAACAACAGCAACCACTTCATAGTATTTATGAAGTTTCTCTAAAACAGGTAAGACGTAATCAGGTGTTCCAAAAAAAATAATTTTCATATTTCAACCTCTTCCCATTCGTCATTTTCATCAAGTTGATAAAGTTTTTTCTTTTGTTCCAATAATCTGTCGATAAACAAAATGCCATTCAAGTGATCAATTTCGTGAAGTATTATCTGTGCATGAAACCCTTTAAATTCTTCAACTATTTCATTACCTTTTTCGTCTTGATATTTAAGTTTTACCAAAGCCTCTCTTTTAAGTGGTCCATAGTAGTGGGGAAGTGAAAGACAACCTTCCAGTATTTCATTTTTACTTTGCTTTGATTTTACTGAGTTTAATTTTTTCTTTATTTCAACAACCTCTGGATTAATAACAATCCTTTTAAAATTTTTGTAGGAGACTGCAAAAACTCTTAAATTAACACCAATTTGAGGTGCAGCAAGACCGACACCTTCTGGATCATCTTGAATCTCTAAAGTGTCTTTCAAATCCTGAACCAAATTTGTAATCTTTTTGTCAAACTTAACGACAGGTTTGCTTGGCTCTCTTAATTTTTTGTCGCCAGATTGAACGATTTTTTGTATCATGAAGCAATTATATCATTTTTGAGCCTGAATAAGACTATCCAAATACTTTTTGGTTAATTCATCTTTTGAATCAATATTTATCAAAATATAATTTAATTCATCTTCTGCTTTTTTAAATTCTTTCAAATCAATGTATGTTAGTCCCAATGCAAATCTTGCATCTTTGTAATCCGGTTTTAATTCAATTGATTTTTTGAGATAAACTTCTGTTTCTTTTAAGTTGCCTAATTTTATAAAATAGATCCCCATTTGATAGTAAAGCTTTGGATCGTTTGGTGTTAATTTGATTGCGGAATCAATTGTTTTTAATGCATCCTGGACATTATTGTTTTTGGAGTAGATCCCCGCAAGAGATCTTAGTAAATTAATATTGTTAGGTGAAATTGAAACGGCCTTTTTTATCGGATCAACGTTGTTTTCGGCTACTCCCAACTCGTTTAAATAAACAGGCTCACTTTTAAATATTTTAAGTGATTTGGAAATCTCTGTTTTAGCCATAGCTACATTACCAGATCTGTTAAAAAACTTGGCCTTGTTGTAATGGATATCAGCTATAAAATATTGTCCAATTAAGTACAATAAATAACTTGCCAGAACAAGAATAATTGCAACGAAAAGAACCTGAAAACTTTTAAGCTTTCCTCTCTTCTCTAAAGTTAGTGGCTCAAGATTAGAAGTTAAGGCAATTGCCGGAAACAAAAAGAATAAAAGAGATACTGGGACAACCGAAAAACCAAAAAAGTTTGTTATTAGTATTGCAATGTATCCTGCCAATAGTTCATATGCTTTTGTTTTAAATAGTATTCTTAGAGAAAAAACAACAACAAACATGTAAGTTACAAATCCTAAAATTCCGGTATTTGCCAAGACGTTTAAATATTCATTGTGTGCTTTGTTATACACAAAATCCCACTCAGAAGTTAAATTGTGATCTACCGGTTTGTAACGCGGAAAGATATATGCAAAAGTTTCAGGACCGGTTCCTATAATTGGATTTTTCTTAAAGACCTCCAAAGCCCCCAGCCAAACATACTTTCTGATTATTCCTGACCCTGTACCACCAACTTCCAAGGCAGGGCCAACAGGTGTCGGTAATTGAGACAACTCCTTCCCAGTAAAGGGGGATTGTATTAAGAGGAATGAAAGTCCAAAAAGAAAATTTAAAATCAAAAATTCTCTGACGAATTTCAATTTGTTTTTCCAAAAGATAAACACCCAGAAGATTAACGCTCCCACACCAAAAGCACCCAGTCCGGATTTTGATCTGGTGAAAAGTAGCGTTACAAAAAGTATGGTTGAAAGAAAAGCCCAAAAGAAAAATTTAAAATCAATTTTTTTTGTTGATCCTAGACTTTTAAAAATTCCTAAAGGTAAAAGAGCGGTGACTAATGCAGCAAGCCAGTTAGGCTGTCCCAGGGTAGAAAAAACTCTTGATTGTACATCCTGGACCCAGCAGGACTCTTTAAAACCAAGCTTCATCAGTCCACAAGTAACAAAGAAACCAAAATGTTCCAAAATTGCAATAACTGAGGCTAGAAGTGATGAAAATAAGATAAAGTAAATTGTTTTAAACGTTTCCTTTTTGCTTAAGTTACTTACGTACGCCCAGTAAAGAAGGACATAAGATATCTGAGAAAAAAGACCGCCGTTAAATCTTGAATAATACCCAAAGATTGATGTTCTTGGATCAATTGAAAAAAAGGTACTTATAAGAAGAACTAGAAGATATCCAATAAGCGGCCAGTCTAAGATTGTGCGACGAAATATGAATTTTCTTTGAATTATGCTTTTTATAATCCAGACGGTTACAATGAGTGTCGTAAAAATATAAAGAACAATAATTTTATTAAATTCAAAGAGTTCCGATGTGGTCTTAAAAAATATAAGTGGAATAAAGATGAATAATATGTTAAAAAGTACAGGAATCATGTCTATTTTTAAAAGTATACCAAATCCAATTAATTTAATCTTGGGTTTTTTTTCAACTGACTTAGGGATCGACTTAGGAACGGCAAATACCCTTGTTTATATCAAGGGTAAAGGAATTTCTATTCGTGAACCGTCGGTTGTTGCCAGAAATAAAAAGACAAAAGAGATTTTGGCAATCGGCTCTTCTGCTAAAAAAATGTTGGGTAGGGCCCCCACAACAATTGAAGTTATTAGACCCTTAAAAGATGGGGTTATTGCTGATTTTGATGCAGCAACCTCAATTTTAACCCACTATATCAAAAAAGTTCATGAAACCGGTGGAAATATGCCAAAAATTCCAAGACCTCATGTTATTGTTGGTATTCCATCCGGGGTGACGGATGTAGAAAGAAGGGCTGTTGCTGATGCTTGTCTTGATGCTGGTTGTAGACGTGTTGACCTAGTTGAAGAACCAATGGCGGCAGCAATAGGTGCAGACCTGATAGTAGATTCTCCGGAAGGTAATTTCATAGTAGATATTGGTGGAGGAACTTCAGAAATTGCTGTAATTTCCTTGGGTGGAACGGTAATTGGAAAATCTTTAAGAGTTGCGGGAGACGAGATGGATGAGGCGATTATCAACTATGTCAAACTTAAATATTCTCTTCTTTTGGGCCAACCAACCGCGGAGATGGTAAAGATTTCAATAGGATCTGCAACAGATTTTGAAAAACCAAAAAGCCAGGTAGTCAGAGGAAGAGATTTGGAAAATGGCCTACCCCGTTCGGTAAAACTTACGGATGGAGAGATTAGAGAGGCATTAGGTCCCATTATTCACGAAATAATTACAGGAATTTCGGATGTTTTAGAAGAAACCCCACCGGAACTTATAAGTGACATCATGGAAAGAGGAATTTTCCTGGCAGGTGGAGGATCTCTAATTCATGGAATAAGTAAAGCAATCTCAGACGCTACAAAAATGCCAGTTTACATTGCGGAAGACCCATTAACTTGTGTTGTCAGGGGTTGTGGAAAGCTTTTGGAAAATCCAATACTTCTCAATAGAATTAGAATTACAAAGGGCTTGTAATTTTTAGGTTAAGTTATTCTAGACCAACGCTTTGTTTATATTGTGTTTCGATAATAACAAAACGAGTATTAAGTGTTTCTTTAGAAGAAGGAATATCTGAAGGACTTAATGAATTTAAAGGTTGACCAGGTCTCAGGCCTTTTGACTTTGCGATCTCGTTTCCTAAAGATAATTTCTCTGCTAGTTCTTTTCTATCTACTTCTACTTCTATTAAACATTCATGGACAGTTGTTATTACTTTGACTTTGTCCATGTAGATTTATGCATTATTTTAATTAAACTCAATAAGTTGAATTATTTGATATTATAGTGATATGCAAACATTAGCAACTTCTAATAAAGGAGAGTCTTGGTTTTCTTGGTTTTTAAGAGGGGTTTTAATTTTAGGGTTTTTAATTCTAGTAGGAAGACTTGTTGAACTTCAAATTATTAAAGGAGACTACTACAGAAAATTATCCGAGGGAAATAGAATTGAAAGGATTAAGATTCCTGCAACACGTGGAAAAATTTCGGCCCGTGGCGGAGAAGTTTTAGATGGTTCTGATTTTTCTCATATTACTGGATATCTTGCTGAAACTAATGAAGAGGAGGTTGGTAAGATTGACCCAAATTGTATTGAAAAAGGACCTTATAAGTTGGGTCAAATTGTTGGGAGGAGTGGACTTAATGAAAAATATAATTGTATCTTAACTGGAACTGATGGTGAGGAACTAATTGAAGTTAATAGTTTAGGTGAAAAGATAAGAGTGATCGGAGCCAAAGCTCCCATCGCAGGAAGCGACGTAAAAACCAATATTGATTTCAAATTACAAAAGGTAATTGCTAAAAGTATGGAAGGCAAATTAGGTTCAGTTATAGCGACAGATAAAAAAGGACATGTTTTAGCTCTTTTTTCATCACCTAGTTATGATCCTAACGATATCAAGTCTTCACTTAATAATCCTGACTTACCGCTTTTCAATCGAGCAGTTGGTGGCCTTTATCATCCAGGCTCAATTTTTAAGCCACTGGTGACAATTGCAGCTTTGGAAGAAGAAAAGATTGACAGTAATTTTAGGTACAATGATACTGGGGTTGTCACAGTTGAATCAATGTATGGAAACTACTCATACACAAATTGGTACTTTACTCAGTATGGTGGACGTGAGGGTGAGATTGATGTAACCCGCGCTCTCGCCCGCTCAACCGATACTTTTTTTTACAAAATTGGAGAGTTTGTAGGAATTAATGACTTGGTTGAATGGATGAAAAAGTTTGGTCTTACAAAATTAACAGATATTGATATTCCCGGCGAGATAATGTCTCTCGTTCCATCACCTGATTGGAAAGAAAAGACAAAAAATGAAAAGTGGTTTTTAGGAAACACTTACCATTTTTCAATAGGCCAAGGAGATTTGGCCTTAACTCCGGTCGGAATTCACAGGGCTGATTTGACAGTCTTAAATGGAGGAAAACTTTGTAGTTTAAAAATTGTTGGTGATACAAAATGTGTTAATTTAAAACTAAAACCTGAAAATCTAAAATTGGTTAATGATGGAATGCAAAAAGTATGTGAAGAAGGCGGAACCGGATATACATTTTTCGACTGGAAAGCAAAACATCTGGATTTGCAGTTGGGAGAAGTTTTTTGTAAAACCGGGACAGCGGAGACAAACGAAGACAATAAAACCCATGCTTGGTTTATTGCATCACTTGATGACTTGACCTTAACTGTAATGGTGGAAAAGTCAGGAGAAGGAAGCAAAGTTGCAGGCCCAATTGCAAGAAGTATTTTTGATGATTACTTTGGGACAAAATAAATTTTATTTTCATGAACGATATTTATGTTTTAGGGAAATTATTAAAAAAAGATAGAAGGGCTATTGCCGTTGTTGGGACAAGAATGCCAAGTGGAAGAGGAAAAGAATTAACAATAAAATTTGTTAAAGAACTTGTTAAAGATAAATTTACGATTGTTTCGGGTCTTGCAAGAGGAATTGATACTATTGCTCACGAGACAGCATTGAAGTGTGGTGGCAGAACGATTGCTGTATTAGGGTCGGGACTTGATATTATCTATCCTCCTGAAAATCGTTTGCTTGCGGAAGCGATCGTAAAAAATGGGGCACTGGTTTCTGGTTTTCCATATGGTACAAAACCTGAGGGAAAGAATTTTTTAGCAAGGAATCAATTAATTGTTAAATTATCTCATGCCGTTTTAGTTATTGAAGGAATGAAAAGATCTGGTACAATCTCCACCGCGAATCATGCTGGAAATGAAGGAACAGAAGTTTTTGCAATAGCCGGCAGTGAGGCAACTGATTATTTAATTGAAAATGGAGCAACTGCTGTACAAAAGGCTAAAGAGATTGTAGATTATTTAGATAACATATGAAATTAATTATTGTTGAGTCGCCGACAAAAGCTACCACATTATCCAAATTTTTGGGTAGTGATTATAGTGTTGATTCTACAAGGGGTCACATTAAAGACTTACCCAAAAGTAAGTTAAGTATTGATTTAAAAAACAATTTCAAGCCCGATTATCAAGAGATTGAAAAGAAAAAGGCTGTAATTAAAGCATTAAAATCTAAAGCTAAAAAGGCCAAAGAAGTCTATATTGCAACTGATCCGGACAGAGAGGGAGAAGCAATTGCAAAACATGTTGAGGACATTTTAGATACTAAAGCAACTGTTTCCAGAATTACTTTCCATGAAATTACAAAAAAAGCAGTTGAAGAAGCTATAGCAAAGCCTTCTAAGGTAAATAAAAATTTAGTTGATGCTCAAATTTCAAGAAGAGTATTGGATAGGTTAGTGGGTTATAAACTTTCCCCTCTTCTTTGGAAAAAGGTCAGACGTGGTCTATCAGCCGGCAGAGTTCAATCAGTTGCAGTTAGGTTAATTGTTGATAGAGAAAACGAGATTAAGGCCTTTAAACCTGAAGAATATTGGGAAATATTTGCTAAACTTTTAACGAATGATAATAAAGATTTTGTAGTTACTCTAGTTAAAGAGAAAGTAGAAAACAAAAAAACTGCTGATGAAATATTGACGACCCTTGAAAAAGCCGATTACAAGGTAGCCAATGTTAATAAAAAGGAAGTTAGGAAAAGCCCTTATCCTCCTTTTACCACATCAACTTTAACTCAGGCTGGAGCCAGACTTTTTGGTTGGAGTGCCAAAAAGACAATGAGTGTTGCTCAAAGACTTTATGAAGAAGGTTTAATTACTTACCACAGAACCGATTCATTAAATTTATCTTTTGATGCAGTTAACTTGGCAAGAGTTTTTATAGAAAAAGAATATGGTAAAAATTATCTTCCTGAAAAACCCCATTTTTATAAAACTCATAGTAAATCCGCACAGGAAGCACATGAGGCCATTAGACCGACAGATTCTACACAAGACTTATCTACAATTAGTGCGGAACAAGGAGCTCAGAAATTGCATAGTCTTATAAGAAGAAGATTTTTGGCAAGTCAAATGAATCCTGCTGTTTATGATGAAACCACAATTGATGTTTCAGCAGACAATTATCTTCTTAGAGCTTCAGGACAAATAATGAAGTTTGACGGTTGGAGAAAACTTTTTCCAATTGATTCTGAAATTGTAATATTACCTGAAGTTGCAAAAGATGAAGAACTTAAGAAAGAAAAAGTTTGGTCAGAACAAAAATTTACAATGCCACCGGCAAGATATAATGAAGCATCTTTAATTAAGACATTGGAAAAATTGGGAATAGGTAGACCTTCAACTTATGCTCCAATTATTTCAACTATTCAAATTAGAAGTTATGTAGAAAAACAGGATAAAGTTTTTGTTCCCACAACAATAGGTTTTGCTGTAACCGAGTTCTTGGTTAAAAATTTCCCGGTAGAACTTGATTTTGGTTTTACTGCAGAGATGGAAGAGGATTTGGATAAAATTGCAGATGGCAAAATAAAATGGGAAACAGAAATGAAAAAATTCTGGACTCCATTTGAGAAGAAGTTAAAAAGTGTTGAGAAAGATGCAAAAAGAGTAAAGATAGAAACAGAAAAGTTAGGTAAAAAATGTCCAGACTGTAAAGATGGAGAACTTGTTATAAGAGTTGGAAGATTTGGAAAATTTATAAGTTGTTCTACTTTTCCGGATTGTGAACACACAGAAAAATATCTGGAAAAAGTAGGTGTTAAATGTCCTGATTGTAAAGAAGGAGATGTAATCGTTAAAAAGAGCAGGAAAGGAAAATTCTATGGTTGTAGCAGATATCCTGATTGTAAATTTGCTTCATGGAAACTTCCAAAGAAAGAAGAAAAATAAATTACAATTTATTTACACTTTCCATATTGACATAAATCTTTGTTACTGATAAAAAACAATAGTCATGATTTCAACAAATTCTTATCTACTTCAAAAT
>Ga0208245_1000238_pt1 | contig 52213 bp, 85 predicted proteins | sample RifOxyC1_FD_184035 | JGI IMG/M metagenome (GOLD analysis project Ga0208245, IMG submission 184035) | Soil microbial communities from Rifle, Colorado - Rifle Oxygen_injection C1 (SPAdes) | ecosystem: Environmental > Terrestrial > Deep subsurface > Rock core/Sediment | place: Rifle, Colorado... | reverse complement strand
TTTTACAAAAATGCCATGATTGTCCTTACAAGCGGAAAAAGATTTGAAACTTTTAATGCTGGCTACCAAGCCGCCCTAGCATCTCAAGCAGAGAAGATTAAAGGACTCGAAGCTGCCGCAAGGTTCTGGCAAGACAAGGCTGGCGATATGGCGGAGGAGCAGGTCAGGAGGCTGGAGGCATCTTTATTTACATCCTGTTTTGACAGAGACGCTTATGAAACATTGATGAGACGCTCCAATCAAAAACTCGCCAAAGCAATCGAAGCCATCGCCGCGCTACAAGCAAGGATTGAGGCTGCGGAGGAGCAAGCGGCTCGTAGGTTAGTTGGGCTATGCAAGTGTGGATTAGAGCGAGATGCCTTGAGCGAGCGCGAGCTTGAGCTACTGGCGGTTATCGAGCAGAAGGATGCTGCTATTAACTGGTACTTAGATTCATGTAATAAAGAGTTGGTAACACATGAATTTCTTGTAAAGCATTTCTCCAAAGCACTCGCCCTCACCCCAGACCTATCAGCACTCAAGGAACACGATGCGAAGGTGCTGGAGGAATTATCCGGAAGAGAAGATATATCCGAATTTACTGCAAGTGAGCTTCGCCGCATGGCAGAAGAACTACGGAGGAAACTATAATGCAAAATAAAAGGACTTATTTTTATGCACATTGAAAAAGACAAAACACTTTCCTTACAAGAAGAACAACAGTTGGAACTTGCAGCAGGAGAAGCTACTTGTGGTTTCATTGACGATGAAACTATAGCAGAAAATGAACCTAGTTATTCAGAGCTTGAAGCTGAGTTTCAACAAGAAGTTCAACAAAAAGCTCAAGAGCTAGTTAAACCTGGAGCTAAGTGTTATCCATATGGATTAACTATTCATAACAAAACACAATTTGTTTTCTTTAACATCTTTGAAGCTTTACAAAATCTTCCAGAAGAAACACAACAAGAAGTGCATGATTTGTGGAAAAAAGCTATAGAAAATTCTAAATATTATCCAAGTCAAGTATTTCAGAAACTTGACCAAGCAATACGTGAATATTGGGCTTCTGAAGCAGAACTGGAAGCTGAAATACAAGTAGAAACAGCTAATGAAGATCCTATTTAAAAGTTTTTTTGGTATTTTTCTTTCTTTTTCTGTTCAAGCAGCAGATATTAACCTTATCATTGATATTCTTGAATGTGAATCATCAGGTAAACACAATATATATGGAGATGCTGGTGCTTCTTATGGAATAGCTCAATTTCAAAAACCTACTTTTTATAGATTCGTAAAACAAGCAGGTTTTAAGAAATTCTACTATGAAAACCCTATTCATCAACTCAGAGTGTTAAATTGGGCTCTTGATAATGGATATGGTCATCATTGGTCCTGCTACAAAAAAGTAACACATAAAGTATCTAAGTAATTGGATATTCTATGGGTAATTTTGCCCTTAATTGTAACACTAAAATGAAAATTAATCCTGATAATGTACCAGGAATACTCTTAATTCCTTTGTTTTTGTTTATTATTATGCCAATATTTCTTTTTGGATTACTTGTCTTTCTTTTCTTTGGCGCAGAAAAAGCATCAAAAGTTATGTATTATATTGATAATTTACTTTCAAAATGAAAACTAAATATATCAATAAAAAGCTTGTTGATGTGTTTCTTGACATGAACACACAACCAACTGGATTCGAGCCTGAATGTTGGTTACGTCTTCAAAAACGAGGAACTTCTTGGATACAACTTGGAGGTATTAAAATACCAAGTTGGCGATTTAAAATGATTACAGAGGAACTTAAATGAACACACCACATAAACACGCTGCTTTGATTAAAGCCTGGGCTGATGGAGCTATTATCCAAATTCTTTGGAATCATCCTGCGGAATGGAAAGATTGTGATGAACCTACTTGGTTAGAAAACTCATATTATCGTATCAAACCACAAGTAAAAACTATTAAATTCCGTTGTTTTCTTCAAGAGGGACCAACTTTACGTGATGGTCGTAAATGCCCACCAAGAATATGTACAATTCGTGCAGATCAAGTATATTTAACAAGACCAAGATTTATTCAATGGCTCGGAGATTGGCAAGAATATACTATAGAAGAACCAATTGTCTTTAACAATCCAAGTTATCTTGGACCAAAAGAAAAAAAAATACTACTGCCCTGATTGCCGCCCACTATGTCGTGGAAATTGTAACCATTAAATAAAGGAGAACTATCATTTGTTTAAGTATGTGTTCTAAGCACTCCTTGAGCAAACGTAATTAATTCTTCAATAGAAGCATTACGTTTCATAAAATTAGCTTTACTAGAAATTATTTGAATATTACCTTTAATATAACCTTTGGTATTGTCTATTCTATCTATTGAAGCATTTGTTTCTTGTCTGCCTTTATTAGATAATTTAGTTATCTTAATGTTAAGATAAGGACAATATTCTGGAATAATTATATCCTCTATAGAAATATTAAACTCTAATTTACGTTGTTTTGAAGAATCACAGGCTCTTTTTAACATTTGCCACTCATAATTATTATCGCGCCATAGTTTACAAAGTTCTTTATGTTTTTTAATATTAGCTCTATAGTGTTCTGCTGCTCTTTGTTTTATTATTTCTTTATTTTTTTCATAATATTCTTTAGCATATTGTTGCTTTTCAGTTTTATCAGTGTATGACATAATGTTCTCCTAAATTAAATTTGGGACTATATATAACATTGTATCATATTTTTAATCTATTGTCAAGCATTATTTTATAATTGCTTGTTTCTAAAGGAGTATATATTATTTGCATTGCAATTTATAAGCCAGCCCATAAAGAACTTAGTGAGGAATCTCTACAAAATTCCTGGAATGCTAATTCTGATGGTGCTGGTTTCATGTACGCTGAAAAGAAAAAACTACATATAGTCAAGGGTTTAATGACATATGAAGCATTTAAAACGGCTTATGAACCACACAAAAACAAAGAATGTGTTCTTCATTTCCGTATTTCCACTCACGGCAAAGTAGATGAAGCAAACACTCATCCATTTTCCATTGACAAGAACTTGGGTATGGTACATAATGGCATTATCAACAAAGTAGCTTGTGATGTAAACAAAGATATGTCAGATACTTGGCATTTTGTTGAAAAGTTTCTTAAGAAATTTCATGCTATTTATCCCCAATTTTGGCTCGAACAAGAGTTTAAAGAACTTATTGAAAACTATATTTTAGGTTCTAAATTTATTCTTATGGATAATGAAGGTAATTGTGATATTTACAATGAGTCTGTAGGTATCTGGGATTGTGAATGCTGGTTTAGCAATTCTAGTTATAAAACCTTTGCTTATCAACAACCACAACCAAGAAAATGCTATTCTAAACCAAAAGAAAGTTCTTCAGTTACTTATTTAGATAGTCCTGCTTATGTTGATTTAAAAGAAGGAGATATTTACAAACTTAAATATCAAACATATGTAGATAATCCACAAGTTTTTCAAGAAGTATTAGAGGCCAATACAGAAGTGATAATTAAAAAATTACTAGTTAATCAAATTTTAGTAGCTTGTATAGCTACAGGAAGACAAACAGCAGTTCCTCTTTGGAAACTAGGAAAAATAACACAAAAAAATACTAATATTTCTCTTTTAGATAAACCTGATAATGAATTATTGGTAGATAATACTTTTAAAGTAGGAGAAGAAGTTGTATTTTTTAAGAATTATAATCATTTTAGAATTGGAGATACAAAAAAGATTACTCTCCTTACAGAAAAATATGTTTTTGTCTCTGATTTTGCTAAACAAAAACAATTTCCTATTCCAAAAGATTACATTCGTCCTGTTAACCAACTTTTAATGTGAGAATAATATGACATTAGCTACAACACAACAATGCTTAGACCAAATAGGACATATAAATGGTTGGTCTTTTCTTGACAGACATAAACTTCTTTTATCTTCTGTTGGAAATAGGCATGATATTATGTATCGAGGTAAAAGACTCTTTTCTACTTCTATGGGAAGTTTTTTTCCTTTTGGTTTTCAAATAAAAAATAAAAATAAATTAAATCTAGCAAATCCAGAAAATGATATAAAAACAGATTTATTCTACCATTGGATAACCTCTTTTAAAGAATACAATTCTTACGAAAACTTAAGAAATAAAATCTTAGATAGAGCTTCCTGTGCTTCTTTTGCTACAACTATTGCTGTTAATCAATATATTATACAACATTCTCTATCAGAAAAACAAATTGTTGAGCTTTTTAAAGGAAGTCCCTGGCAATGGGGATATATACATAACACTTGGATTCAAAAAACATTGTACAATGAAGAATATACTTTGATAGAAACTAGGATAGAAACTAGAAAAATTATATTAAACATTGCTATGTTAGGAAATGAATTTTGTTTAGGTTATAAGATTAATACAATTTGTTCTTTTCGTCAGTATTTAGAAAACAAGGTTCGAGCAATAGATGAACAATTAGACAATGCTCCACGAGAACTTGCTAGTTATTCAACACGAGCAACCTCTGTTTTTTCTTTTAAGAAAAGTCCTAAAAAGCTTTTTCACACTTTTTTAGGTGTAGAACTTGAACTTGATGGACATTCACTAAAAGAATATACTTCTTTGGATATTTTGCAAAACCATGCTATATTCAAACGAGATGGCTCTGTTCCATTAGGAGTTGAGATTTGTACTGCTCCAGCTACTTTAGATGTACATAAAGAAGAATTTCTTCCTTTCTTTGAAAGTTTACAAACAAAAAAATCTAAATTAAAAGCAAATGAAAACTGTGGTATGCATGTTCATGTAGACAGGGCTTCTCTTTCAACTTTGCATATAGCAAACATTTATCAATTTGTAAATAAAGCAGAAAATAGGGAAAATATTACAAACATAGCTGGTAGACAACCAAATAATTTTTGTCGGGCCCACATTACAGGATATGACCATTTTACTAACAATGGTTCCAGAGAACGTTACCGTATGGTCAATTTAGAACCAGAAAATACAATTGAATTTCGTCTTTTTGCTAGTACAACAAACTATAACGATTTTTGTAAAAAACTTGAGTTTGTACAAGCTGTAGTTGATTATACTCGTCCTGGAGAAATGAATATCCCTGTTACTAAAATACCTCTTTGGGAACATTTTAATGTTTATTTAAAGCAATATCGTAAAAAATATCCTATGCTAACTAATTTTTTATATGGAGAAAAACCAAAATATGTCTCAGGATTTTAAAATAGGAGATAGAATTCAAACAATTGTTTCTCCTTTAAATGACGAATTTGGAAAAATAGAAGTAACACCTATTGGAGCACAAGGAACTATTCTTAATATTATAAAAGATCAAGATAAAAATATACATTCTGTTTTAATTCTTTTTGATGAACCAATGTCACATAGACATACTGAAGCAACAGATTTTGGTGTTTCTTATGAAAAAGCCTATAGGAAGTCTTGGTGGGTTACTATTAAAATGTTACAGGTAACAACACCCCTTACTGATAAAGAAAAACAAACTCGAAAAGAACAAGATATTATTAAGAAATGTAAGTTTTTGGATAAAAGATTTAAAGAGTATCAAAGATTTAAAAAGAGTACTAAGAGTTCTTTTTCTTTTTCTAAATATATAAAAGGAAACTATTAATGCCTCATAAATTTATTGTCTATCCATATAAAATGATTAGTGAGAGTGCAAAAGATCTTGCAAGAGGTCTCGGTGCTAAACGAGTATTTCCTGATGGTAGGTATCGTCCTAAAGCTAATCATATCATTATTAATTGGGGTAATAGTCAGTGGCCTACTTGGTTAAATAATACTTGTACTTGTTTAAATAAACCATCACTAGTTGCTCAAGCCAGCAATAAACTTAAAACCTTTAATCAATTAACTCATTGCGGTGTTTCTACACCAGATTGGACTACTGATTCTCGTGTAGCTAATAGCTGGGGAACAATTGTATTTGGTCGTAAAAAGCTAACGGGACATTCTGGACAAGGAATACTAATCTTTGACCCTGCTTATCCTTATAGTGAGGGTGGTTTATACCCTGTTCCAGACAGAACTAACTCAAATGCAACAAGAGATATTTGCCCACTGTACACCAAATATACCAAATGTAAGTATGAATATCGTGTTCATGTGTTTCAAGGGCATATTATTGATTTTGTTCGTAAGAAGAAACGAGAGGGAATAGAGGCTAATCAATATATTCGTTCCTGTGATAATGGCTGGGTATTCTGTCGTGAAGGGGTAGAACTACCAGAATGTGTTAAAGAACAGGCTTTAAAAGCTATACAAGCCCTTGGTCTTGACTTTGGTGCTGTTGATGTTGGCTATAACACAAGAGAAAATAAAGCCTATGTTTATGAAGTCAACAGTGCTCCTGGTCTTCAAGGTACAACTTTAACTGCTTATACAAATGCTTTTAAGGAATTATTAATATGATCTTAACCCTAGCAGATGTAAAGGAAGGATTAAAAGTAAGATATATTGACAAAACTTGGCCTAATTGGTATATAAGAAGAAATCATCTTTATGGACAAGTACAATCATATCCTTTAAATAGCACCGACAAGGAACAACTTATAAAAGTTGATTTCTATAAAGACCCTGATTATGAAGAATTTGTAATATCAGAAATCTGGAAAGTATACCGCTTTATTCTTGAAGACAGACTTGGAGAAAATACATCTGTTTCTCGTACTAAACTTGAAAAAAAATGTCGTAAGCTTTGGAACAACAGTAATTGGGTAAAAAATAATCCCTCTAGGGCTTATTAATATGACTCTTGACAAATGGAAAGGGGGAACCCCAAATTAGGTGTTACAGTTGCGATTGTAATCTTTCAGACTTTGAAAGTACTCGTAAAAGTAAAACAACAGGAGAATATCTTGATCTTTGTGAAGATTGTTTCAGTACAGTAGCTGAAGACTTTATCACTACTGAAGAACAACTTGAACTTAACCTTGTTGAGGCTGAATTAAATGAACTTTAATATTGGAGATAGAGTTCTTTGTACTGGATCTGCTGAAAGAAATGGAACAACAAAGAACAAAGAAGGAACTATTATAGGTTTTCAAAATAATAACAAAAACATACCTTGTGTTGAATTTGATTCACCTATAAGTGGTGGACATGCTGGAGATCCTTTTAAAGGTAAAGACAAGCATTGTTGGAATTTTTGGAGGGATACAAAATATCTAGAACTTATATCTACTAGTAATGTACAAAGAACTTCTTTAGAACGTAAATGCCGTAAATTGTGGAATGATAGCAATTTTGTTAAAAATAACCCTAAACATGCTTATTAAAATATGACTAAATTCTTGTACCATGAACCCTGTCCACAGTGCGGTTCCAAGAATAATCTTGGAGTTTGGGATGATGGTCATAAATGGTGTTTTGGGTGTAAATACTATGAATATGGTACTAAAACAGCTCATCATGTTCATAAACCACAAATAAGTGCAACGTACAATCCTAAAATATTTCCAGAAGATGCTTCTGATTATATTCCAAGTGAACCTCTTCGTTGGCTTTTCTCTTGTGGACTTACTTATGACCTTATTGAGGAACACAAGATTAAATGGAGTCCAAGTCAACAACTAGTTTGTTGGCGTATCTTTGGTATTTCTGGCAAAGAGCTTGGTTGGCAAGGCCGTTGTTTTAAGAAAGATGCTAAAACTAAGTATATCGGACATGGTAAGATTCATTCAGAACCTTGTATTCTTGGTGGTACTTTTCCTTTGTCTTTCTTAGCTGAAAATCCAAAATATACTGTAGTTCTTTGTGAAGACATCTTAAGTGCTATTCGTGTTAGTGCTTACTTACCTGCTATGCCATTATTTGGCTGTGCTATCTCCAAGGAGTTACTTGTAGAGCTCAAGAAGAGGTTTACTAACATTATCGTATGGTTAGATGCAGATAAGCTAGACAATGCCCGCAAGGTAGGTTTAAACGCATCTTTAATAGGTTTGTCTAGTCAAGTCTTGTACACACCTAAAGATCCTAAAAATTACACAAACGAAGAAATTAAAAACTATTTGGAGACATTAGAATGAGTAAATTCAGTGTAGGAGATGAACTTTATTATCTAAGTGAAAGTGATGGACGGGAAAAGTATAAATGTATTGTTATTAACATAGATCCATTTGGTAAAACCCTGGTTAGGTTCTTTGCAAAAAAACACCTACCAAGGTATAACATAGGAGATACATTGGGTGATTATGTTTTCCCTGACTCATCTTATGAATTAGCTGGCCCACCTCTTACTAAAGAACAAAAAGTAGCTCTTAAATGTAAAAAACTGTGGAATCAAAGCAACTGGGTAAGAAATAACCCCTCTTTGGGATACTAACATGACTTATACAAAAAATGATTTTACAGTTGGAGATAGAGTAATACTTGCTCAATACCTATCTTGGGGTATAGGAATTCTTAAATATGAAAAAAATGGTTACGGTTGGTTTATTGAACTTGATACACCAAATAAAAACTGTCATAATGCAAATAGAAACGGAAAAAATAATTCTTGTTGGTATTCTGAGAATTTTATTCTAGTTTCTAAAAGTATACCCCTCTCTAAAGAAGAACGTGTTAACCAGAAATGCAAGAAACTATGGAATGATAGTAATTATATTAAACACAATCCTCATTTAGCCTATTGACTTTCTTCTTAAAATATGGTACAATATAAAGTATATTGTTTAGAAAAGGAAACAGATGATAACTGAGTTAGTCCTATTAAGGCATTTGATAAGTTATGATAAATATCAAATATACAACAAGTATATAAACAAAGAAAAATTACGAGACACGTATAAAGAAATATATAATATATATATTACTTTACAAGAGTATTTTGATAAATATTCTAAAGATTTAACAATAGATGAACTTGAGTTGTTCTTTTATACACAACGTCCTGCACTACGCGATAAAGATAAAGAGATTTATCAAGAGTTGTTTAAACAAATCCGAAATAGCGAGGTTCAAACCGAGCTAATCGAGGAAGTATTAGTTCAAGTTAAACAAAGACAAGAAGCATTTGATCTTAGTACCTTAGCTTATGAAGTAAGTCAAGGTAAAGCTAAGTTTATAGATTTAATAACAGCTAGTCATGCTCTTGAGCACGAAGAGAAACTAGATGAAATAAATAATAGTGTATTTACAACAGATGATTTAGGAGAATTGTATGAGCGAAGTGTTAAGCAAGTGGGACTTAGATGGAGACTTAACACACTTAACAGAATGCTTGGCTCTCTTAGACAAGGCGACTTCGGATTTATCTTTGCAAGACCCGAATCTGGTAAAACAACTTTCCTTGCGAGCGAAGTTTCTTGCTTTGCGACTCAAGCTACTCGTCCTATACTCTGGTTTAATAATGAGCAAGACGGAAAAGCTGTTATGCTCCGTATCTACCAAGCAACCCTTGGATTAACTTTAACAGAACTTTTTAGTAATCTAGAAAAACATAAGCAAGATTATCATAGAATTACTAAAGGAAATATTAAACTTTATGATAGTGGTAGTATTAGCAAATCAGATGTAGAAAGATTAGTCTATCAATTAAAACCTGCTTGTATTGTTTTCGACCAATTAGATAAAATTAAGGGTTTTATCAATGACAGAGAGGATCTTAGACTTGGTTCTATTTACCAGTGGGCTAGAGAACTAGCTAAAGAATACTGTCCAGTAATAGGTGTTACACAAGCTGATGGTTCTGGAGAAGGACAGAAATGGCTTACTATGGCTAATGTGTCTAGTGCAAAAACCTCAAAACAAGCAGAAGCTGATTTCATTATAGGCATGGGAAAAAGTAACGAAGAAGGAATGGAGTACATCCGGCATTTACACATCTCTAAGAATAAACTTATGGGCGACTCAGACTCTGTACCAGAACTACGACATGGAAAAATGGATATTGTAATTAAACCCACTATAGCACGATTTGAGGATATACATTGAGCACATACACACAAAGTCACAAAGAATATTATGAAAAAAATAAACCACGTATTTTGTTTTTAAGAAAAGAACGAGAAGTACAGTGGTTGTCTACTCCAAAAGGTAAATACTCTGTTCAAAAAAGAAAAGCAAAACAACGCAAAATCGCATGGGACTTTTCTTTTGATACTTGGTGGATTATGTGGGAACCTTATTGGGAAAATAGAGGTGATTCAACAGGTAAATATTGTATGTGTAGAAAAGAAGATACTGGTCCTTATTCTCCAGAAAATACTTATATTAGTCTATTTGAAAACAATACAAAAGAAGTCTACTTCCGTAATGGAATTACTTCTAAAGGACATTTTAATAAAAAGGACATCAAATGAGCACACATAAATTTAATGTAGGTGATAGGGTTTATTGGGAAGATATGGGGAAAGCACATTATTATGGGGTAATTTTAGAACTCCGTGACCATGGTAGATATTCAATTCAGTTTGAAGAAGATTTTGCATTAAGATATGGTGTAGGAAATATATATAACTCTTTTACTGATATAAATGATATAAAATTAGCTGGTCCACCCTTAACAAAGGAAGAAAAAGTACTTAAAAAGTGTAAAAAACTGTGGAATAATAGTAACTGGGTAAAGAACTCTCCACAAAGAGCTTATTAATAGAAGATAATATATGAGCAAAACATTTTTAATTAGTGACACACATTTTGGACATAATAATATCCTTACCTTTCTAAGAAAGGACGGTAGTTTACTTCGTCCTGGATTTAAAGATATTAAAGACCATGATCTTGAGTTAATCAAACGCTGGAATTCTGTTGTAGAACCTGAAGATAAGGTATATCATCTAGGTGATGTAGGATTTAAGAACTTTGAATATCTCAAACGAATCTTTGATGCTTTGAATGGTACTAAGGTTCTTATCAAAGGAAACCATGACAACTTTAAACTTAGTCAATATGCACAAATCTTTAAGGATGTACGAGCATATTATGTCCTAGACAAGTGTGTTCTTAGCCATGTTCCTATTCATCCCTATAGTTTAGATCGTTGGGATTATAACATTCATGGTCATTTACATGAAGGCAAAATAGATGATCCTAAGTATATTAATATTTGTGTTGAACATACTAACTACACTCCAGTTAATTTTGAGGACATAAAGAATGGATTACCTGGTACTTGATTGTGAGACCTCAACCTTTTGCAAAGGCTCACCTTATAGCCAAAGAAATAAATTATGTTTAGTTGGTGTTAAAAATGAACTAAGAGGTCAAACATTTGATATAGAATATTCAGATCATACCTATAGAAAAACATTAGAATTATTACAATATTATATTAATGATACAAATTTACTCGTTCTTTTCAATGCTAAGTTCGACTTGGCTTGGCTTCGCCGTTATGGTTTGGATTTTTCTCATTGTCGTATATGGGATTGTCAGTTAGTGCATTTTATAACCACTTACCAAGTTAATGTAATGCCTAGCTTGGGTGAGGTAGCAGCATTTTATGGTATTCCTGGAAAATTAGATAAGGTAAAAGAACTATGGACAGCAGGATTAGACACTCACGAGATTCCCTTAGACATCCTTACGGAGTATCTAATACAGGACTTAACGATAACGGAACAAATTTATCTGTCACAAAAGGAACAGCTTATGTCTGCCCCTTTGCAAATGCAGCGTCTAGTAAGCTTGTCAAACCAAGACCTTCTAGTACTGTTAGAAATGGAAACAAACGGAATCAAGATGAACTTTACTGGGATGCAGGAAGCCAGCAGTTCTACTAAGCAACAAATAGAAACTATTAAAGGAGAATTAAATGACATTTTTAGACATCTTATCCCTAGTTATTGCCTTAATTATAATTCTGGTGATTGTCTCTCGGCAATTCTTTACGGAGGAACCATTGTTGAAACCATGCGTATACAAAATGGAGTCTACAAAACCGGGGACAAAGCTGGATTACCACGCTACAGACTCGAAACGAAATCACACGTGTTGCCACGACGAGTCGAACCACCAAGAGGAAGTGAACTTAAGAAGCCAGGATTCTTCAGCACAAACGAAGAAACCCTCAGAAACATCAAAGCCAAAAAGGAAGACAAGCTGCTGCTAGACAAAATCCTTGAACTAAGTAAGGCAGAAAAGCTTAACGGGACGTATTATGAAGGACTAGCGAAGCTACACACTGAACGAGACCAAGAACCAGACTATCTTCATGGTCAATTTAACCAATGTGTAGCACGGACGGGGAGACTGTCTAGTAGTAATCCAAATTTACAGAATCAACCCCCAGAAATGGACCAATTTATAGAAAGCAGATATGGGTAAAATGAAAGCTTTATCAATTGAAGAAGAAGATAAGATACTAGAAGAAGAGTTTTGGGATTCTCGTAGAGATGCTTATGAAGAAGAAATGTACGAACGGCAATTGCAACAAGAAGAGTTTGACTTTGAACGAGACCAAGGTGAAAGGCAAAAACTATGAGTGAACGAAATCCCTATGAAACTGATGAACAACGAGAAGAACATCAAGCCCAACAAGAACAATATTACTGGCACTGTCTTCACGAGTTTGTTGCAATATGTAAGGTATTTGGTATGGAGAAAGTGGGTGCTGATCTTAAACTAGTACGAGAACAGCTAGAAGGGGTGCAAGAGAAACCTAGGATTATTATACCATAATATGCCAGCCGGACAATACTTACTAGGAACAAAGGAGTACGATAAGCAATACAGAGCAAAAAATAAAGAAAGATTGGCAAGAAAAAGACGAGAATACCATCTTAAAACTTTATATAATCTTTCCCAAGAAGACTATTTACTTCTTTATACTAAACAAAACCAGTCTTGTGCTATATGTAAAAAAGAATTAGTTCACAATAGTAAATCTTGTCACATAGATCACTGTCATGTCACTAATAAAGTTCGGGGTTTACTTTGTTCTCATTGTAATACAGCATTAGGTTTAAGTAAAGAAAGTATTTCTACCTTAGAAAACATGATTATTTATTTAAAGGAACATTTAAAATCTTAGTTGATATAGACGTAAAAGGACTAGAAGTAGTTTGTGCAGCCTATCTAAGTCAAGATCCTATTCTTATTTCTGAACTTGAGAATGGAGTAGACATTCACGAAGATAATCGTCTTAAATTTGGTCTTCCTTCGAGATTAATAGCAAAAGTTTTTAAATTTAGGTTGCTTTATGGAGGCACTGAATATTCCTTTGCTCGTGATCCTGATTTTGCATCAGTATCTACTAAAAAAGATTTTTGGATAACTGCAATTGAGGCTTATTACACCAAGTATGCTGGAATCAAGGCTTGGCACGTTAAACTGGTTCAAGAAGCAACAACAACAGGTAGAGTTCTTTCCCCAACAGGAAGAATATTTACCTATGCCCCTGCCTATAACAAGAGAGGAGACCTAGAGTGGCCTATAACCACTATAAAGAACTATATTGTACAGGGTTTAGGGGCTGATTTGGTAGCCATAGCTCGAGTATCTCTCTACAATCGCTTAAAGACTGCTCAAATGCGCTCCAAATTGATTATGACAGTACATGACAGCATAGACATAGACTGTCCAGAGGATGAGTGGAAAATAGCAGCTAAAATGGCTAGACAATGTGTGGCTGATGTACCTATGAATTTTGAAAGACTGTTTAAAAAGCCCTTTAATCTAGCCCTTAATAGCAAAGTAATGTACGGGATGAACTTAGGAAATATGGAGGAATACAAATGAACAATGAAACAGTAACATCTTTACGAGACCAAGGGTATTGTGTAGTAGTATTTACTCCTGAAGAGATCAGGAACGCAAATCCAAGTAAAGTAGAGGATCGTTTAGTAGAACTTGGGTGGGAAGTTATAGATGATCTTTCTTGGTTAGAAGAAAATGAAGAAAGTCCTTGACAGTAGGTAAATAGTATGTTACAATAAGTATATAAGCTAGAGTTTTAAGTAGTAGTATCATAACCAAAAGGAGAGTAAATGTTAATTACAGTATTAAGTGCAACAAAAGAACAAGCAGTATCCAAAGCAGGTAAACCTTACAGCTATATCGAATTAGCTTATAAAGGTAATGATGGTAAGGTATCTGGTAAGAAGATTATGCCTTTTGGTGAATCTAAGGTAGTTTTTGATGCTTTGAGTACTGCTCAAAGTGGAGAATTCTTTGACATTACTTTGTTTAAGAACGAAGCAAGTGGATATTGGGATTGGACGGCTGCAAAAAAGTCAGACGGGAACCCTACACAGGAGGCACAGTCAGCAGCTACTACAGTGACCCCAGGCTCAACCAAAGGAGGTAAGGTACTGGGTTCGACTTATGAAACGCCAGAAGAGAGGGCTAAGAAACAGGTATACATTGTACGTCAATCTAGTATTACAGCAGCTTTGAGTTACTTAAACTCAAACAATACTAAAAATGCTACCAAATATGGAATAGCTGAAGTTCTTCAAACAGCAAAAGAGTTTGAACAGTTTGTATTTGATACTGGTACTCCTGCTGCTACCCAAAGTATTATTGATATGGAAGACGATATTCCGCTCTAATTAAGGAGACATATAATAATTATTACAAATGCTAAACAAACAGAAGCCGGAGATTGGGTATTTGATCTAGGACTAACCAATGATGAAGTAGAATCACTAGTCAATCTCTCAGTACAAACATTAATCAGGGAAGGAGTTATTACCTTGCACGAACAAGAAGGACAGCAAGAAATAGAACTTCCCTACCAAAACGCACCATCAAGTGCAACGGTGAATTAACATGACTACTACTGTAACAGTACAAGCACACTGTTCCAAAGATAAAGAAGTTGTTATTAAATGGGAAGACATGATTCATTCTACAACTGATCCCTATATTAAAACTATAAAATATTTACAGGATGGAGAATCAACTTCTGAAATAGTTTATGATAATATTTCTTTAAAAATATATGAAAGAACTAAACCAGTAAAAGGAAGTAAATAATGGCTCTTGATCCTGTAACAGCACTACTTGATATTGGAGGTAAAGTAATTGATCGAATCTGGCCCAATGCAACTGAAGCAACTAATGCCAAATTTGAACTTTTTAAGCTTCAACAAAGTGGAGAACTAGCTGCAATTGCTGGACAACTTGAAATTAATAAAGTGGAAGCTGCTAACCCAAATTTGTTTGTTAGCGGGTGGCGGCCTTTTGTTGGTTGGATTTGTGGATTTGGTTTACTCTATAGTTTTATTGGACAACCTCTTCTCTCATGGGCTTCTGTTAATTTTGATTTTGCTATCCCCCCTGGTCTTGATCTTGGGACTTTGCTTACTGTACTGGGTGGTATGCTTGGTCTTGGTGGATTAAGAACCTTTGAGAAAATAAATGGGGTAGATAGAAAATGATGATTATTGTTGCAATCTGTATTATTATTGTTTTTGTTCTTTATATGAACAACCTAAATAAATAGAATGTCAAATCTTAAAGCCTTGATCGACGGTGATATCGTTTGCTATCGCTGTGCTGCTTCTGCTGATTCTGAACCAACAGAAGAAGTAGCACTTTGGAGAGTTAATACGTTAGTTGAAAGTATCATCGACAAACTTAGAGCAGATGAATACTGTATATACATTGGCGGTGATACCAATTTTCGTTATAATATAGACCCAGAATATAAAGCACATCGTAAGGATAAGCCTAAACCTAAGTGGCTTCAGCATTGCCGTGAGTTCCTTGTAACCAATTGGAATGCTGTCATCACAGATGGTATTGAAGCTGACGATGCTCTTGGTATAGCTCAGACTGATGAAACCTTTATCTGTTCTATTGACAAAGACCTTCTTCAGATTCCAGGAATGCATTATAACTTTGTCAAGGATGAAGAGTATTACATTACAGAAGAAGAAGGGTTGTATAACTTCTGGATGCAAACTCTAGTAGGGGATGTAGCTGATAATATTCAAGGTATCCGAGGATTGGGTCCGGTTAAAGCAGCTAAGATACTTGCACCTATTCGTGATCTTACTCATACAGGATTTCCTACATGGACACAGTATAATAATTTATATTATGAAACGGTTGCTAATCTTTATAATGATCCTGATAGGCTTCATAGAAATTGCAAGTTGCTTTATATTCATAGGAAGGAGAATGATAGTTGGCAAAGTCCACAGGAAAGAAACCTAGTAAAGAAAAAGCGTGGACGGCCGGTAGGATCAAAAGCTTCATTACCTCAGTGCTCAGAGCAGGAAGTAGACGTTGGCCTCCAAAATACGAAACCTTAAAAGAAGCCTACAGAGAAACAAAGATTAATGTAAAATCTGGAAGACTTGCTAAACATTATGAATGTAATATATGTAAACAACTCTTTCCAAGTAAAGACGTACAAGTAGATCATAAGAAACCAATAGTAAGTCCTAGTAAAGGTTTTACTTCTTGGGATGATTTTATTAATGCTTTATTCTGTCCTAAAAAGAATTTACAGGTTCTTTGTAAGCCCTGCCATGATATAAAAACAAAGAAAGAAACTTTAAAAAGGAAATAAATGTTATTATTTTTTTATATATTACTCGTTATTTATTCTTTTTTCTGTGCAGCAAGTCTTTATTTTAAACTTTTTTCTTTCTCTGAAAGTCCTGAGTATGCCTTCTTCTATTTACTATTTGTAATAATAACTCCTTGGACTCTTTTACCAGCAGGTTTTAGACTACTAACTAAACTAGGAATAATAAATGAATAACTATACTACACAATATCAATTTAGGTCTATTGACTCAGAAGGAAAAGAAATCTTATACACATGTAAACCAAATATTGATTCTTGGCATGAGCTTGTACGAGAATTTGATTTATTCTTACAAGGAAATGGTTTTGTGTTTAAAGACAACACCAAGTTCGATAGGATAGAAGGAGAATATGACTGGACATAATGACATAACAGGAGATACTTTAATAAGTAAACCAACCTCTAAAGAATACGAAGAAGGTTGGGATAGAGTTTTTGGAACTACTATAGATAAAGAAAAATGTAAACATGATTTTAAATACGATGGTCATGGACATAATTATAGTGTGTATAAATGTAGTAAATGTGGAGAAGAAGAAGAACGATGAATATCCTATTGTTGGACTGCGAAACATCCCCCAACACAGCTTTTGTATGGGGAATATTTAATGAAACAATACCACTGGCCCGGCTTATCGAAAGTAGTGGTATCTTATGCTGGAGTGCCAAATGGTTAGGTTCTGAAGAAGTCTTCTTTGATTCTATCCATAAGAGTTCTAAGAAGAGACTACTTCGTGGAATACATGAACTTCTTTCAGCAGCAGATGTTGTAGTCACATACAATGGTAATAGGTTTGATTTACCAGTGCTTAACAAAGAGTTCCTGCTTGCAGAAATGCTTCCACCTTCTCCGTATAAGAGTCTTGACCTATACCAAACAGTTAAACGTCAATTTAAATTTACGTCTAATAAACTAGATCATATTTGTGAACAACTTGGTTTTGGAAATAAAAAAGACACTAACTTCCAACTCTGGGTTGACTGTATGAACAGAGATTCTTCTGCTTGGGCAACTATGGAGGCATATAATATACATGATGTAATTCTTTTGGAGCAAGTTTATCATCGAATCAAACCGTGGATCAGAAATCATCCGAATCAAAATCTCTACTCCGAAGGTGAACACGTCTGTCCAAACTGCGGAAACACACATCTTCAAAAACGAGGAACAAGCTATACAATTTCTGGAAAATATCAAAGATATCAATGTAAAACGTGTGGAACATGGAGTCGTAGTGTAAAGAAAATCCAAGAATCTGTTGCTATACAGGGAGCAAGTTAATGATTACTGTTGAACGAAGTTTTTATCCTGTTAAACTTAATATAACTTCTGAAGAAGATTATAAATTCTTTCAACTAATATTAAATTATACAGAACATTATATTTATGAAAGACAAAATAAGTACTTTGGGAGAGGTTTTACTAAAGAAGAACAAAGTTTCTTATATGAATTAAAAGAATTAAAAAGGAAATTCTAATGGAAAATACTACTAGTGATGTGTATAATCAAGTAGACTCTGACCCAAGACCAGGATGGGAATACTATCCTCCGGGCTGGCAGGCAAGACTTGGAGAGAAAATAAAGGAACCTACTGGGTACATTCCTCATGTTCTTCTTAAACCTAGTAATTCTTATGGTGATTGGGAAGTAGGAGACTTTATTACCAAACGTAAACTTAACTTCTATGAAGGCAATGTGATTAAGTACATTGATCGTCATCGCCGTAAGAATGGTAAAGAAGATTTACTTAAAGCACGTGAGTATATTAATCAATTAATTAAAGAGTATGACTAATCCTACAACCACAACACTAGAAGAACTCAAAGACCATCTGAAGACAGTGGATGAAATCACGCTATTAGAAATGTTTAATATTAGTAGCGAAGAACTCGTGGATAGATTTGAGGACAAGGTGGAAATTAAGTATGACGAATTACTAGAAGAATACGGAAATGAGGAACAGGATTGAGTACATTCCCAAGTAGTTATCAAAGTGTTATACATATGTCAAGGTATTCTCGTTATATTCCTGAATTAAAACGAAGAGAAAATTGGACTGAAACTGTACAACGATTAATGCAGTTTATTGGAAATAAAATAGGACAGGAATTTAAAGAGAGTGATGAATATTTACGAATAAAAGATGCTATACTACATCTGGAAGTGATGCCTAGTATGCGACTTTTAATGGTCGCCGGAGAAGCTTGTGAAAGAGATAATATAAGTGCATACAACTGTGCCTATCTAGCTGTTAATAGTAAACGGTCTTTTAGTGAGGCTCTGTATATTCTTATGAATGGTACAGGAGTAGGGTTTAGTTGTGAACGACAAGAGATAGTTCATTTACCAGCAGTTCCAGGAGAATTAAATGAAGTTAATGATACGATTGTGGTTGGTGATAGTAAATTGGGTTGGGCGAAAGCTTTCCGTAAACTATTGTCATCTTTGTGGGAAGGAGATATTCCGAGGATTGACTACAGCAAAGTTAGACCAGCAGGTGCAAGACTTAAAACTTTTGGGGGGAGAGCTTCAGGCCCAGAACCTTTGCGTGAGTTGTTTAACTTCTGCATTGAAACTTTCAAAGAGGCAAAAGGGAGGAAACTCAACTCCATCGAAGTACACGATATTATGTGCAAAATTGGTGAAGTCGTCGTCGTTGGAGGAGTTAGACGAAGTGCTCTTATCAGCCTTTCCAACCTCACTGACAGACGAATGCGTGAAGCCAAAGTCGGTGCGTGGTGGGAAACAAACTCCCAAAGAGCATTAGCAAACAACAGTGTATGTTACACGGAGAAACCAGATGCTGAAACTTTCATGGAAGAATGGTTAAGTTTAATTCGTTCTAAAAGTGGAGAAAGAGGTATTTTCTCTCGTGTAGCTAGTCAAAAGCAGGCTTCTAAATGGGGTCGTCGTAGTACTAATTATACTTTTGAATTAGAAGATGGAAGTAAACAAACTTACCGAGCTAATGAACAAGTAAAAACACGACGAGGATTACTTTCTGCTTGGCAAATAACAGAACAGGATGAAATTATAAATGAGTAAACCACTTAATCCTTTATATATGAAAGAGTACTATAAAAAGAATAAAGACAAACTAAACCAACAAGCAAGGGAATATTATAAATTACATAAAGAAAAGATTTTAATAGCACAAAAAACAGCAACAAGAAAACGTCTTTATAACCTCTCAGATAATCAAGTACAAGAAGTATTAAAAGAACAAAATAATTGCTGTGCTATTTGTAAACAAGAATTTACTAAAGAACCACATATAGATCATAATCATACTACTATGAATTTTAGAGGTCTTCTTTGTTTGTCTTGTAACACTACTCTTGGGAAATATGAAAAACATAAAGAAAGTTTTGATAGATACTTATTTTTGGCCTATATAAATGAAAATTAAAAGTATAAAAAAAGAAAGATATGAAGAACACTTAGGCACTAATCCTTGTAGCGAGATCATCCTACGAGATAAAGCCTTCTGTAATTTAACAGAGGTGGTTGTCAGATCAGCAGATACCTTTTCAACCCTCAAGAGAAAGGTGGAACTCGCAACTATTCTTGGAACTATTCAAAGTACCTTCACCAACTTCAACTTCATAGGAGAAGATTGGAAAAAGAATACAGAAGAAGAACGTCTTTTGGGAGTATCATTAACCGGAATTATGGATAATGAAGTATTAAATGGAAGTAATAGACCAGAAGGAGACAAAGAACTACCACAAATACTAGAACAATTAAGAGACCATGCACGTACAACTAATGAGCAATGGGCTGCAACGCTTGGCATTCAACCTTCTGCTGCTATCACTTGTGTTAAACCAAGTGGTACTGTCAGTCAGTTGGTGGATAGTGCTAGTGGCATACATCCTAGACATAGCAAGTATTATATTCGCACTGTACGGCAGGACATTAAAGACCCAATAACACAATTTCTTATTCAACAAGGAGTTCCTAATGAACCAGATGTCACCAAACCACATGACACTGTTATCTTCAGTTTTCCTCAAGCGGCTCCAGAGGGTGCCCTTACTAGGAACGACAGGAGTGCCTTGGAACAACTTGAGTTTTGGCTCGTTTATCAACGCCATTGGTGCGAACACAAACCAAGTATCACAGTTTATGTTAAGGAGGAGGAGTGGTTAGAAGTAGGTGCTTGGGTATATAAACATTTTGATGAAGTAAGTGGAATATCTTTCCTTCCTCACAATGAACATACTTATCGTCAGGCACCTTATCAAGACTGTACTGAAGAAGAGTACTTAGTAGCAAAAGATAAACTTAAAGATATAGAGTGGGAGAAATTTGTGGAAGAAGAAGACAATACAGTAGGAACTCAAACCCTTGCGTGCAGCGCAGCGGGGTGCGAAATATGAATCAATTACATGTTAGTTTAATTATAGGAGTAAGTCTAGGACTTGAGTATGTAGAAGAAGACAATGTATGGCTTCTTGATTTCTTCTTTGTTAGGTTTGTTCTTTTTCTTGACCCGTCCTGATAATAGTTAAAACTATTTCCTCACCTATCTGAATAGCAGCCAAGAGTTTAACAAACAAGTTATTAAATGTTTCAACACTCTTGGTTACTATTCCTCCTTTTGTCCATTGTCCAGGAAGTAGACAACCTTCTGTATCCTTCTCTGTATTTCCAGGATGAATCCTAACTCCCTTAAATCCAGGAACATTTTGAAGAAGAGGTAAGAATCTTTTAAATCTGTTACTATAACTAATATCTATTATGTATTTACCAGAAGGTATAGCTGTCTTTCCCATAATCTTTTGATAAGACACAGTGAAACCAGAATAAGAGTTGTTTTCTCTAAGCTTGTCCTCTAATATGAAGCATTCAAAAACACCATTAATAAGTAGTTTACTAATGGTGTATGTTTCTCCTGCCTCTACAAGATAAAGATTAAGTAACATTTTTGTCTTGTCTTTTTTGTTTACGCCTATTTGCTATAGGCTTTCCTGTAATCATTTCCCATAGACGAAGAGCAGTCCAAATAATAGAAAGTAAAGCAGCTATAGGCGGTAGCCAAGTAGTTAATGTAGCTATTACTGTACCTACTGAAACAGCATCTACTACGTGTTTTGCATTGTCACTTACGTAAGTCATTACCATACCAACCCTTTATTTAGCAATCCAACCAGTACTACTTGTTCCAGACTCTTTAACATATAAAGTTGTACTGGCACCACCATCTGTTCTTGTATAAAGAGTTCCTATTCCTGCTGTAACAACTCCTTCAGGAGTACCTGCACCACTTAATACCTTTATACTATTCATCTTTTCTTGTAAAAGAAAGAACCAGTTTCTCCAAGTAAACCCCTCTTCTATTGGTTCAATTGGAATTGGATTTATTTTATCTTTAATAGCCACGTTTTTCCTTTAATCTTTTAAGTTTCGCTTCTGCTTTACCTTTTTTAATTGATTTTGCTCTTGCTTCATCACTAATACCATACACAGGAGCACCTAACATACTAGAGATAGCTCGTTTAGCTCCCTCTCCTTCTGGTGCTTGTATAGCTGAACTCACTGGAAATGGAGCAGCAAGAAGTCCTATTGCCTTAGTTCGTCCTAGTGCTGAAGTATCTTTAAGTTTAGGAGCATCAGGACTAGGGTAGGCAATACCTGTTGTAGAAACGAACAAGGCTTTAGGAAAGAAAGCAAGTTTATTTCCAAGAGTTTTATCTGGATTCATTAACCAATGGACAGCCTCCATACTATGCTTTGCTGCTTGCATACTAGTACCATCTTGGAATTGTACCCTAGTAGGATCTCTATTCTCCCATATAGGTTGTCCAGAAACTGCTAAGTTAATTCCATTAATAATGGTTGTCCAAGCAAGGGCAGTATTAATAACATATCTACGCGCTAAATCATTTGCTGTCTTAGGATTGACTATTCCTGCAACTCCTTTACGAAGTTCCCAATTCTGGGGTTTAGCCAGTTCTTTAGGAAGAGCACTAGTAAAAGCACGTAAAGTAGAAACAGTCCAATCAGGAGCAAAGAGAATAAGTTGTGCCCATTCTCTACCGGCAATACCACCCATTTTCAAAGCAGCAGCACGAAGATATTTGTTATTAACAGAGTTTGCTACTTCAAGCCAATTTAAACCACCAAAAGTATTATTAACATACAAAGACACTTCCCTCGCTATAGCCACATCAGACATCTCAGGGTTCTTCAGTTTCATCTTTTGATGTAAATGAAAGGCTACATTAAGTTTTTGGGCTGCGTGCATATAATCCCAAGTAAACTTGTTTAAGTTCTGGATAACTACTCTATCTAAAGGTTCTGTAATATGTTGTATAAGTTGTACTTCTTTACCTTTAGGAGCAAGTCTGCTTGCCATCTGATCCAGGAATACTCCTGTCTCTGCAACAATAGTCTTTTGTACGTCTTCAACTGCAATGGTAAGTCCCTCTTTAAGATAGAGAGTAGTCATTGCCTCATTACCACCCTCAGTAAAGGCTTTAAGAGCTTGTCTAGCTCCACTACCTTCTCCTCGTTTAAAGACTATATGAAGGACTTCCTTACCTACTTCAGAGGCAAAGAGTTTGGGGTCTGTAAGAAGACCAGCTTCCATTAAAGACTTTGCATGGAAAAGAGAACCAACTACGTTTATAGATTTAACTAAATAGTTAATACCACCAAGAGTACGAAGAATAATATTAGGATCGTTCTGTCTAAAGAGAAACTTCATAGAGTCAACCAGATCAGGATGAACTCTTAAGTCTCTTATTGCCCTTGTTCCATGTCCTTCAAAAGAAACATACCCTGCTGCTTTAGCTTCAGCACCATCGGGAAGTACCCAAGGTCTTCCTTGAGGATCTTTATTTGTCTTTAGGTAATCAAACATAGCCTTATGAATGATAGCAGTTTGCATAGCTTTCTCATAAGCTAGAGTAACTTTTGCTATATCAGTAAGAACAACTACTCCAGTACCTTCAACAGCCTTTTCAAGTTCCCTAGCAAAGGCATATTTTCGCCTTGCTGTAAAATCTCGAACAAGTTTACTATCTTGAGGAGCGTTTTGTATTTTGTCAAGTAAGGCTTTCTTTTGAAGTTCAGTTCCCTTGAACTTAGACCAATCAAGTACATGTGGAATATAATTAGTTCTTAAAGAATCAAGAAGACCTAATTTTACCGCATTATCTCCAATTGCATCAATACGTGCAGTAATCTCTTTAAGAAGAGAAATAGCTTTTTCTTCAGAACCAATACGTTTAAGTCTTTTTATAGAGAAATCAAGAGCATCTATTTTAACTTGATACTGCTCCGCAGTTAGTCCTTTAGGTATCTTACCTTTAGCAAGATTAATCTTCATTCCAGCTAAAGCCCCTGTTAAACCCTCATTTTTAAATCCAGTACGAGGGTCAACTTCTCCCGTACCATAGATTAATTCTTTTTTCGGTTTATCAGGAAGTAACTTATCCCAAGGTTTCTGCGCTTCGGCTGCACGGAACATCTTATCCCGCATTTCTGGAACAAGTTTACCATTAAACTCATTCTCAGGTATAGCCTTTTCAATAGTCTTAGAAAAAATATCTGCTGTTCTAGTAGCTGCTAAAATACTATTGGCACTCTTAGCTAGTACATCAGTAACCCCTTGAAGAACAGTTCCATGTACTCTTTGTTCAGAGAGAATAAATTCGTTGATATTCTCAAGAGCACTTTCTTTTACTTGTTCTACTACATCCTTCTTTACGTTCCACTCTACAGAAGGTTCTTGATAAGTACCAGTACTACGTTGTTCTACTACTTTATCAATTTGGTCTCTTTCTTTTGCAAAATCAACTTTTATTTGTTTTTGTTTTTCTAAATGCTCTGCATAATTAGGATCACGTTCTGCCATTTGTTTATAATATTCACGTTGATATGTCTCTCCTTTTTGAGAGTCATTGTGAATATCATTTATTTCTTCCCTGTCAAAGTTCTCTCTTAACCAGTCTGCCCAAGATTGAGGAGGTTTTCCAATATCAAATTCCTTCTTTCCCTTTAAAGAATGTTCTTCTATAGTAAACTTACCTTTAGGAATAATAATAGGTTCTTCTTGATTAAAAGCCCACTCTTCTCCAGACTCACGAGAAATTCCTTCAGGAAGAGCATCTGATTCTATTTTAATAACTTTAGAGTCGCTAAAATTAAAAGCAGGTTTTCCATTTATCATCCCTCCTTTTATTCTAGCCGCGTAGTCCTTTGCAAAATCTTTATTATGTGTTAATGAAATAGACGTAGTTTTCCCTCCAAAATTCTTTGAGGGATTAAGAATTAGATTTCCATCTTTATCAAGAAGAGCAGTTTCAGGAATTCGTGTTCCATGATATAAGTATTTAGGAGACTCCTTATCTTCCAGAGTAACTGGTCTATTAGTTTCTTCTTGAGAAACTGTAGTAGTAGGATTCTCTCGTTCTCTTTTACGAGCAAGTACATCTGGAATAGATTCCTCTGGTTTAATCTTAGACTCAGCATACTCTTCAGAGATGGGTTTAGGTTGTTCTACATCCTTTACTATAGCATCTTTAGCCTTACCAAGACCTGCTTTAGTTCCTTTATAAGTGCCTTTAGCAGCAGCCATGCCTCCTTTAATAGCTATAGGAGGACCTACTGTAGTAAGACCAAACTTAGTGGCTTCTTGTGCTTCTTTGGAACCAGTGGTTTCACCTACCCATTCACTAGCAGCTTCATTCTTCTTATTAAGCCAATTAAAAATATCTGTAATACCAGAAGTAGATCCTTCTGCTTTTCCTACAATTCCAGCACCAGTTAAAGCCTTACGAATAGGATTACCTCCTACTTCCATAACAGCTTCAAAGACAGCATTAGCTGCTCCAAAGTGTTCCCCAGCAGGTTTAGTAGGATCAGCAGCATGTGCTTCAGCAGCAACAAGACCTGCTCCTGCTCCACCAAGAAAAGCAGGAGTAGAAGCAACTACATCAGCTAAGTCAAGTCCAAATTGTCCTCCTTTATTTAAACTCTGAACAAAAGGAACTACTTGTCTTTCTTTAGTAGAAGGTTTCTTTTTATTTTTAGCAAGCCATTCTTCAGGAGAAAGACTTTGTTCCTTTCCTTCTTCTTTTCTTGTCCTACTAGTTGGAGTACGAACATTTATATCTTCTTCAGAAAGAATACCTGCTTTAATATCTTCTTTAGTAGTTCCAGGCGCACCAAAGGATTCCAAAGAAGTATCTTTAGAGTTTTGTTCTTTCTGTTTTAACCACTCTTCAGGACTCATTATTTACCTACTTGTTGTTTGTACTCTTCCCAATCTTCATTAGACATACTTGCTGGTCTAGTATAAGTTTTACCATCCTTTGCTAAAACCTTATTAGGATCAAGTTCTCCAGTATCAGATTCTCCAAGAACATCTAAGATAGTCCCTTGTTTAAGTTTCTTAATATCTGCTTGAAGTTCTGCAATCTTAGGATTAGGAATAAATTCAGGAACATCTCCAACAAAGGTTCCCTCTTTGGACAACCAACTTGCTTCTTTATAGGCTGGATTAGGAACTTCAGGAGTATCCTTTTCAACCTTAATAAGTTCTTTTTCATAGGAAAGAAGAAGTTTTTCACGTTCAAGTTTTCTTTGGGTAGATTTAGAATCTACTCCAGCTTGTCTAGCAGCAGCAATAGCATCATTATATCTAGCAGTGTTCTTGTCTCTTTCTGCTTGTTGTGCCAGTTGGTCTCGTCTAAAGTCTAGGTTAGCCACATCTTTAGCTATTGCCGCAGCAGCTTTAAGAGGAGCTATCTTAGAACTAACATTACGCATAAAAGTTTCTTTCTGATCTTCAGACAAGGCTTGAAACCCAGGAGAAGTCATTGTAGTTTTAGCATAAGTTATAGCACGTTTAGTACGTTCATCAGGAGCATTAGCAATAGCTGTATTCCAGTCTGCGTCATTACCAGAAAGGAAAGCACCTTGAAGAGCATCAAAAGCAATAGTTTGTTTGTCTTCTACAATAGCTGCTTTACTCTTAAAAGAAGTAGCCTGAGAAGTTTCTGCTTCTTCTTTTTGTTTTCTAATAAATGCCATCTTCTCAGGATCATTTCTAATCTCTGGGTCTTCTGCCATTTTATTAAAGTAGGAGATACTTCCTTCGTGAGTAGAAAGATCAATGTCTACATTTGCTTCTGCTACTTCTTTACCTTTAGCACGAAGAGCAAGACGAGAGGCAGCAGTATCCTTCTCTGTTTCTAAGTTCATCCTTGCTTTCTCTGCTTGTGTGGATAAAAGTCCTACACGTGCTTGTTCCTCTTCCCTTAAATAAGGAAGTTTAGCAATAGACCTAGCATTATCAACTGCTTCTGAAAGAGAGATAGCTGCCATAATTATCCCCCGCTCTTAAGGAATTGGAACGCTCCTGAAGTACCTACCGAATTCCACATATTAGAGGTAGTCATGTTAGGGTTAGAAGTGTCTCCAAAAATATTATCAAGTCCTTGCATAAACCCACTAAAGGTATTCAAATTACTCTGTAAAGAGTCTTGTCCTTGTTGATAAATACTGTTTGGATCTTGTCCTTTAGCAACAGCACCACCACCACGACTAGCTCCAGAAAGTTCTGCTAACCTTCTATACTGGTCATCAAAGAAACTCATTTGATTCTTGGCACTAGTATCACGTAGACCAATCATCTCATTGCCGGACATGTTATATCCTTTGGCACTCATAGTTCTTTGTGTGTCGCTTAGACTTTGTTCATTGAGTTGTTTGAACATAGGATCACCAGCAACACCAGTATAACCCCCTCGCATAAGTTCATTCAAACGAGGAACATATTGTTCCCTATTACCACCTGCAGAGAAAGGATCTTGTTGTTTATTCCAGGCAAGTTGAGCCTGTCTATTAGCTTCTGCTTGTTTAGCAGCTTCATCCCCACCACTGCCACCAAACATTCCTGTAAGCCCTGCTATACCCCCTACAATAGCTCCAGGAACACCTAAATTAGAACCTAATGCTGCTCCTTGCATTCCACCTTGTATATTCATTCGGCCTGCCCCCCTCCAGTTTCCCCTATATCGAACTCAAGTTCTAGGGCTTTAAGTCTAATTGCTATGCTGTCGCTAGAGAATACTTCCCAAGCACGTCTACGAGCACTACCATATTGCCATAAAATAGGACGAGTATCGGACAAGGTAACATTTCTATAAGTACTCCAAGTTTGATAGTCATCGTCTGTTTTACGAATCTTAAGAGTACCACTAACCTTATCCCCAACTGCTTCAATTTTACGGTAGAATTTACGTTTGGTGGAACCACTATCTACTATAGGAGACACAGCCCTGAAGTAGATTGCATCTCCAGCATCGTTTAGATAATCCATATCAAGCTGATATATCTTACCGTCATGGTCTCCTTGAAGATAGATAGCAGGAGCATATTCAGTCATACCTGTATAACTAGTAAGTTTAAAATAGGTCTCAGTTCCATTGGTACCATCTGTGTCTCCAGTTTGACTAGTCCAGTTGTACCATTTCTTTTCATCTATGTCATAAACAAAGGTCTTATTAATATCGTCAAGGGTAAGAACATATAAAGTGTGTCCTGCTATTTTAAAAATATAGGAACGAATACTGTCTGAAGCAGTCATTGGGGAGTCATTTAAGAACTTGTCTATATATTTAGTAGAAACCCTAGTTGGAGTAAGACCAACAAGCATATAGACACTCTTACCATTGGTCATACTATTACCTACCCATAACACAGTATGTTCTGCTGTAGCAACACTATAACCATTGGCACAACCTATTTCCAGTTTAGCTCCTTGATTAACTGCCAAAGGAGAACCTGTTCCTGGAGTACCAGCATTGTAAAAGAACTCAGTAGACCATTGACCAAAGACTACAAGATAATTTAGATGTTTAGTAATAGCTATACCAGAGTCAGGATCACTAGCCGCTGATATAAAATTAAGAGCACTCCAACTAGTAGGATTTTCTGAAGCAGATCCATATATTCTAGCTGACATTCCACTAGTTCCAGTATGGGTTCCACTACCTGCTCCAGAAGTATTTATAGCTGCCCCACCTTCAGTTAGAGAAAATTGGAAAGCATCTGCTGTAAGTCCAGAAGAAAGAACATAATAAGTAATGTGAGGAGACACTCCTGTTGGCAGAGTTCCAGTAGTAGTAAAAACAACTCTATTACCAGCAACTAAGTTATGACTTGTCCAAGTGCATATTGCTGGAGTAGCATTGGAAATAGTAACAATATTATCTCTACTTGCTCCTGTTTTGAGAACATAAACATAACCATCAAGATAACAAATACCGGGTGCCCAAGGACCTTGTATAGTTGAGTTCATTATAGCAGTTGCAGTTGCTGTTTCGTTAGGTGGAGAAGTTATAGTTGGATAAAAAGATTTATAAGCAGTCCCTTCAGAAAGACTTCCATTTAAATCTTCAGCTAAATATTGCCCACCATTAGTAATAACAATACTAGAAACTGCTCCAGAAGTATTTATAACTGTATATCCTGTTGCTGGTGTACCAAAAGAAGATACAGGAAAAGTAATATCTGGAGCAACAAGATAACCGCTTCCTGCAACCAATGTCCCAGGAAGTGCTCCAGTATAAACAGTATATCTATAGGGACTATATTGCTGTTGAACTTGTGTATTGCCTGTTGTTGTAGCAGTGGTTCCAGTAGGAGGAGCATCAATAGTAATTGTTGGAGTAGTTCCAGCAGTGTATGTACCATCATTAGTAATAATAATATTACTTACTTGATGGTTGTACAATTCTGCTGTTCCCGTTGCTGTATCTCCACTAGCAGTGAAAGTAACATTAGGAGCAGTGTCATACCAACCACCACCATTTGTGATGTTAGTATCTATGACAGCAGTGCCTCCTGTATTATTAGTTACAGTATTAGGAGAACTCTTAGGAATAGTGTACAAATAACTACCATCATGGAAAACCAAGTAGGTGTCATTAGCTGTTTCTACAAAGGACAGAGGTAGTTGGATATTACCATCAAGGGTAAGAAGTTCAGTTGAGGTATGATTAAGTTCCGAATAAACCTTATTCCCAACAGCATTGATAATTCTATTATACCAAGAGAACAACCCTCTTCCCTGTTCAGCAGGAGGAACATCCCCTGTAACTGCATATTCAATTACTCCTGGACGTTTAACAATGTCTTCTCCCTCAACCATAGCATTGACTAGTTTAGAGTCTTTGTCTAAACTAGCTGTTCTGCTGGTTATATCAAAATTCAGGGGTAAACGAGCGTTGGGCATGTTAATTAAAAGACGGAGAAAAGAAAGTACTTGTGGTTTCTACATCCCATTCTTCAAGTTGAGAACGGTACATATTAGCTTTAGCATTTATTTCATTACGAACATTAATATGACAACCATATTCAATAGCAAGTTCATCAGCTAAACCCCAGACCAAGGCTTGAGTCCACTCGGTAGGAAAGTCAGGAATATCAGAACTAATACTAATATCAGTCATAGGTCTTTGTGCTATAAAATAGAGTTGATAATTAGCAGCACATGTAGCATCGGGAGTTAAGTAGGTGTACAATTCCCCTGATGTAACTCTAGGGTCATACCAAATAGAGTTAACTGTTCCTGTACTACTTTTAGAACCTAATAGGTTATACTCCTGCCTACTTAAAATAGAAACAGGAGTATCTACATTAGGAGTTACAGAGGTATTTCTAAGCCATGCTTGAAGAACCTTTAGAGGTTTACTAGCAGTAAGATCAGAACCACTTGGACTAATTGTATACTTCTTTTGACTTGCTACCAAAGGAAGAACATATTCATTTATAGTCCAGAGTTTAATACCATTACTCTGCCAAGCCTTAATCATAATATTAAGAATTTGGGCAGAGTTGGTTACAGTGGTGGCATCAGGAGTAGCTCCAAGTTCTAATACTTGAAGTTTCCGTAATGCAGCAGAGATGATTTCATCTCGTGTGATACTATATATTGTTGACATCTGACCCTCTTAGATATTTGATAGCATTTTCTAAAGTTAAGATAGAATCTTTTCTATACTTTATTTTATCGTAATTCGGATGCGCCACTAATAGATGGGGTTCCAGTAGAGGTTGTTACAGTTACTGTGTAGGTTAGTCCAGGAGGCACAACAAACGCCACTGTGCAAGTTATAGCACTTCCCGTTGCGTCATAGGCAGTTTGCCCTTGAATTGCAACACCACCAACAACCGGAGCAACCACTACACGTGCGGCAGCACCAGAATCCGTTGTTCCAGAGACTAAACACATAATTGGTTTCCCAGTTGTGTTCGTATATTCAGTTCCACTTACTCTTGTAACCGTTGTCCATATTTGCTCGTAGCCAAAACTTGCTGCCGAAAATCCATCAGGGGTCACAGCTCTTATTGTATCCGTTCCTGTTATAGTCTCTGCGGAAGTAGCAAGTTCTACTTTTCCAGCCAGTGTAGTAGAGGCTGCACTAACTATATCTGTTACATCACTATCAACAGAGGGAACGCCCGCATCTACCCTAACTACTCCTGTTAAAGCTGACGGAAGATTATTTGCTGTGCCAGCAGTCAAACCTGCTGCAGTACCTGTACAGTTAGTTAATACACCAGCACTAGGAGTACCTAGATTAGGGGTAACTAAAACAGCATTGGTTATAGGTGCTTTTAAATCCATCTGTGTTTGAATAGCAGATGTAACACCATCCACATAATTCAATTCAGCAATAGAAGCAGTAATACCAAGTCCGGCAACAACACCAGCATCGTCTGCTGGATTGTTTAAGATGTCATAAAGAAGCCTATCTACATCATTGAGCCAAGCAGCATCAACTGCTGGGGTAGTATAATCAACATATGTTTTAGTTGTCATTGTATTTCCTAAAGAGTAAACGTGGGAGAGGGTACATCTTCATACCAACTAGGAACTGGTTTAGCAGGAATCATGCATCCTGGTTCAGAAAGTCCTGGAATAGCAGAAGATTCTAAAACCCCACAAAGAGCATCAGCTACAAACACATCTGCTGGTTCTGGTCTAGTCCATTTAGGAACTTGTTTATCTGCTTTACCACGAACAAACTCCTGTGGATGTCGAGATTCATAACAGGCAGAATCTACTAGCAGACCATCCCATCTTTTGCGTAATTGAGAAGCCTTGAATTTAAATCCGCAAACATCACAAATTGCATTCCAATCTTCTTTAACATACCTAGATTTAGACATTATATTTTTTTAAATACTCCATAGCATTGATAAAAAGAGAGATATTTTCTTTTAAATTGCCTATAGCTTTATTACAATTAGAACATAAAAGAGCCCTAACTTTATTAGTCTTATGATTATGATCTACAGATAGATTTCTTACATTTCCTAATCTATCTCTTTGTGTTTCCTTTAAAAAACAAATAGCACATGTATTATCTTGTTTATCTACCATAATATTATATTCTTCTAAGGTAATACCGTAAGTATTGAAAAGAATCTTTTCTCTACGATCTACCTTTCTTTTCTGATCTGATCTAAAACGTATTTCTTTTATTTTGTCTGGATTCTGTGCTCGCCATTTCTTAGTAGCAATATTTAAACTTGCTCTTCGTTCTACAGAGGCATTTTTATATTCATTTAAAATAATAGTCATACTTTGTAGTTCACAATTTATCCCAAAGATTTGATAAGATCCAATTTCTTTTGTACTTCTTCTTCACGTCCTTTAACAGACTCTTCATATGCTTGAACTTCTGCACGAGTCTTCTCAAGAATAGCAGAAGCTTTATTAACTTCTTCCAGAGACTCTTGTTTTTGTTTGTTAAAGACAGTAGTTGCCTTCTCAAGATCAGAGATGGCTTTAAGAGTTGCCTTTTCTTGAGAAGCAAGTTTAATTAGTTTCTCAGAGGTTTCTGCATCCCTCTCAGCAACTTGTTTAGCTTTTGCTAACACTTCTTCTTTAAGACTTTTTAGTTCTATTTCAACTTGGTCTTTTCTATTCCTTAATGCTTCTTCCCCTGCTTCAAGAGAAGCCTTACGTTCTGCCAAAGATTGAGCAGAACCAAGAGCATTGGTTGCTGCTTTGGCTTCTTCTATTTCTTTTTTCAAAGAACCAGACATAATTGTTTGGAAAGCTGCCAGTTGGTCGGCTAATGCTAAAAATTCACGTGGATGCATATTTATTACTCCTTTAATTAAATGTACTACTTTAGTGCTAAGAACTGTCCTATAGTCATACCATTACCTACTTGAATCGCCGCCACGCTTGCTTCCAGTGTGTCTGTGGCATTAACTACAGTGGTTAGTGCTGTACTCTGCCCAACAGTCATCCCGCCGAACTGCTCAACTCCATCCCTGAATACAATAGTGCCGTCTGCAAAATACCCTGTAACTGCATCTTGTACCCATAACTGATAAACGATATTCTCACCTGCGCCGAAATCATTGACCTGGACAAAGTGATTGTAGGTTCCTGGATAATAAGTTGGATCAGTCTCAAGCATCGTCGCCGTCAGGTTTGCTCCGGCTGCTGCTGCGGTTTTGAATAACTTGTCGTTATGGTCAAAGCTAAGTCCATCCGTGCTGCGTTTTATTTTCAGTGTTGGTGAGAGTCCTGTGACAGGTTCAAGTATTCCTGTAGTAGCATTAGCCTTTGTAAACCGCACACTTATCAGCTTTAAGAAGATTCCGCTATAACCAATCGTGGTTATCGTTACCTTTACCGATAGACTCCCACTCGTTCCGCCAGCCGAGACTTTGCTTGCCGTGACACTTGCCAAGAGTTTATTTACTGCTGCGCTGCTTGCTCCGCCTTCTCTTGTGCTGGAGGAACTTGAGAGCAATCTAAGCTGAGTAAATGTCCTAATGATGTTAGGATTTTCTCCTGCACTTAGCGACAGCAAGCGCAGCATCTCAACTACGTCGGAAGAAGCCACTTTCGAATGTGTTGAGGTGCTGTAATTCAGTAGCCTGTTTACTGCTGTGTAACTGAATTCCTTTGCGCCTACTGTAATACCGATTGGAACCAGATAGGAAGCCGAAGAACCATATCCTGTAGCCGGTGTTCCTGATTGTATTGTTATCCCACCAATCGTGAATGTCGAAGTCCTGCTTGAAGCAGTATTCCATGACTGCAACGGATAGAAATACTGGAATGCAGCTACATCAGGAGTCCCGTTGTCGTGAAGTGCAAGTGATAACGTGCTACCGACTTGCGACAACATGCCAGGGTCATTGTAAATTGCCAAATACAATGTCCCGTAAGTCCCTACGCTGGTATCACGCCATGACTTGATCCAATAAGGTTGATTAGTGTTGAGCGTAGAGGATGCAGATGAGTTATAGCCTATTCCGCTGGAGACCTCCCGTGCCTTGAGCGTGTAGGTAGAAGCAGATACATAATCCAGAATTACACAATGTTTATCATCTGTATTATTACCATCGTTTACGGTATTCATCAACGAAAGCAACGTCAGCATCGTTCCGCTGCCGGATGCGAATGCTGTTACATTCAATGCTCCAGTGAGAATATAGTTGCCGTCAAAATAAGAGGCACCATAATCCTTGTAATGGTAGGCATCTTCATTGGTGTTAAGCGTAGTTGCTACGATGCAGTCTGCATAGTCTGCAATATGTGCGCTTGGGTCAGTCTGGGTAAAACCTCCGGTTGCGGTGGTTAGGTCTATTCCTGCTGTTGATGAATAAAGCGTGACATTTTCATCATAACCAGTGATGGTCATTGCGCTACCAGTTGTGATACTTTGCCCGAAAATGGTGTAACGATAAGTAGCTGCCGTTGTTCGCGCTTTTATTATTGTTTCTAGTAAAGTTGTTCTGCTGGCATCACTAAAGATTTGCGTAACAACCGCTCCGTATTGCCCACCAATAGATGAAAACACGCCTGTGCGGAAATAATGTGTCGTGCTTAAAGCGAAAGTGCCAAGACTTTGGATATCAGCAGAAACTCCACCTTCTCGCAATACCGCGTAGTCATATAGAAGGGTATTTGTGCCATCCAATCTATGTGCGCCACCACATTGATTAGTTGTTGCTCCCCAATCATCAAGTGTATCTGTGAAACCATAGGTTACTGATTTTGGACTAGCACCACTACCCCCGGTTATCTGAAACTGCCCCTCCATATAAAAGCTGGTGGCAAAATATCCGGCACCAAAATCATAATAAGCATATTCATCAGACGCACGCGAAACTCCCGTATAGGTAAAACGTGTCGAATTAGTGGTGATGTGTACACCGACTACTGTATAACTTGATGGAACTTCAACAGTCATTATGCCAAATCTCCAAACACAGACCAAATGTTAGTGCCAATTTTTCTAAGCGTGAATTCGCTATATTGGCCAGCAGATTTTGTCATGCCGGTAGGTAATCTCAATGTCACTCCGGCTGCTGCTGTCGGAGTGACTTGCCCTGCCCCGCCTTGCATACATTTTATTTCTGCTCCTATGTCATAGTTGTAGCAATACCCTGCAACCGTGGCTGTATCTCCTCTTGGAACTGTCAAGGTAATAGCAGCAGCATTGCTGAAATTATGAACTTGTTGAGCTTCGTAGAGATATTGAAGCGTGTAAGTTGTTCCTGTGTGAAGGACATATAGCGCAAAGTCCCCAATTACTCGCGTCTTTATATTCTGCCCGCCTAATTTACTTGCGCGATAGCCATTATAACCAGCAACCCCTTGCAATGGAGCTAAGGTTAATTCACCATAAACATAATTGCTTGGATCATTAACCTGCGCTTCGTTTGACCACCACTTTGTAGTCCACCCTTCGTATCTCATTTCTCCAGTCAGGCAACCCCTTACTAAACTATATGAGAATGCACCTGTACTTACCTTTGATACTCCGTATTTACAAGCAGAGACATCAAGCAAATCAATATTTACAACGTGCATGCTATCTATCAATCCCAATGCAGACTCGCATACCCAAGCACTGCTATCTCGTATAGAAAAATGTTCCCCACTAAAATAACCATACTTAAATCCGCCAACATTGCAAAATTCAGTGACATTGTACATTTCATCACCTGCTCCTGCTGGTATCAATCCAACGGTATTCATGGTTGGTACAGCCATATTTTGCAAGGATAGGTTGTGCGGGAAGACCACCACATTTGAATAAAGCGTTGTTTTTGCTCTGTCTCCATTAACTCCACACATTGTAGATGTTGATGATGCGCTTGCTGTGTACTGAAAACATATGTTTCTAACTACCAAATCAGGGCCAAACTTATTATTGTTGACACCATTCGCACCGAGTGTTGTTCCGCCGCCCTTTGCACAGATTATAGATGGATAATAATTACCACTACCTTGAATAGTTGATCGTATTCTCGTCCCTGTTACCGGAGATGTTTCATCAAATGTGCCACCCGTATCTGCTGTTTGTAGCCAGTGTGGTGGAGTCTCGCCTTCGAGTGTTATACTCCATCTATGCCGATGTATATTTCCATTTGCTCTTGATCCTGGATTCGGATTCTGCGCGTCTGGTGGAAGTCCTGGTATATAGATTTGTGAGTTGAAATCTATTGCGTTGTCAAAGGATTCATAACCTGGAACAGAGACATTGTTCTGCAAAGAACCATTGATGATATAGAGCGCGTCAGGGAAGATCAGTTTTGCATTACCGAGATAATTACCTGAACCATCTCGATATACAGCCATAATCAACGCCTGTAATGCAGCGGTATCATCCGTGCCATAGAAGGCATTGTAGAGTTTGGTAGCGAATACCGAGGAAACTGTTGTGGATGCGTTCGTTGCAAGCACAACGTTAGTTGCATCCGTATAACTGGAGATTGTCGTAATCAACCAAGCACCGGAAACTCCAGCACCCTCTACGCCGATTACCTTACCTACATCAGCAGCAGTAAAGGCAGCTCCCGTTACATTTAGTGCAGCCGTGCCGCTGGTGATATTTACACCCCAAACATCAACCCCATCACCTGCAAGATTACTGTGCTTGTTGTGTTTGACGTTGAACGTACGCGGGAGCCGGTTTCCCCACTCACCTTGCGTAGCACTGCTGGCATAGAAATCCTCCCCCGCTACCGGAGGCGCAGCATTCGAGACGTTGACAGGCGCGCCAGTGGTGGCGAGGGCGTTCGCCGTCGTGCTACTTGGCGCTTGGGGCTGTAACAACCCGTGCATGATTACAGCGAGTGCGAAAGTGCAGTTACGTTATGCGTGCCGCCCGACGCTGAATAAACTTCCAGCACAATTTTTGACACAGTGGCATCGGCTGATGGCTGACTGGTAGTCATATCAATGGCAGCACCGCCAGAGGTCAGCGAAACTTGAAAGTAATCAGGATCGCCAGCAGTAGTACCAACTACATACAGATGTGCGCCTTCCGTGATATTCGTCGGTAGCGTACCGCCTTGGAAAGTAACGCGGTCATTGTCAACCATGCCATGGCCTTCGCAGTAAACGCGATTGTTGGTCAAGTCAACCTGGAAACTTCTTTCAGTTCCACCATTAGGACTCATGCCCTTGAAGGTTGTGCCAGCACTATCCCATGTCCCAATCCACGCAACAGTGGTAGAGGCTGGAAGCCCCGTGAATGACTCGGTAGCTGCAATAGCCCTGCTACGACTGGCGGCAGCAGAATAGGTACAGGCTTGTCTGGCATAACTACCACCTGTTATTTCATTCGCTCCAGTTAGCGAGAACGCAGAATGAAGTGAAAGCAAATCACCATCAGGATATTCCGTGGTAAGTATGGCATTCGCTCGTGCGGTTGTAATCATGGTTATTTCTCCTTAAAAGTGCCTTGCGGCGTTATGTGTAAGTTAGGGAAGCTCTGTCGTCCCAAATTTGTGTGTACTTACCTGTATCAACATATTCTATGACAAGATCACCTTCTGCATTTGAAGTAAGTCTTGATATTTTCCAAACAGCAGCACTAGTAGCACTTGCTACAGGAGCTTTACCTACATAAGTAACAGTAGAAGAAGCTACATCAAGTCGAGTAGCTTCATCTAAAGTAAGTGTTTTACTAAACTTAGACATTACTTCTTACGGCACTCCAATAAGACTGTATAAGAAAGAACAGCACCTCCACTCCAGCCTGAAGTAGAATAAAGAATCTTACCTGTTACACCTGTGGCTTCTGTATTTACAATACCGCCAACAGGTTTTGCATCTAAGACTCCAGTATCAACTAAAGCAGTAATAAGAACATCTGAAGTTGCGTCCCAGTAAAGATTAACTGAACAAGCAGGTTCAATATTGTAAGTAATTTTATCTATAATAAGACGAGTTGGTGATGGTCCTGTGCTTTGTCCATCTAATGTGGATAACAAAGCAGGATCAATAAGAGTTGCAAGACTTACGTCTGAAGTATCTAAAAGACCTGTGGCCTTTATAACTACATTACGTGGTCCGTCAACAAGAGTTTGTATTGCGACAATATTTGCCATAACTCTCTCCTATTAGCGTTCTTGAGCGGCAAAGACATAATCCAAGGTCATTGTCTTAGCAACAGCCTCACCATTCATCATGGCTACAGACACAGTAAGTTCTGTATCTGGAAGATAAGTACTAGAAGCATCCAAGACACCAAGAGCAACATCATCTACAAAGTATGTAAGACGATCTACACCATCGTATGCCCAAGCTACTGTCAAGAAAGTATCGTCAACTACAGTAGCAATTCCAGCAGCACGAGTTTGGCCCGTAGTTGCATTCTTTTGACATTGCACATCAAGTAAAGCATCCCCATCATCTTTATTGAAGAAGATACCATCAGTAACACCAGCACCAGAAACTGCTCCCATAAGAGTAGTATCAGTAATTGCCAGACCAATTAGAAAGTCAGATTGTGTTGCATCACTTACTTTGAAACGAGCCTTAAAGAAGGTACGTTTACCAGAAGTAAGCAGGAAAGATTCACCTACTTTTTGTAATTCAATTTCGCTATTATCAGTAGCAGCATTAGTAAGCAGAAGTGCTCCACCATTAATATCGGTAAGAGCAGCAGTAGGAGTAGTACCTACAACAGTTACTGTCCACTCAGCAGCAGTATATGTATCAAAGTCATTAAAATAGGTGTGCCATCCTGTACTATCAGGAAGACCATAAAAACCTAAAGGAGCTTCTTTTGCTACAGTGGTGAGACCATGAGTAAAACGAGTTGGAGTTGCCATAATATTTATATCCTTTACGTGAATTGCAAGGCAAGCTTGCTTTATGTATCACGCCTAGTTGTATAGGCGTAAAGGGGTGTTACTAAAAGAGGAAGGGACTTACAAGGAATGTTCCAATGCCCTTAAGACTTACTTAACTACAATTACGGCCCATTCACGCCATAAATGGCCTTCGGGTCTGTCCAACCAAAACTATAACGTTCATAACCTTTTGCCTTAACATTCATTGTATCAAAGTCATTATCTTGGTCAAACGAAACACCAACACGCTCATAGTACTTCATACCATCTTGCACATTGGTACGAATAAACCATGCATGAGGGGAAGTGAAGTAATGATTCAACTTAATACCACCAGGGAATGCATTAGTAGCCATCAGTACATTGATGTCGTTATTTGCAGTACCTGATTGATATACACTCTTCAAGATACGATTAGCATTGAAGTGTTCTTGACGAGCAACATGCAAGGACTTTGGCATTACATTGATAAGCAAACCACGGTCGTTCTGGTATCCCATCAAAGCGATAACAGCATCTTCCAAAGCAGCTTCACTCAGATCAACGTCAACAGAAGGTTTGTTAGCAAAGGTACCACCAGATGCATTAGGATGTGCTGTAGAACACAGAGCCACACCATCACCACCCAGATAAGTAGCATTAAAAGCACGATTGTACACGTTAGCAGCTACGTTCTCTTTCGTTTGACGGAAAGACATAGCCAAGGCACCAGCACGCTTTTTAGAGACTTTCTCATACAAGTTGTCATCTAACTCTTCTTTGGTTACAATATAACCAAGAGCATATGCTACATGGGTATAACGAGTAACAAAGCCCTGAGTTTCCGAATCGTATGATACACCTGCTCCTTCAGACTTGCGAGGAGCAAGACCAAAGCCAGTCAGTTGTACATCTTCTTCATAGTTTTGCGAAGACGAATCTTTGTCAAAGAGATCCGTATATTCTTCTTTATGTTCATTATAGACTTGCCCCCACCAGGCTTTTACACCAGGCCACAGGGCTTTTGGATGTGATGCTGTATTGATTACGCCAGCCATATTATATTCTCCTTATAGACTATTAAACACCAGCAGTGCCGGTAGAACTACCGTACTGATGATTATTGATTTTAACAATCCACTTGGCATAGTTACCAAAGGCGTTATCTTCCCGTTGTGCCAAACCCATAATCTTCAGGTTCAGAGTAGCAGTGGTAGCTTCTGTAGCATTGTCTAATACTGTTCCAGAATCAGAGTAAGTAGTAGCACCTGCATCAATAACAAAGTTTGCATTGTTACCAATAGCAGAAACAGTAAGAGCAGTACCAGTTGCACCAGCAGTTCCAGTACCTTCTTGGATTTCAAACAAGATGTTTGGATCATCAGCAACTAAAACATATCCAGCTGTGGAAACTGGCAGAGAGCGGCGGGTAAGGTCAATACTAGAACCTACCAGAGAAACTCCTGGATAGGTAGGCAAGACACCTACAATAACACCACAAACAGCAGAACCAGCAACACCAATTGAAACAGAAGGAATGCCATTAGCATCACCATCTGCTGTCAAACGTGTAACAGGATCACCTACATACAATGCTGTTGCATTGCCTACAGGGACATAATAAATACGGGCTTGACCATTCCAAGAACTACCACCAAGGTAGCCAACTGGAACCAAACCTTTTGGGCGTGATACATTTGCCATAGTTTTTAAACTCCTTTAAGATCTATTTAGTTTTATTCCGTCTTTTGGTGAATAGAACCCATCAGACGAATAACCTTCTTTAGTATTCTTACCACCACGAATTGCATCATCAATGATGTCATTACGTGATTGCAGAATACCCTGATCTTCCTCGAAAAATTCTTGTCGAATCTTCATTAGATAGGCATATTGTGGCTCATTCTGAGCATCAACACCTACGAGAAAGCGAACCTTGTCTCCAATATCTGTATTACGACTAACTACATTAGTTGATGTACCACCTATCTCATTAGGACTAACAAACTCATAACCTACATTAAGGGCTTGTTCAATACGCCCAGGACCGTCATTAAAAATATGCAGATGATAACCCTCAATTTCATTACCAATACGAAGTTTACCTTCAGTTCCATTAAAGGAACCACGAGTAGTACGCTGAGTACTGTTACGAATTGCTGCTTTCTTCTCTGCTTTTTCTATTTTCTCTTCCATTGTAAGCGCGGCTGGGCACATATCTATCTCCTTAACTAAAATCAAATTCTGAAACATACTGCTCTTTGGTCATTAACCCTTGTTTTACAAATCTATCACAGGCTGCTTTAGCATCTGATGGTAGATTCTCATAGGTATTTTTACCTGTCTTTGAGGGACGACTTGTTCCTTGACTGCTTCCTTCTACCGGACTTGTCCGAGTTTTCTTCTTATATTTCTCAGGAAGAATTTCTTCAAGTTCTTCGTCCAACTTCGCAAAAAAGGCTTTACCTTTTAAATGTGGAAACTGTTGATTAACACTTACTCCAACTGCATCGGCAATCCGTTGCATTTTCATGTCAGAAGTAAACCAAGTATTTTCATCTAACCACTCGTTTATGATGGGGTCGTAAGTAACTGGTTCTGGTTTTTCAACTTTGGGTTCTTTTTCTTTTGCTTTAATAGCAGCTTGTTCTTCTTTTACAACATCAATGGCTTCATCAATAGCAACTACAGAGTCACCATCTGAAGCAGAAACTGCTGCTTTCTTTTGTTCTTTTAAGTCTTTAAGTTGCTTTTCCATCTCCAGTAGTTTACGTTCTGTAGCTTCCTTCTGGAAAGTTTCAAACTCTTTAGCTACTTTCTTGACTTCAGCAACTTCTTTTTGAGCCTCTTCAAGTTTCTTTAAAAGAGTCTCATTATTCTTACGAAGGATCGGGTTGATCTCTTTTCCACGTTTAACAAAGGTTTCAGCATCTACCCAGTGATCTCCATCCCTAAAATCCTCCTTTGGGACCCATCCCATTGTACGGGCATCTTTTTCTACTTGAACTTGTTCTGGGGTTTGTTGACTTTCTTTATTCTCTTGTTCACTCATCACTCTCTCCTTGTTGTATTAAAGCAACTACGTCCAGATCATTAATTACTCTATATGTCTTTCCGTCTTTACCTTTTCTAATTATACCACTATACTTCCCAAAGACTACTTTATCACCTATCTGACACCAAGCTTCAGGTTGATCGCTATAACAAGTATTTCCCAAGTCAATAACAATACCATCTACTTGTGCTAGTTCTTCTCGTAGTTTACTCATTCCTGTAGTAACTACAATACCACTAGCTGTCTTCTCTTCCACATCATCTGGAAGAACTAAGACTCTGTGTCCTTTGGGTAGGATACCAGAAGTGTTTCCTTTAGGACTATTCATACAAATCCTCTCTTGAAACCTCTAACAAGTTACGACTTGCTTTGATTCTCCCTTGTAGTTCTTCAAGACCATCCTTACCTACTTCAACAAGGAGTTCTTGCATAAACAAGATGTCCTTCCTAATTCGGTCTTTCAGGGCTTTAGTAACTGGATTTTCCAACCATTCGTCAAACTCATTTTGACTTACTTGCACTTTCTCTCCTTTTACGTTGCTGGTGTACTACTTTCTTCTGCTGTTGCCTTATTCATAATCTCAATATATTTCAAGAGATGTTCTTGGTTTGTCTTTGCTGCTCCAATTTGAGCCTCGATCCTAGCAAGTTCTCTACCTTTACTTACATCATCTGCTTGTGCCATAGCTAAGATGGCATCTGCTTCTAACTTATGAATTTCTGCTCTTTGTTTTTCTGCGGCTTGCATCATTTCCATAGCAGCAACTTTAACTTTAATCTGCATATCTAACTTCTTAGTTGCATCTTTAAGTTGCTCAATCTGAAGTTTAGGATCAACTCCAGGTGGAATAGCATTAGGCCCTTGAGGGTCTGGAAGAAGTTCATCTACATTAGGAATCTTGAGGGCCTTTAGATACATCTTCTCAACTTGATAAGTGTTATATCCAGGAGCTTGTTTAGATGCCATACGAACAGATTCTGCTTGCATCAAGCGTTGACTATCTGAGGTTACATGAGGATCAGCAGCAGGACGAATAGCAGAAACATCTCCTGCATAATCTTCAGCGAGAACCATCCCATTGTTATCTTTTGAGTCTGTAAACTGTATATTAGCTGTAATGTACAGTTGATTAAGTCTATATAGTTTCCTGAATTCATCTCGTAATGAACGATAGGTACGTTTAAAGATACCATTAAATATCTTCATTCCCTGCTCTACAGAGTTACGAGAAGTTTCTGCTGGAGTGTTTTGACCTGGAGATATTCCACTAAGAACATCTACAGAACCACCAATACGTTCCCCATAATTAATTAAAAGATCAAGAAGAGTAAAAAGAACCTGACTGGGTTCTCTTACAGGAAGAGGAAATATACCTTTTCTCAGGTCATCCCCAGTTGATTCTACATGTTTCCATTCTAACGGCGTGAACGAGTAGTTCCCTCCACGGAGTTTAACACCACGACTGAGGAAACCTCCTGCCGTATTCGCCATAGTACCAGCATCAATAAGCTGGTTGATAAGAGTATTAATAGATTCATTTAGTGGCCCTAAAAGAACACCAAATCCCAAGTCATAGAACCCACCATCGGGACTAGGAATAAACGGGAACTTGGTAAAGTATTGTTCTGCCTTAATAGAAAGGACAGTGTTTCCCTTTTTCTCAATTCCCTCTGGGAAGAACCTAGCTACAATGCGTAAGACTTGCTTAGTATCTCGACGGACATAAACAATGTATGGTTCTTCATAACCATCCCAATCCAAGTCCAAGGAACAATGATGTTCTAATATTTCAAAAGGAGTTGAGGCATCTCCTGTATCAGGAGCCTGCATCCCTTGAGAAGTATCTTGTACTGACTTGAGACTACTGCTTACTGGTTCACTAGCAATAGTTCCTTCTTCCATCTCTAACCATAAACCACGTGCTACTCGCTCGTAAACATCATTCTTTGTCATGTAAAGAATATGAGTAAGGCGTGGTGCTGTCTCTAAACTCTTTGTCCAGTAGTTAACAACTAAGTCTTTAGGTAAGATGTATTCAGAAATATTATGTTTCTTAATAGGATCAAAGTAAGACTTCTTAAAGGCACAACCAAGAATAGGTTGAGTGATAAGAACCTTATCTGTTTCAGATTCCCATGATTCATCTTCTTCTATAATCTGATAACTCATATGGTTTTCTATACGAGTTGCTCTTGCTGCTTTCTGATTGTCTGGATCTTCTCCAACTACTTTACATTTTACTGGTGTATCTGAACCAACAAGAACTGGATAGGCACGAGCATGGTATTGCAAAGCAGCTATTGTAATAAGAGGAAACTTAACATTAGAAGCTCCCGCCCAGGGGAAACTTTTAGACTCCTTTATCTGAAGAGCCAGTTTCATTGCTTCTTTATTTCGTTCTTCCCATTGACTACGGGATTGCAAATCAGCCTCAAAGTCCTTATGGATTTGTTGGCCGATATCTGATAGTTCTTTCTCAGAAAGATCTCTGGCAATATTCCTATTGCCCACTATCTGACTTAAAGTAAATTTAGTTTCCAATTCCATTATTTAGTTTCTTTTACTTTAGATAAAGCTTGTATTTGGGATTGTGCTTCTTTTTGAGCAGCATTAATACGAGACTTGTCTGCTTTTATTTCTAAAGCAGTTTGTAATGTTCTTAAATCATCTCTTGCTCTCCATCTATTATCCTCAGAAACAGTTGCTAAAGATTTTACTGGATTAGGAACTTTCTTTTTAGATGTGGTTACTTTTTTTGCTCTTGACATACTTATCTCCTGTTAATATCCCGTAATAATTGAGCGACCTTCATCAGATCCAGTTTCTTTCATTTCCATAAGCCAAGCCTCTTCTTCTTCCTCTTCAGGAGTGGAAGCTTCCTGCATTTTATCAATCATTAGACCCATATAAGCCCAAGCATCTACCTGGTCATCATGCCGATCACGTGGAAACCTCATTAATTCTTCTTCAAAGGCGCTGTACCATTCAGCTTCTTTATCAAACTTACATGCATTCGCCCTCATTCTTGCTTGCATAGAACGCGCTCTAGTAATCTTATCCACACTAGGCTTTAACAGTTGTAGTGGTACAAAGATTCCTGTTTGCAGCATTTCTCTGTTTAAGAAGGGACCAATGGACTTCTGAATCATACCTGCTTCAATACCAAAGAGGCTTGGTTTATACAACTTCTGTAAAGTTAATATAGTGTCAACAATTTGTTGAGCATCCATTCTATCTCGAATTACATTCTTACAATGAAGCCGTCCACTATCATCCATACCAGCAACAGCAAAGACGGAATAATCAGCTCGTTCTTTCTGACTAACAGCCAAGTCTGCTGTAATGTAGTAATTAAGAGAGAGTTTCTTGTCCTCTTCTCTAATAGGTAAGAAATCTGATCTACGAAAGAATGTATTTGATTCATCCAAAGGTACATTTAAATATTCCTGTGAGTAGACATCACCTAGTCCTTGTGCTGTATATCTAGCACGTTCTTCAAGAAGTTTTTCCTTGCTCCACTTTTCTTTCCAAAGAATATGAGAGAAGTCCTCTGTATGTGCTCTAAACTTTATAGACTTCCAAGGAGTCTTTATAGTGGTATACTGCATTAAAGGCTCATTAACTATAGACTTTAATCTAGAGTGGCCCACTTGTCTTTCTGGCATCAACCCTTCAAGAAGAGAGTCCAGATGCAAAATAGTACCAACTACACGTACAATACCATTAGTAGACCTACAAGGAAGAAGAGCACCATTGAACCAGCGCTTAAATTTATCCCTGCGTTCCTTGTTCATTACACACTCGTCGCCTTCAAGATCATCACAGATAATCAAGTCAGGACGCTTGGCTTTCCACTTAAGACCACGAACCTTTTGTTCAGCACCTTTAGCTTGAACCCGAAAGATGTGTCCATCTTCCATACGACAAATCAAATCATCTTCTGTATCCTTAAGAAGTTCTCCAATACCAAAGAGTTCTCTTAAGTCATCATTATCCAGAAGTTCCTTCTTAATGTCACCGAGGAACTGTACAGACTGTGATACTGTCTCAGAAACGATAATAGCATAACTTCTCTCACGAAAGAGAAGACATGCTAGGGTGTAGGCATGTGTAACAACAGTGGACTTAGCATGTCCACGCGGAGCAGCTATAGCTACAAAGGAAGCCTTGTCACAACAATATTCCCAAATAGTACGATGGAAGTCTGGAGTTTCAACAGCATCATCAAAGTGTTTACGCAATACTGCACTACAAAATCCTTCAACCGTTGCTGCTGTTATCAACTATTACTCCCTGTCTATTGTTTCCTTAGTCTTCTTGTTTTTCTTTTCAATTTTATCTACTGTAGAATCTTTATCGGGAGTAACCATCTGCTTAATCTTTTCTTTAACAGCATGTCCGAAAGTAAGTTCTGTAGGTGTATATCCAGTATTCAGGGCTTCTGCTGCTGCTCTACTTCCAGCCATATTATTGTCCTTGTATTTGTGTGAAAGGTGTTGGAACAGCTTCTATAGTCTTCATCCTTGAAAATTTACTAAATTCTTCAGCCAACTTAAGAAGCTTGTCTTCCATTTTACGAGTAGAATCTGTTTGTACCTGTTTCTTGCCTTGAAGAAGTTCTCGTCTGTCTAACATATCTCGAGTAACTACAGAGGCATCTCTAGCACTAATGGGTTTACGGACAAGCTTTCCCTTTTTTTGATCGAATTGAAAATCACCGTTCTCAACCCTGTCCAAAAGAGCATCTACAGACTTGGTAACAACCTTACTGAGTTTAGCATCAAGTTGGATGTTCTCCTCATTCCTGATGTCATCTACCATTGCCTTCCACCAGGCTGTTGCTTTCCAGCGCCTAGCGGTAGATTCAGGTATTTCCAGAGTACTAGCAGCTAAAGCTAGGTTCCCAGTAGCTAACCAGGTTGTAACTAGCTGGATACGCTGGTTGTCACTATGCCACGCGGTAGTTCCAGGTATTTTCTTCTTTCTACGACTCATGTTCGACACCAAAATTGAGTATAAGGATACCAAGGAGTACCGGGATAATCAGGATATGGGTCTGGAATACGAGTAGGGGCAAAGAAAGGAGTTTCTCTTTTTCCTACCAATTCATCTAGTTCTTCTTTAGTAAGTTCAAGTACTTTACCTGAACTAAGAGTAATTGTAATTTTCATATAACCACCGTTCTTACTTTACCACCAGTATAAATATCTAATTTACAGGCTAATTGTACCGCTTCTTTAGCTGTCTTCCCACATTTCATAGCTGTCATAGCTATTTGTTGGCCTGATCCATCTGCCCAAGGAATACACATAGGGTAGAAACTAAGAGCACCTGTGATTTCAAAGGGAACTTTCCCTTTTTCTATTAAAACACCAAGAACACTCTCTTCTTCTTTTATAGTGGGTTTTTCACCACCGTTTAACCAAAGAGCTATAGCACAACAACTTTCCCAGTCTCCTGATCCTACAAAATAACAACCATCTCTAAGTCTCATTATCTTATTTACATTACCAAAGACAAGAGTATTTGAGGTCATCTGAGAGTCTACTGCTAGGGTTATACCATCATAGGCAATAGTTGTGATAAAAACCCCCTCTAATTTACGTTTAAACCTCTATTTAAGAGGTTTTTATCCTACAGATAAGGGGTAGGTAGCCTAAAGATTACATCTACCCCTAGAAATAAGGGTCTTTTGGTAGGTCCGTCTTAACTTTCCCTACTACGGCATCTTGCAAAAGACGATATACATAGATATAACTCTAGTATATATACTCATTATAACATACCTGAAAGCAAAAGTCAACACATATTTTCATATTTATACCTCTTTTTTACTAAGTCCTTGATTAAAGGCATATCTATTTTCGTTGACATACTTTGAAAATAAATATATTAAATAGTTCTTGACTTTTACCTCCAGATGTGGTACAATATTAATGTAAGAGTGGTAAATTAACTTATTTTTGGAGATAAAACCCAATGAAGACTCAAATAGAAGTGGCTATACTGGTGTTGGTAAACAAGATTAATCAAAAAACTAACTTTGACGAAGCCTTGAGATTTACACAAGCAGCCCTTAATCTAGCTCATGTGATAGTTACCTTAGATTCTGTTAAGCAGAAGTAGTATATGGCAACTCTCTCAAAGCAACAAGAAGCAGACAAGATTAAAGCCCGTCTTAGGAAACAACAAGAGAAGGATGATCTTAAAGCTTTTATAGGTAAGAACAATGTAAAACAACCACCTATAGCTGGACGTAGTAAGAGACGATTACCTAGTTTTACCTTTTAAGTACCCCTTTTGTGGCTTATCACCACACCCAGAACACACGGATAGACAGATAACTAGATCGAAGAATCCGCACCTCGATCAGTAGTGGCAACCAACTAGACCTACATGTGGAGAGGTAGAAAACCTCTCCTTAGCGTGTCTGTTGCAACCACTCTAAAAACTTAGATCCCTTCGGAAAGGATTAATATCGTCTAAAGTTTGAGTATCGTTCCTCTCTGAATTGATTCCTTTTCTTTATGCTTCTTCCTAGGGGACTTCTTGCTTTTCTTTTCCCGTGCATGTATATAGTAAGTACTTAAGAGCACGTGAGGCTCCTGCCGAACGTGTAAGCGAGTCTCCCTAGAGACGAGCTATAAGAACACTTTAACTAGTCGCAGGAGCCTGCTCCTAACCCCCCTCCCTTTTAAAAACCTATTGTAGCGTTATAAGGTGCACTATACATAAAATCAACAACAAATAGTTTCCCCCACCCCCTTAGTGTTTCACAAGTAAACTTGTTTACGAGTTAATCGTAAAAGCATATGTTAGTGGTCACTAACGTTAGTGGTTACTAACACCACATTATCTAGTCAATCACTTAGCTCACATCACATGATGTTATTATTGGTGTTAATATGATATGGTTAGTACTCACTTACATACTATCCGTCGCTTCGCTCCTCTAAGGTGTTAACATCAGAAGACCTAAAACAACCTCATTACCATCTGACAAGCTACGCTTGACTCTTCGCTACGCACTGGTGTGCTTCGCTAACAACCCGCTGCTATTCCTTCTCTCCAGTCGAAAACGCACTACGTGCTCTCCTTTCGTTCAGGGCAGCTCTCCCTCGTCTAACCTCATTCTTATCCATTAGCTGCTGTGCAGCCTATCCTGCTTAGTCTCAACCACACACACACGGATTATCGGGATCATAGCACGTTGTATCCGTACAAGGACCGGCAATTTATATCCTCGGACATTCGTCGGCTAAAGCCTCCTCATCAGCCGTCCTGCGGCATAAAAGAACGCCGTCCAGCAAGCTGGCAGCCTACGGCTGTCCTTGACGCGGAACACTTTATACTCCGTTGATGGACGTGCTTACCTCGATATACCGCGAGTGCGGGTTATTAGGAGATTATTATGTATACATATACAATTGATGAAGAAAACAACTACATCATTCTTGATCCAGAAGAAACACCTATTGTAATAGTTTCTTCTTACCAAGACGCTGAAATACTCATCTCTCACTTAAACAGGAACTTAACATGAATAACAGTATTTGGAATAGTATAGAAGCTAATTGCTGGAGCAGAGACTTTGATTACAGCAATTATTTAATCTATCATGCAAAGGCTAATTGTAAAGGAGAAACTCTGTCATTTGAAGGATATAAAAACCTTTGCACCCTTTTAAATTTTGAGGAGGATGAAAAACATACTTAACTTCTGGTTATCTGTAATAGGCGGCGTAGCAGCCGCCTTGTTTCTTCTTGGCTATATGTATCTTATAGTCTTTCCTTCAATAGTCTGGATAGGAGTACACTAACATGAACGCACTTGTAGAAAGAGCAAGAAAAGAAACCAACACTAGACAGCACCAATCAAGTGCTGCAAAACACAGATACTATCAAACACAGCTTCTTCTTCAACTCTGTGATAAAATCATAGTCTTAGAAGAAAAATTAACCCTTCTTCAACAATCACAAGGAAAATAACATGTCAACTCAACACACAATAGCTGATTACCTCAACAACCACACATTCCAATACTGGTTGAATGAGAACTTCGACTGTGATGAAATACAAAATCTCCTAGACAGCGTAGCTGACGACGGAGTGTATCCTGAACAGTTCGTTCAATGGTGCTACGATGCTCTAGCCTTTGATACTGAGCATACCATGTACCCAATTCAAGCAACTGCTTGTGGCCTTCACAACATCATTGAAGAGGAGGAAGAAATAGTTGCTGGAGCAGACAACTGCGACGACCACGAGTTTCACTTTCAAGAGGTTCCTCTTCACGACGATGAATATTTCAACGTACCAATTTAATATAGCTCAATGAGAAAATCCGCCGCCCACTGCGTTGAGGGCGGACGGATTTCCTCTCAAAACATAGTAATTAAATTAATCTAAGGAGTATTAAAATGACTACAGCAACTCAAAATCAATTCGACTTCAATGCTTTCAATGCAATCCTCACACCAAATGGTCGTCCAGTAGCACCAGGTTTGAAACTGGCTCTCGCAGAAGGTCTCATCAAAGATGCTCTCTGGAACCTGGAACGCTACAACAACCCAATGGCAGATGATTTACATGGTATCGGCAACGAACTGAAAGTCTTCCGCATCAAATACAAAGAAGCAGCAGCAGCACGTACAGCAGCAAGGGCTGAAATCTCAGCACCAGTTGTATCACAACGTACGGAAGATGCTCCAATTCCAGCAGGTACATCACTGGATGCAAACGGTAATCCAATTGTTTAAATAAGTTTATACCGCGAAAAGCCTTTGGGCCTGTCCTCTCTTGTTGAGGAATAGCGGTTTCTTTTTTGTATGTTCGTTGTTAAAATGTTGGTGATTGTGCCTCGTTCCTACTGTAAAAAGTTAACTCGGGGTTTCTTGCAAGGCAATCACCAACACTTTAATTACTTAAAGGTAATACATCATGCAAAGTCTCTTATTTCATCCTAAAACCAAGCAAATACAGTTAACTTGCTCTATCTCCGACCAAGACTTTGCTAATGGTTGGAGATTGGGTATTGCCTCAAACACAATTCGTATGGAGGATGTCCTGTTTTATGAACAATTGGGTTATAAAATGGTTGAACTTGAACCCAATGATACCATCACACATCAGTTCAACCAACAACCCAGGTCTAGTGTTAATCTCTACGACCTATCCAATCAACGAATAGTTCCAATTTACTAAAAGGAATATCAAAATGGCAGATTTAATGAAATGCACCTGTAAACATGAAGTTCAAGATGAACTCTATGGAAAAGGAATGCGTGTAATCACCCGAGATAAAAACAAAAACCCACGTTGTACTGTATGTGGTCCTAAACCTTCTTCTATAACTCGTTTAGAAGCTCATGCAAGACTACATAATCCAAAAATACACAACTAAAAAAATGACTATTACAATTGGGTTTCTTTCAATATTAATCAACTTTCCATTCTAAATACCATGAAAACAATGTCCCTTGCTGAATTTGCTACATTATTTAAACACATCCAAGAAGAACATTCACCACGAACAATGCCTCATCTTGTTAAATGTGTTAAATATATAGACCCACACTTCGATATGCGAACTAACACTGTTTTTGCTATTGGATTTCGTGGATTTGGTTGGGACAAAGTATTACATACTCAAAATGAATGTAGAGACCTTCCTGACTCTCTATACACCCGCTGTATGAACTTTCTTGATAACAAAGGAGAATAACATGACACTCAATGAACGTATCAAACACATCCTTCCAACAATTCAAGTTCGTCATTATCATCGTAAGCTACCTCATGTAAATGGTAGCCGTCCATTTGTTGAGTCTAGCACAGCTCGTCCTGGAGTCATGCAACAAGCCTTTCAAAAAGCACTCGTATGAAGTATATCCTTGTTGCTGAACATTCTGTACATGCCCTTACTACCAAAGTAAATGAATATTTAGCAAGTGGATATAGATGTCAAGGAGGAGCCAATATAGCTACGGACACTAAAAAAGCTCTTCTTATTCAAGCAATGATAAAGGAATAAATAAATAAATGGAAACTCTATTTATTCTTATGGCATATCTTACACTTATCTTTTTACTTGGAGCTCTTACATTGTTAATCTTGCTTTGTATTAGTCCTACCTTCCGTAAACATTTTTGTAATGATTTAAAACAAAACCATTAATTTGAACAAACATCTTTGTACTCAAAGCGGGTATGGGGAAACTGGTAAACCCAGTGGATTTAAAATCCACCGCTTATGGCTTGAGAGTTCGAATCTCTCTACCCGCACCAATTAAAGGAGAACGAAATGACTAACAAGACACAGAGCGATTCGGAAGAGGAAGAAATAAGGGCGACGTTTAAGGATTGGTTTTCGGCTGTAACCGACTTTTACAAAAATGCCATGATTGTCCTTACAAGCGGAAAAAGATTTGAAACTTTTAATGCTGGCTACCAAGCCGCCCTAGCATCTCAAGCAGAGAAGATTAAAGGACTCGAAGCTGCCGCAAGGTTCAAGTCCTTTAA
>Ga0208245_1000236_pt1 | contig 52330 bp, 56 predicted proteins | sample RifOxyC1_FD_184035 | JGI IMG/M metagenome (GOLD analysis project Ga0208245, IMG submission 184035) | Soil microbial communities from Rifle, Colorado - Rifle Oxygen_injection C1 (SPAdes) | ecosystem: Environmental > Terrestrial > Deep subsurface > Rock core/Sediment | place: Rifle, Colorado... | reverse complement strand
ACGACGCCCACCACCGTGGCGACAATCCCCGACGGACCTCGTGCGGTCAAAATCATTTTCAAACAGGACATGACGACCGGCAGTTTCAATTCCGCGCCCGCCGGTGGCACGTTGTCGGGACCCGGCTTCGGGCATCCCGCGGTCCGGCTTTTCGATACGAACGACAACCTGCTCACGACATGGCCATCCTGGCTCACTCGTTTTGAAATCGGCATCAGCGGCGCGGATAACACGAAGGCAACCGACCCGAACTGCGCGCGCTTTTCGGCGGCGCTTGGTGAAACAAGCGAAGTCAAATGCAACTTTCTTCTGGCAAATGGCACCGCCTCCGGAAGCCAGTTCCCCTGCGGGGGTGAAGGGCTTCACTACCGGGTGAGCGAAATCAACTGCGGTAGCGGATCGACAAACGATGACGGCGTCTACCTAAGGGCTTATCTGAACCGCGGGTATCTCGGCCCGACCGAAAACTTACTGGTTGTCGTCGAATATGCCGCTTCGGGGCTGAACGGAGTCATCGCCGATCCGACGGCCTGTTTCAATGGCGGCAGTCTCGCTCCGGAAAAGTGCTCGGACATCGTCTGGAAAAGTTTTCTCAAGCACATGGACAACGAGACAATCCAGCCTTTCTCAATCCTGATTCCGCCGGTTTTGAATGTGGACGCGACCACCAAAGCCGTGGATATCGGGAGAACGACCAAACAAATCACCCTGCCGCTCGCGTCAGATCCGACTTTGCGAATATTTCAAATCAGCCGGATGAACGGCCCGCTGGACCCGACGACAGGACCGTTCAAAAACGCTTGCGTTGACAACTCCCCGAAATGCGTGGGGGTCGTCTTTTATTCGATAACATTTTACCGAATTTGAGGAACCTGACCGTGAACCGGAACCGGAGAGACAAGCAGTATGTCCAAGCAGTAAAAGCGGTCGTACTGCCGATTCTCCTCAGTGCGTGTGCCGCGGATCCGAGAATCATCGAGTTCAACCGGTCCCCGAATTCAGTCGCGGAGCAACGGCAATACTCAGCCGATCTGAAAGGCGCTCTCTTCACCTTTTTTCATTCTGATTATTACTCTCTCGGTGTTCCAAAGGCTCAGACAAGCTGCGCTGGCGACGCCAAGACGTTCTACGATCCTTTCAGTATCCAGTCGGACCAGCTTTCGGCGCCTTTTCCGATCGACGCGCAAGACCCCACCGCGACGCTCAAACCGGCCTTTATAAAAAACGTTTCTGTCGATCTTACCGACGCAAATTCGCCTGTCGCCTCAAACAAGGCGATCTTCTGCTCCTTGGGAACGGCGCCGAATGTCCCGGGCCCGTCCAACTGCGCGACCTTCGATTACGGCGCGGCGGGAGGACTGTCCACAAATCTGGGTGGAGCTTTCATTCTGGTGGGGGGGATTGACGGAGCGAACGCAAGCGTATCGGCGGGCAAAGGGGTATCCGTCAGTTGCGGCCCGGTCACGTCGGGAGGAGGCGTAAACATCTGCAGCGGAAGCAGCTATGCCCTCTCTGTGGACAGTTTGCCGGCTTCGGCGGCCACCGATCCTCCGAGCACCAACGCTCCTGGTTTGACCTCCGCTTCAAACCCGATCTCGAGCTGGACGAATCTGGCAACCGCTTACGGGGCTTCCGGACCACGATCGTTGAGCGGCGCCGCGGCTGCATTCAGCCCGGGCGCGAACGCCCTGATTATTTTCGGAGGCGCTTCCTATTCAGGCACCTCCGCGTTCGGCATACCAGCTTCCGACACCTGGTCCTTTGATCTGAACACCCAAAAATGGACATCCCAGGATGCCTCGACCATGGCTGTCAACTCGAGCCTGATCACGATGCTCGACATCCCAGGCGGCGGTCCGAACGTCGTTCCGGTCGGGCAGAACAGAGCGACCGGAGCACGCGCGGCCTTCGCCTATACAGCCGCTCAGGGGATGGCTGTGAACCGCATGAGCACCAATGGCGCCGTCGCGGCCGCCAGCATCGATCTGACTGATCGAATCGTGATCGTTGGGGGCGTTTCACCTACCGGCGCTTTGACAGATACACATAGATTCAATCCGACCTACGGTCCGGAATGGGTGGACACCCAGTCATTTCAAGTCGGAGATAATCCCACTCAATGGCTGGACAGTTATCATACACAGCTGACGAGCAACTCCGCCCAGACTTCGCAATACCTGCCGGACTTCCCTCCTCGCGGTGGCAGTCTGAACAGTGCGGTGAATTTCGGAATCACCGCCCTCCGGAACAATTCAGGAACCCACGAATCAATGCTCGTCGGAATGGGCGGATTCGACTCGTCATTGACGAAGAACACCCCGGGCGGCGCGGGTTGCCTTGACCTGAACACGTGCGGCGCCATGATGCTCAACACAAAAGCAGGCGCCGATACCGCGGCATTCATCGGTGTTCCGAACCTGCCGGATGGAACCCAGCGCTCGCCATCGAACTGGTCGGATGCCGGCGTAAACGGCGTACCCTGGTTCGGGGGATCAACGCTTCTCCCAGGCTTCAACTTATATGAAAACGAAGCAGTCTATTTCGGCGGGACAGACTGTAAAGAGTACGCGACGAACGGCTCCCTGACTTGCGATTTCCGACAACCCGGCTCTTATTGGAGATTCAGCAATAACCTTGCCGCCAGAATCACCGTCGGGTTCGCCGGATCCGCCCCGAGAGCCGCCGGAATGGCCGCCGCCCGCGGGCTGGACGGAAACACCGGCGGGGACAGGAACGTCATCATTGTTGCCTGGGGTGGAATGACGACACCAGACCCATCGGCTCCCGGCGCGCCAACCATGGCGGATCCAGCCAGGATTTACTACTTGTACAACAACGGCGGGACGCCCTCATGGGCTTACAAAACCGTACCAAGTTCGCCGACCGCTTTAACGAATGCTGCCATGGTTTTCAGTCACGTGACGCAAAACTTTTACGTTTTTGGAGGTTACAACCGAGTTACCGGATTCATGAATCCTTACACCTGGGAATTGAGAGTCATCGGAAATTGCGCGACAGAATCATGCAGCTTCTCCTGGCGTCAACTCACCCCGGAAAACGGCCTGACCTGCTATCCCAACTGCCCGCAAGCCCGTCGATCCCATCGAATGGTCGAAGCCAACTATTATAACAGAAACATTGAAGCTAATTTCGGGAATGCCAACGGTGAGAGCACTTGCTCAAAGGAACGCCCGTGCTCTTTCGGAATCTTCATGGAAGGCGGAACCGATGGCAGCGGGTACTTCACCGACCGCTGGCTTTTTGATCCCACGGCGAATCCCACCATAAGCGGGTCACAAGGTCAGTGGATCAGAATGAACGAATTACCTCCCCGAACCCTCGCGGCGATATCCACCGCGGATTACACGATCAACGGAGGTAGCCAAACCGCGCATCGCGCTATTCTGTTCGGCGGAGAGGTGGGGCTTCACGCGCCGGCCGTGGCTGGGGACAACTGGCAGAACTTTTCGCAGTACTTCGTGGCCCCGACGCTCGGGGATACCTTGATGTACGATTTCGATACGCACTCCTGGAATCGCGTCCAGCTTCTCGGCGCCGGATACAACGGTGGTCTCCCGGCGTCGCTGTCGGAATTCAAAAAGCGTCAAGCTTTTAATGCCGCCGCGGTCAGTGATACGGGGGAAACAACCGAACTCTCCCCTCCACCGCTTGCCGGTGCCGTCATGGTAACTCGCACCATGTCACAACCCACACTGGATTCCAGTACCGCGGCCAAACCACTGAGAATTCCCGAGATCTATTTGTTCGGGGGCCGCTTGAAATCGGGCGAGTACAATACGCTCGATCACGTCTACAAATTCTGTCCAGGTTCCACTGGTGAAACTTGGAATGGGCTTTCGGTGATTCCGGGGTCGGCCTGCGACGCGAACGCGCCGGCTTCGGCGTCGGACGCGAATCCCAGCTCACCCAGCCCAAGCAGTGCGTACATCGGCCGTTGGATCAGAAAAAAGCCGGACACCGGAACAGTGTTCAACCCGCCCACAAACACGCGCAACCCGGGGAATACCGGGTCCTTCCTCGGTGCGGGAGCTTACGATCCCATTCATGATCGGATTATCCTCGTCGGTGGAAGGACCGGAACCACGGCGGCACCTCCACGGGCCGTCACTGACAATTCGGCCGGACGATTGAACGGAATCCCCTGGGTTCTGGAGTATACGCCCCCGAGTACGGCTAATCCCCAGGGCAGCTGGGCGGCCGTCGACAAATGCGAAGGATCCGCCTCTCCCGTCAGCCGATACGGGCATTCGCTCAGTTACGACCCTTTGTCTCGCAAACTGATCATGGTTGGCGGTTTCGCCGTCGGAGATCTCGTAGTCCCCACAGGCACTCCTTTGACGAAAGCAGTGAACTGGAGCAGTGGAAGCTACTCGCTACCGGAAGTCTGGACGGCACGGAGAGACGATTCCGCCGCGACGCCTTGCTATCACTGGACCGCCGTTACGACGTTCGGAAACATTCCGGATTCGCAGGTCCCGTCCGGAAACGGCCTCTCAAGCGCGGCCGCCGTGTTCGTGCCGGCTTCGGGGTACAATACGGGCTATTACACGATGCTTGATCATTCGTGCCAAAACAAAGGGCCTCTGGCGACGACGGATCCGACCGTAAACAAGCTGCTCGCCGGGGGCGCTTACATCGATATCGATCGTACGCAGCTCGGGCCTAATGAAAATCTGTTACTTAACTTAACTTATTTCGCACTTGGCTCATCGAACCAACGTCCCGATTCCCTCCGCATGCAACCCGGCGAAAACGCCGTCTTTAAGGTGCATCTGATAAAAACCGGGCAATCGTCAGACGTGTTGAGCCAGATTCTCCAGCCACGCTATTTCAGCTATGCCCTGAATGAAAGTTTTCCGAAAATCGCGCACACGATTTCAATACTGGCCCCGCCATCCGGCCAGCTGCAAGACGAACAAGTCGTAATCCCATTATCAATCGACCCTGGAATCGACCGGATCCGGATCGAACGACACTCGGGGAGCGGGATTCTGGTCCGCGCCACTCTCTTCAAACTGGGTTACCGGTGACACAGATGAAAACGGAACATCTTTTGAAAATCCACTCTGATCACGCGAAGATAAACTGGCCAAGCACTATTCACTGTCGAGTGCTTCGACGGACGAATAGCGCGAGGAAATTTCCATTACACTTTCATTATTTAACAGCGAAGCCCGGCAGTCGAGACGAAAAATACGGACTGAAACAGCCGCAAATGGGCATTTTCACAATTGAAAGCCCTGTTTTCAGACCCTTTTTCGATCGCATGGGCTTTGCAGCGCTTATAATGACGGGAGCAGGGGTGTGTTGACGAAGGGTAAGTTCGTCGCAAAATGGAGTCGTCCGCCAACCCGGATCGCCAGATTCGGGATCGCTGCTTTTGTTTTGTGCGGCCTCCTCGCGGGCCCGCTCGGATGCACGAACAATTTGTTGAAGTCTGCCGCGCGCCTGACCGGCGGAAACATCGAATCTAACGTCCCGCCTCCGAACGAAAGTTCCATGCTGACTCTTTCGAGGGTCGTCAAGAGCACTTATAGACCAGGCAGCTTTGATCTCGTGGGTGATGGCAGTGGGGCCATGGGGCAGTATTGTGTTTCGAAGGAAAACAGCGGTGGCGGGCAAAACTCCGAAGAAGGCGGCGCGAGCGCAACAACCTGCAAATGCGTATACACCTTCACGAACCCGAACGGGAACGAGGAAACGATCGAAGCCGACACGGTTTACCGTGAATCAAACCTGATTCGCTGCGGATATGACGGAAGCAGCAGTCCGGAAGCGATCCCTTCAGCTGTCTCGAAAGTCGCCGTCAAGATCCACATCACACAGCTGGACGGCGCTTATTCAAATGAGCTCAATGTTTCACTCATGGGTACCGGCAGCACGCTTGATCCGACGGATTCTGCTTCTTTTGTTCTCGCGCAACGATATCAGTGCAGGGATATCGTCCACATTCCTTACCTTTTCGATGTGCAGCTCTATGACCCGATCCAATCAGAAGACCCTCGCCTGGCTTACGCGCTTAATTTTTTCACCACGAATATGGGCCGCGCAATGGCGCTCTACGCAGGTGACACGACCTACTCATGGAAGTGGCATTGCCCGTCCAAGCCCAACGATCCGGCGATGAATTTTGATCTGACTGTTTACAGTCTCGGGATCGCTGCCGGCAGCAAAATCATTTATCCGCCTCAGGACCGGCAGCATGACCGCTCTACTTTTTACCTCGCCAAAGCGCCCACCGGGGTTTTCTCGGTTCCGATAAACGCCTACATCATCCCCGGGCGAAATACGACCGCGAACACGAACGGTAATCCGTATCCTCCGATCGGATGGGCGGCCACCCCGGTCGCGACAAGTTCAAATACCGAGACCTGTCCGGACAACACGGTGATTCCTCCCGGATTTCACTGGGCGAAACTCTGGCTCTTCAGAGCCGATCTCCCGGCTCGACAGTACCGGACCAGCACCGGCATCACCCGCCTGGGCAGGATCGACTGCAATCCGGGCACTTATCCGACAGGAGGCCAGGTATTCCCGAACTGCCTCGGAATGCCGGCGATTGGAGATGCCGTCGTCGCCCCGTCAGTCCCTTTAGCCGCACGAATTCTGTACCCTTACAGCTGCGTGATGCTGAATGGGCTCACCGATCCCTGTGCCATTGGTCCCGTGGGTAATGGCCCGGGGTGGGATGGACCAGGCTGCACGACTCAAGCAAATGGTTCAGCAATACGCTCTCCGATGAACGGCACCAGTTCCGGCGCATTCGACTACAGCCCGTATCCGCTTCCACTCGGGACCGATGTCTGGCGAGCCGACGCTGCTTTCTGCACCGACCGGAGTAAGCCGATGAACCTCTGCACGGGTTCAGACGGTTTCCCGAACCCGAACTCCCCGAGCAAATCGACCCGGGTTCCATATGACGATAGCGCGGGTACCTGGGCCAGCTATCCCGTCCCACTCGATCACGCTGATTTTCTGTTCGTGGTATCTCCGGTGACCATCATGGCCGCGGATATGCAGAACTCGTCAGTGACCAAAAGAGATCCCTATATCCCGTATCGGTTCATGGGCAAGGGGGATTGCCTGTCTCCCGACCCGGACCATCCCGCACCAGGCGACTGCGACCCCAGACGACGCATCAACTATGGCCTTAAGCTCCATGATATCGGCAATAACGGCGATCCTCCCGCGAACGATCCAACACGGCCCGGAGTTTTTCCGGCATGCGTGATTCAACCCGACTAGGAATTGAGTATGAGACTGATTGCAAACTCAAGAACGATCATGCGTATCCCGGAAGTGCTGATCATGACTTCCTCGATTCTCCTCTACTCCTCCTGCATGAATTCCAGGGTCACCAAGACCTTCAACGAGTTGACATCGCCAACAGCGAGCCCGACTGTATCGCTGGGCACCCCCTACCAGATCTCACGCGTAACCATTCCCAATGCTCAGAATCAGAGCACCCCTCCCGTCGTGACCGTATTTTTCAAGTCGTCCCAGACTGAGATGATTTCGAACGACTGTTCTTTGACTACCGAATCGACACTGACTCCCAAACCCTGCCTATGCCAGTTTTCCTGGTCCGAGGTGAACCAAACGACCGGATCATCGATCATGATTCCGCGCACCGTGACGACCAATGCTCTCGAAGTGCAACCGAACCTGGTCACGTGCAATGCGCCCCAGGCGTACAATCAGGAAGTCCCGAATGGGACGCAAATCCGGGTTTCAATCATTCCGGGCCCGAGTAATCCGAACCAATTCAGCATGACGGCCTACAATTTCACGAAGACCAACGTGGGCCTGGTCGGGAGTTTTCAGGACAACCAAGGCAGGTACTTCGACAATATCGTGCGATATAGCTGTTATGAGCAGTTCAAACGCGGCATGGCCGTTCGAAACAAGCTGATGAGGGCCACCAAGACGAACGCGAGCGATACGGCAATTTACCCGTCCGCGACCCAGTTTTGTGTACAGAAAATCGGAACCACCTCGATGCCGGATGGATGCGAGAACATGCCGGCGCCTGAAAATTCGGCTCAAGCTTATTATTACAATTTCTATATCAGGGACAGTGAGCGCGGCGATATTAACCTCAGCAACGCCCGGTATATCTGCCCACAGGTCAAGGAGCCTATCCTCTCGAATACGGGAACGGGACATACCTGGCCGCTCGACAAATCCTTCGCTCTCTCGCTCGGACCGACGGCCGATTTCCCAATCGGAGTCGAAGCATACACCAAGGTTTCTGATGGTACCGCGACCTCAAACGGGACGAAATGTTTCAGCAACGACCTGATTCCGTTCGATTCGGCGTCCCGGACCTCCTCATGTCTCGGTTTCGCCGCGCGCCCGAACAAAGATGGCACATGCCCGTTTTTCAAAGACGCGGCCGGGATGATCCGCTTCACCTACAGATTGAGACGCTACATCGCCATTTATCCTCCGGTGTTCGACACGAACGGGTCTCCGATCAACCAGGCACCCGCAAGCGACACGATCTATGTACTGGACCGTCCAGTAGCGGCAGGAACCGCGGACCCGCTGAAGCCATACACAATGCTCGGACCCAAACCTTGTCCATTCGCCTTCTTTGATGCCAAGGCAGTTCTCAAGCAATCCGATCCAGCCTATCCAGGAGGCTACAAGCCCGTTTATGCCTCCACCAGCGATTCCCGCTGGAACGGAAAAAACGTTGACGGAATACAATTCCCGAACTCGGATGCCTCGACAGACGGCGTTGCTTCGTGTTCAGCGGCAATTCCACTTTTCACTACGGATTACGAAAAATCGATTGTGACGATCGGAACGGTTAACGTCAGAAATCCGGTTCTTCCCGAGCTGCACATCAGACCGATCAAACCCTGGGTTCCGTATTATGTCGAAGATACCGAGTTCCTGGCATGCGCACCTCAGGCATCACCACAGGTGGTCGATCCTCCCCTGCATTTCGCCAAAGATTCAGAAGGGAACGTCGCCTGGTGTGCGGAAGTCTATCCGACCCAAAACGACAACATCCCGCAACTTGACTCTTTGGATAATACGAAGCGGCTTTACATCGGAAAAGTCAAACCATTCACCTCGCATGTTTCGAAAAACTCCGCAAGTGAGGCATGTACGGCGACGACAGCCCTGAATTCGATTTCCGCCTCGAACTACCCAGCCGCCACCGGGGCCGGATGCCCGATTCCGCCCGCCGTTTCGGCTCCCACCGCTTTCGCCCGTCATCCGGCGGATCTCGTCGTCGATGAAATGGCCGGGCAAAATATATGCGCTGACAAAACTTGCGATCGCACCGCGATCAACACCGTTATGTGGGGCAGATTCCCGCTACTCGCTCCGCCGGACAAAGTCGAGGAGGCAATTGCCTCCAACCCGGTTTACAATTGCACGCTGACATATGATAACAATAGCGGAAAGACTGGAAAGAGGACCCCAAGCAAAGGATGTTGCGGAACCAATGTCGCGGTTACGAGCGACACGGCCACCCCGACAACCGCGCATTTGGAACCAAGCGCCCCTTGCCTGCGGCCCGACTTTTAACGGAAGAACATGGACGACACCTGGACCCTAAAGCTCACCTTGCATTGCAATCCCGATCCGCAGCGATCAGGCGAGGAACCGCGACTCGACCAGCTTCTGCTTCCCGAGCTTCGAACCGAGACGCCGGACCTCTCGCGTGCCGCACTGAAACCGCTGTTCTCGAGAAACCAGGTGCTCCTGAACGGCGCGCCAGCTAGTGGTTCCGAGCGGCTTGAACCAGGTGATTATGAGGTCACAATCCTGAATTGGAATCCGAAGACATTGGCCGAGCCTAAAGCGCGCCCATCTCCCGTTGGATGTTTTCTCCCCATCGTTTACGAGGACAAGGATCTGCTCGTCCTGCACAAGGTCTCCGGGGTTCCTTCCATTCCGCATGGACCGGAAGAGATGAACACTGCCGCAAACGCCGCTCTTGCGCGAATTCCAGAACTGGCACTCGTCGGTTCGAGCCGACTGGAACCTGGGATTCTTCACCGCTTGGATACGGGAACAAGCGGATTGCTCGTTTTCGCGAAAACTCAGGACGAATTTGACCGTCTCAAGGCGGAATGGAAAGAAGGCGGCGTACGAAAAATCTACCGCGCGATCGCGAAAAGCCACGAACCTAGATTGCCGCCTAAAACGACCATAGATTTTCCGCTAGCCCACGACATCCGTTCCACAAAAAGAATGATAGCGCTCGTCAGAAACCGTCCCGAACTCAAAACACGGATTCGCGGCAAGCCCCTGTCGGCGACGACTTATTTGCGTTCGGTGGAACTCATCTCCTCGAACCCTGACTCAGAAAAGCCGAGCATCACGGCGGATCTCGAAATCGAGATTGAAACCGGGGTCATGCATCAAATCCGATGTCATTTGGCTTCCATTCGGTGGCCTATCCTCGGCGACCCGCTGTACAAAGGGGCGCCGTCCAGCCGGTTATGGCTGCACGCCTGGCGTCTCAGATTTCCTTTGCGAAACGGAATGGCGCTCGAACTGGAAGCAGCATTGCCTTTCGACTGGCCTAAGGCGGTGAAAACACCCGCTCCATCGGGGGATTCTGAAGAGCGCGAGCCTTCCAATGAATCCGAACTTTAATTAACGGATTGAGACCCTGTCGCAGTGCGAATCAAGCTCGCTGATCTGGACCGTGCTCATTTTCGTAATTTGGATACCGAACCCGGGCAGGTGATGTGAACTTGCACCCCAGGGCAGACACCACCGAACTTCCCCCTCGATCGGCGTGGAATCCGAAAAATCCCGAACGGTGACGAAAACGCGATCTCCCGGCTTTTTATCCGCAAGACTCACAATGAACATACCTTCGTCAGACGCATCCGCGGTATTCGCACGAATCGCTTCTTTCTCTGAGGTGGAAAGTCCGGTTGAAATCGTAAGGTTGAGAAAAACCGGTCGTCGTCTTCGATTCCGAATGGCCTTCGGCTTAGCTCCGGAACACTGATCGAAAAGCCATCGAAAGGCATCGTGTTCACTCATGGTGCTCGAATGCACAACCCCCGTGCATTTCTGGCTCAAAGGATTGATGGTCACCCTCAAAACCGGGAATGACTTTTCGAGTTCACCGAAAAATTGCTTTTCCTCCGGAGAACCGCTGACCACCGCCCTCGAATCGACTACAAACCCAAGAAACGCTTCTTTGGCGTGGTTCTGCTTCAAGGCGTCCAGACTGTGAAAAATCCGGACAGCCGCGACATTCCCGATAATTCCTTTGTAGTACTCACAATCCAGCTCGTTCTTAGCCACAATCCCGATCATGGAGGTGCCTCCCTAAACCAGTATGTAATGGATTAGGGACGAGTGATACGGGAAAATGAGTACCGCGTTCGTCGAGCAGCTCTTAGCTGCAGCCCATGCTGTTTCCACAGTTCAGGCACTTGTAGCAGGCACCGTTGCGAACCGTCGTATGCCCGCAACTGTCGCAAGGAGGCGCGTCCCCCATCATTTCGGCAAGATGTCCCGAAAGGGTTCCGCCCGTCCCCGCAACGTCCACGTTAACGGCTGCCTCTAATGCGGATTTAGCGGCCGCCGCGCTTGCGATGAGCGCGGACGGGTTCTTGGGATAGGTTTTTTCGGCGGCGCCCTTTTCGGCAGTCAGGTCAACGACGGGCTTGACCTGAACAAAGTCCGTCCTGCCGAGATACTCCATTCCGAGCACCCGGAAGATATAATCCACGATCGACGTGGCCATTTTGACGTTTGGATGTCCATCCACGATCCCCGAGGGCTCAAAGCGGGTAAAGGTAAATTTATCGACAAATTCCTTCAGAGGTACGCCGTACTGAAGCCCCAGACTTACGGATATAGCGAAACAATTCATCATCGAGCGGTAGGCGGCGCCCTCCTTGTGCATGTCGATGAAAACCTCACCCAAGGTACCGTCGTCGTACTCGCCCGTACGAAGATAGACCTTATGCCCAGCGACGCCGGCCTCCTGAGTGAAGCCACGACGCTTTGCAGGAAGCTTGCGCCGAGGCGGTTTGGAAACGACGGTTTCGAGAGCCGGAGCCGTCCCCACGCGGGGCGGAACGGCTGCTGGATTTGCAGCTGATTTCGACTCGGTCTTTTCCGATTTCGTCTCGGATTTTGTCGAGAGGGGCTGGGATAATTTACATCCGTCCCGGTAAAGGGCGATGGCCTTTAAACCTTTTTTCCAGGCTTGATAGTAGATATCCTGAATTTCCTCAACCGAGGTCTCATTCGGAAGGTTCACGGTCTTTGATATCGCCCCGGAAAGGAACGGTTGAACTGCCGCCATCATGTTGACGTGCCCCATGGGCGCGATAAACCGCACTCCCTTGTTCCCGCATTTGTTCGCGCAATCAAACACCGCCAAATGCTCTTTCTTAATATGAGGCGCACCTTCGACTGTCATTGTCCCGCAGATGGCCTCGTTGGCTTCGGCGATCTGCTGAGAACTCAGACCGGCCCAGCTCAGGAAATTAAAAGTCGCTTTTTCATATACCTCCGAAGGAACGCCGATCCTCTTCAGGGTTTCGTCAGCCATTGCGTATCGGCTAAACGCATTTGTAAGCTCGAAAGTGCCTGGCAAGGTCTTTTCAATTTTCGCGATTTCAACATCCGTGAGCCCTTTTGAACTTAGGAATTCCCGATTGACGTGAGGAGTCCCGTTCAAGCTCATGGCTCCCAGGAGATACCGGAGGATGTCAGCAATCTGCGTCTCAGAATATCCAAGATTGCTGAGCGCCAGGGTAACGGACTGATTGACGATTTTGAAGTATCCACCTCCGGCGAGCTTCTTAAATTTGACGAGAGCGAAATCCGGCTCTACCCCTGTCGTATCGCAATCCATGAGAAGACCAATGGTCCCGGTCGGCGCCAAAACCGTCACCTGGGCATTGCGATAGCCGTATTTTTGGCCCAAGTTCAAGGCAAGATCCCAATCCTGGCGAGCCGCCTCGACGAGATACTTCGGTACTTTGGTCTCATCGATGGAATAAGCCGCATCCCGATGTTTCACGATCACATTGAGCATGGATTCACGATTTTCCGGATAGCCGTCGAAGGTCCCCTTCACAGCCGCTTCTTCAGCACTCACCGCGTACGCGTGACCGGACATGATAGCGGTTAATGCGGCGGCCCAGGCGCGACCCTCGTCACTGTCATAAGGAATTCCTTTGAGCATGAGCAAGGTCCCGAGATTCGCGTAACCCAGGCCGAGGGGCCTGAACTTGTACGAGTTCTGCGCAATCCGTTCCGTCGGGTAGCTTGAGAGGGCCACCAGGATTTCCTGCGAAACGATGAAGATCCTGCTCGCCTTCCGATAAGCTTCAATATCGAACGTCCCATCCGGGTTCAGGAATTTAACGAGATTCAGAGACGCGAGATTGCAGGCAGTGTCGTCGAGAAACATGAACTCGGAACACGGATTAGAGGCTCGAATAGGATCAGTATTCAAACAGGTGTGCCAATTGTTGATGGTGGAATCGAACTGAAGTCCCGGATCAGCGCAGGCCCACGCTGCTTCGGCAATCGTCTTCCAAAGCATCTTTGCTTCGTACGTATCGATCACTTCTCCGTTTGTTCGTGCCCTGGTGTGCCACTTTCCGCCTTGCTCGACCGCATGCATGAAATCATCGGTTACGCGGACAGAGTTATTCGCGTTTTGCCCTGAAACGGTTTTATAAGCATCGCCGTTGAAGTCAGCGCTGTACCCGGCCGCGATCAACGCCGCTACCTTGCGCTCTTCCCTGCTTTTCCAGGTAATAAAATCCAGAATTTCCGGATGATCCATATCAAGGCAGACCATCTTTGCCGCGCGTCGGGTCGTCCCGCCTGACTTCGTGGCGCCGGCTCCTTTGTCAAAAACCTCGAGGAAGCTCATTAGTCCGGATGAAAGCCCCCCACCCGAAAGCTTCTCCTGCCGTCCACGGACTTTAGAAAAATTGGTACCGGTCCCCGAACCGTATTTGAAGAGACGCGCCTCGTTCTTCACAAGCTGAAAAATCGACATAAGATCATCGTCGACAGCCTGAATGAAACAGGCCGAACACTGAGGTCGTGAATAGGCGTCTTTGGTTTCGACGACTCTCATCGCGGCCGGATCCCAGGCAAAATTGCCGCCGGTCCCGGAGATTCCGTACTCCTGATGGAGACCGAGATTGAACCAAACAGGTGAATTAAAAGCTCCCATCTGGTTCAAGAGCAGGTAAGAAAGCTCATCTTCGAAAATTTGACCTGATTCGGCCGAAAAGTAGCCCATCTGTTCGCCCGCGGTCCTGATAGTATGCGCGAGACGACGAATCACCTGCCGAATTGAGGTCTCATGACCCGTGCCCGGCACCCCCGCCTTCCGGAAATATTTGGAAACCAGGATATCCACCGCGAGCTGAGTCCAGGCAGCGGGGACTTCCACGTCCTTCATCTCAAAAACAGTGCGACCATCGGTGTCTTTGATTTTCGAAGACGACTTGACGTATTCCGCTGCATCCAACGGATGAATTCCAGCTTTGGCATATGTGGTCGTGAAATAACGATCTATTGTAACGCCTTCCGAATTATGCCGTCCCGAGACCGACGTCGATTTCCCCGGCCGTTTTCGACGGGATTCCGAGACCCCGGGGGTGATCATTTCGACCGCTCCTGTCATTGCAAACGCGTCTGCTCCGGCCTGTTCCCGAACGGTTTCGCTTGCGGATTTCATGTTGATCGTTCTCTTTTGGGTCTCCAATGGCATCTTCTCCATGTCAGCTCTCCGAAATGTTTATCCCGTGTTCTGTATCGCGGGTTGGGCTATTCACCTAATGCTTCATTTTGCGGCGGGCAAAGTTCCAATCAGATTCCGAATTCTGCGAAACTTCGACGAACCGCTTACATCTCGATTGAGGCGTCCGAATTTCAATCTTTGATTTCTCAAGCCTGCACCGGATTTTCTGTTGTGTCAAAACTGACCACTACTAATTGTGGTACTAAATACCCAACCCCCTAGCAATGGGATATCTCGGACTGCGTTAGGTGCTGGTGGTAGTTGGGTTTTTTGAATCGGACACATCAATATAAGCGGCTATCTAAGACCTGGCACGCCGCAAAAACCCAACTTGCTCTTGACGAAATTTACTTTTTCAGAATTTCGTCACTTAACACGGAATTTCGGCTCTGTTTTAAAATTTGTGCGGATCTAAGTTTTTATCAGACGGTAGGAGGCTGATTCTAAGACTTTAATAGGAGAGCCCGAAGGTCAGCCGAAAGCCGGTCAGCTGGAATCCGCTCACCGCAGCGAGTGAACTCGACGCCGACCACATGCCGCCATGAATTCGTATGGCATTGCCTTCGATGTTGCCGAATCGGAGATCAACACCCGCGCTGATCTCGTATCCAAGGGAAATCGCCTGGGTATTCGGCTCAACTCCCGTCGGCGGAACCGGCAGTTTGAGGAAATTCCAGCCCAGAATGCCGCTCCCGCCGAAAAATGGCTGAAAGCGGCCAGTCGTAAAGGGGAATATATGCACCCCTCCGAGAAACCCCGCTCCGAGCATCGTAAAAGCCGGACTATGAGTGCCGATCGAGGCATTTCCTCTGGCGTATCCCAGATCAGCTGCAACGGTCGGCCGAAGCCGCCCCTTACGTTTCTCAGCTCTGAAGCTCACGACGTATTCAGAGGCTCCAGTAATGCTTTTCCCTGTATCGCCCGTGTGAAAATTCGCGCCGACTTCGATTATAGGCGCGTATTCGCCGCCGCTCGCGCCCCAAGCCGCTTCGCCACCGATGACGATTCCTAGCGCCACTGAGACACTCAGGAGGACATCACATATTCGTGAGCGTGACACTCTCATCAATAGTCTTATCGGCGAGTCCCGAAGCAGATATGAGAAAAATAATTTAGCGGTTCGCTTGGAGAATGCAGGACTCTTAAAACATGGTCCTAAGATCTCTTTGCAAGATATAGCAATATCGCTATACTGCGATATACATTCGACATATCAAGAGAATTGCTCTGAATTGGACCCGGAGGCACCTTGAAATCACAATCTCGTCAACTTCCTGAGGAACGCGAAAAATGCGCACACATCGCCGAGATACTCAGGGCCATAGCTCACCCCCTGCGCATCAGAATTCTGGCCAGTCTGGCCGAAGGGGAAACCCATGTAAACGCTCTCGCGATACGCCTCACGACCCATCAAGCGATTGTTTCCCAACAGCTTCGGATTCTCCGAACTCGCAAACTCGTGGCAGTCACACGAGAGGGCGGATTTGCACGCTACCGGATCTCGGAACCGAAGCTCCATGATCTCCTCAAATGCATGGAGGGCTGCTCGTGAGCAAGAAGTACACTCGCAGGGAATTCATCAAGATCAGTGCACTAGGGACAGGCGCCCTCGCCGTCGGTTCCGGTCTCATGACGGACTGGTGGAGCCTCGATCGTCCAAGCATCGAAGATCCCAAGACGGATGGCGATAGGATTGTCCCGACCTTCTGTGAAGTTTGCTTCTGGAAATGCGGCGTACTGGCGCACGTGAGAAACGGCCGGATCACCAAGCTGACGGGGAATCCAAACCACCCGCTATCGAATGGCAAACTCTGTCCTCGCGGCGCGGGAGGGGTCGGTATGCTTTACGATCCGGATCGGCTCAAAAAACCGCTCATCCGAAGCAAGAAACGCGGCGAGGACGTCTTCGTGGAAGTCGATTGGAACACCGCTCTCGACAAAGTCGCACACGAATTGAAGGCGATCCGCCAGAAATACGGCCCGGAAGCTCTTGCGCTTTTCTCACATGGCTGCGGCGGTTCCTGGTTTACGCAACTGATGAAAGCCTACGGATCATCAAATATTGGAGCTCCGTCATACGCGCAGTGTCGCGGACCGCGTGAAGCGGGCTATAGTTTGACCTTCGGTCAAAGTCTCGGATCGCCTGAGTCGATCGACATCGCCCACGCCCGCTGCATCACTCTCATCGGGAGCCATCTCGGCGAAAACATGCACAACACGCAAGTCCAGGAGCTCGCCGCGGCGATCGACGCCGGCGCCCAACTCGTGGTTGTCGATCCCCGCTTTTCAGTCGCGGCGGGCAAAGCGCGTTATTGGCTTCCCATAAAACCCGGGACAGACATAGCACTTCTCCTTGCCTGGATGAATGTCCTCATCGAGGAAAAGCGCTACGACGTGGATTACATCCGGGAACACGCGACCGGGTTTGACGAATTGAAGGCTCATGTCGCGGATAAGACTCCTGAATGGGCCTTCGGCGTTACGGGCCTCGAGCCCAAACTTATTCGCGATTCACTCCGACTGATCGCGAGTGCCCGTCCCGCTTCGTTAATCCATCCGGGACGCCACACCACCTGGTACGGGGACGATACTCAACGAGCCCGCGCCATGGCTATCCTTGCAGCTCTCCTTGGAAGCTATGGAAGGAGAGGCGGATATATCTCTTCATCAAAAATGCCGATTCCAGCCTATTCCACACCTTCTTCAACTCACAAGCCGCGGTCTCCGGCTGATCGACCCAAAAGCGGCGGATTTCCCGTGGCCGATGAAGTCCTCGCTTCTGGCCTGCGTCAGGCCTCCATTCCGGGAACCGCCGCTTACGACATCAAGGGCTGGCTCGTTTACGGGACCAACCTCATGCAGAGTCTCCCGAATCCGAAAGAAACCATCGAGGCTATTCAACATCTGGATTTCATCGCCACGATCGACACCATGCCAGCCGAGATCTGTGGCTGGAGCGACGTTGTCCTGCCCGAATGCACTTACCTCGAACGGGAAGATGACCTCTATTCAGCGCAATACCAGCAACCCTTCGTCGCGATTCGGCAAGAGGTAGTCCCACCGTTGCACGACTCGAAGCCAGGCTGGTGGATCGCAAAAGAGCTCGCGGCACGTCTCGGACTGGGAGCGCAATTCCCCTGGCATGATGCCCGAGTATATCTGAGAAAACGCGCCGAAGCCGGCGGGCTGGACTGGACCCGTCTCGAAAAAAGCGGCGTAGTACTCGGAAAAAGAACACCGGTTTGCGAAGAAGAAGGACTCAAACCCGCGTTTGGCACTGAAAGCAGGAAAATCGAGCTATTCAGCGCGGAACTCAAGACTTTGGGAGCCGACCCGCTCCCGAATTTCTATCCTCCTGAAGAACCCCCGCCCGGGATGTTCCGACTGCTGAGTGGTCGATCGCCCGTTCATACATTCGGACGTACAACCAACAACCAGCTTTTACTCGAAAGTTTTCCGGAAAACGAAGTTTGGATAAATACAGCAGCCAGTAAGGCGATTTCGGGATTCGGCCGCGCCCTGAAAAACGGCGATAAAGTACGGCTCGTGAACCAAGATGGCGCCCGTTCCATGCCGGTAAAGGTAAAAGTTACCGAACGGATCCGCGGCGATTGCGTCTATCTGGTGCACGGCTTCGGTCACACGTCGAAAGGACTTGGCCGGGCAAACGGACGCGGAGCTTCCGACAGCGAGCTCACGACGCGATACAAAACTGACCCGTTGATGGGCGGAACCGGTATGAACGTTAATTTCGTGCGAATCGAGAATCATGAAGGGTGATTTGTGAAACGTTTTATCATGACAATGGATACCCGGCGATGTGTCGGCTGCAACGCTTGCGTAATCGCCTGTAAAACGGAAAACGCCTTGGCCGAGGGCACAAGTCGCGATTGGGTGATTACCGAAACAGCGGGAACATTTCCGAGCCTGAGCCAGGAAATCCGATCCGAGCGTTGCAACCAGTGCAGCCGGCCACCTTGCGTTGACTCGTGTCCGACACGGGCAAGCCATATCGGCGAAGCCGGCGTGGTTCTTGTCAGTCGGAACAAATGCACCGGCTGCAAAGCCTGTATCGGCGCGTGTCCCTACAATGCCCGCTATGTTCATCCGGACGGGTTTGTTGACAAGTGCACGTTCTGTTTTCATCGAACCAAAACGGGAGCTTTACCGGCGTGTGTCGAAGTCTGTCCAACACAGGCACTTAAGTTCGGCGACCTTGAAGACGCGACGAGTGAAGTCTCGCGTCTCCTTCGAGCGCGCCGACACAAAGTCAACCGGCCTGACTCGGGTGCGAAGCCAAACGTGTACTTCCTGATTTGAAACAAGGAGCTTTATGAACGAAAGTCATTTTGAAAAGCCTTTCTGGAACCCGTACCTGGCCGGGATAGCACTTGGTCTGGTTCTCCTTTCGAGCTTTCTCATCATGGGCCGTGGCCTAGGAGCTTCGGGAGCAGCAAACCGGATCGGCGTTGCCGTAGTCAGCGCGATCGCCCCGGCTCACGTGAACGCGAATCCCGTCATGGCGAGCCTCAAGGAAGATGGCGCGCATCCACTCGACGATTGGCTCGTCTTTGAAGTGCTCGGCCTGTTTCTCGGAGGAGCCGTCGCGGCGCTCACAGCCGGACGGATGAAGCTTGGCATTCTAAAAGGTCCGAGGATTTCTTCCGAGTTCCGGCTCGTCTTTGCACTCACAGGCGGAATTCTGATGGGCATCGCCGCGAGACTCGCAAGAGGGTGCACCTCCGGGCAGGCACTCAGCGGCGGCGCTCTGCTCTCGCTCGGCAGCTGGGCGTTTATGTTCTCGGTATTTGCCGGCGGCTACGCTTTAGCGCGGCTCATGAAAAAGGAATGGCTATGATTTTCCCGTTCGATTCACTCAGCGCTCATCATCGGGAATTCGGCCTTATAGTCGCCGTCATTATCGGCTTCGCTTTCGGGTTCGTCCTGGAGCGCGCCGGCTTCGGACGCTCTCCCAAACTCGCGGCCCAATTTTACCTTTACGACATGACGGTATTCAAAGTCATGTTCGGCGCGATTGTGACCGCATGCCTTGGAATAGTCGTGTTCTCGCAGCTCGGGCTGGTTGAGCTCAGGACCTTATCGAATTGGGCCACGAGTGAAACATTCCTCTGGCCCATGATCGTCGGCGGATTTCTTCTTGGGATCGGCTTCATCATTGCGGGGTATTGTCCCGGCACTTCAGCGGTTGCCGCGGCTTCTGGCAATCTCGACGGTCTCTTCACTTTTATCGGGGTAATTATCGGAAGTTTCATCTATTCCGAGGCTTTTCCGCTTTTTTCAAGATTCCACGAAGCAAGCAATCTCGGGCACGTTTATCTCTACGACCTACTGCACCTTCCTGCTCCGGCAGTCGCGGCAGCGGTCGCCCTGATGGCCATCCTTTGTTTCCTAGGGGCAGAAAAGGTCGAACAATACTTCTCCGAAAAATTAAAGCGATCCGGAAACACGGAATTCGAAAATAACATTCTCCCGGAGCGGCATTCCAGGTTGGCGAGACAGTCCACTTTCGCGACTTTCGGAGCTCTCGCGCTCATCGCCTGCTTCACCCTTTTTCTCACGATACGCAACGGTTCAAGCCGTTCCTCAGCGCTGCCCCTGTCCCAAGCTGACTTGGGAGAGCGGGTCCTGAAAGAACCGTGGCGGCTTCGTATTATTGATTTGCGAGAGCGGGAGGCTTGCCTCGAAACGAGGGTTCCCGGCTCGGAATGCGTACCACTGGCTGAATTGACGACCCTTGCTCTAAGCGAAGACACGAGCGGACGCGATCTCATCCTGGTTGGCGGGATCGACCTCAACGAGGTCCCGGCAGCGGCCGCGACTTACCCCGGGCGGGTCTTTATTCTCGAGAAAGGATTCGAGGGTTGGAAGTCATTCGCCTTGACTGCCCCAAACCACCCGGGCCCTTCGGCCAGTCCTGATGAAGTTGGAAGCTATCGGATTCGAGCCGCCCTTTATTCCTCTCTCACCGGCGCGAAACAAGCGCCGCCCCCTCCCCCACCAGCGGCAACTGGCGGAACCACGAAAAAGAAAGGTGGAGGTTGCAGCGGATGAACTCACCCATTTGGAACTGGGAAATCGCCGTCTATCTTTTTCTGGGCGGAATGAGCGCGGGGCTCATGATCCTGAGCTGTATTCGTTCGGGACATTCGAGCCCGGAACGTCTTCTTCCGTTTCTTTCAGTTCTCATTCTTTCCGTTGGAATGGCCGCATTGTTCATGGATCTGGCCTTCAAAACGCACGTGTATCGGTTCTATCTGGCCTTTCAGTGGAAATCACCGATGTCCTGGGGATCGTGGATCCTCCTGGGAATCTATCCCGCAGCACTCCTTTTCGGATTGACGCGAGTCGAGGAAGCCGAAATCGCCCGGCTAACGCCCGCCCCTCTGCTAGGGACTATCCATTCTGCGAGACGCTGGGCTATCTCACAGGAGCGAGTCCTGAAACAAACAAACCTTTTTCTCGGAATCGCACTAGGGGTTTATACCGGCATTCTCCTCAGCTCGCTGGGGCGTCCGGCCTGGAACTCCGCCGTGCTCGGTCCGCTATTTCTCGTGTCCGGGTTCTCAGCGGGTGCCGCAATTCTCACTCTTTTTACCGAAGAGAACAATCTGCACCGTTGGGAGATGCATGCCATTTCAGCTGAGTTCGCATTGATACTGCTCTATATTTTTGGTCTCACCCGAATCGGCAATCCAGACGGATCGACACCCGCGGATCTGTTTCTGGGCGGACGCTTCACGGCGATATTCTGGGTATTCACCGTCATGATCGGGTTATGTCTGCCGTTCGTCCTCGGAAGAATTCTGCGCCCGCCAGTCGGCAACTACCGCTTTCTCGGCGCATCCTTTGTTCTGATAGGGAGTTTTTCCCTTCGTTGGATCATCGTTACGGCAGGACAAAGCTAGCGTCAACTTCGGATAGCATCACGCCGAGCAATTTAGCGCGAAGATCGGGGCGACTATCGCCGAAATCACGCGCAGCCTGGATGATCGCCAGCCGAACTTCAGGAAGGACCCCGTTCAGACCCCAGATCCTATTGACTATGGAGAGGGCATGTTCGGAGGAACAGCCACTGAAAGCCAGGATCATCCCGAAAACAGACGGCCCGCGATGCATCTGGGCGTTGCATCCCATGGCGATATAACCCGAATTAACCGCGCAAGACCAAAAACTCGGGATGCCCGGACCTCCCTTGAAAGATGATCCCAATGTTCCCATGAATTCCTTCGCAGCGCGACCGGGCGTTGAATAAAGAGGATTTGAAACGTAATGAAAATTAAATTCCGCTTCAGCCTCTTTGTTTCCCTTATTCACATACCAGGTGCAGTAATGGTCGTCTGCGGTCACAGAATAGGTTTCGGCAAGACCGATTACGTCACTGGCTTCAGAAGCCCCGACCGCCATTCCGGCTAACCTTAACCGGCCTATGCGAAAGACGCGAAGCCGGTCGATTCCCGCCACGACCGGCGTCTCTTCAAGCGACAAGAACTTTTCCGGGTCGCAGAACGCCGGCTCGTCGGCCGTCGCAGGCCCGCCCGCTAAGACATTGAGGGAGCTTACCCCCACCCATGTAAACACGATCACCAACAGCCGGAACACACACAGAATATGCGACATGATTATTTCATAACCGTTTAGCCGAACGCTGTCCATAGACCGCACTTTTTTTGCATCGTCAGAAGCGAAAACAAGAGACCAGATCGGAGCAGTCATGATCCCGGTGCAAATTGCTTATCGCGACTTTCGGCCATCGCCCGCTGTAACAGCCGACATCAAGGAGCGAGTTGCCAAGCTCGAGCAATTCTTCAACCGCATCACTTGGTGCTATGTCACGGTGGGGCGTTCTTTTCAAAGACACCGCCGTGGAAACCTTTACTCCGTCCGAATCGACCTCAGAGTACCCGGCCAAGCGATCGTGACAAGCGGGAGACCGGATTATGACGGCGCCCACGAGGATATCTATGTCGCCCTGAGAGACGCGTTCAACAGAATTCAACGGCAACTTCAGGATTATACCAGGCAGCGCCGTATCCGGGTCCACATGTCGGAACAACAGGGCTCTTCGCGGGGTAGAGTTGTTCGCATTCTCAGGGAAGGCGGGCGCGATGGCGACTACGGCTTCATCGAGGCGAAAGATGGCCGAGAAATCTACTTCCACGGCCACAGCCTGGTCCACGGTAAGTTCGACGAACTGAAAATCGGCTCTGAAGTACGCTACGCCGAGGAAATGGGTGAAGAAGGGCCACAGGCAAGCACGGTTGAAGTTGTCGGAACCTCTTAACTGCCCGTCGGATAGATGAAGCTGAGCAGGAAAGGTCCGAAAATCATCAATCCGACTGCGGGCAAGATGATGAAGACCAGCGGAATCAGAATTTTTTGCGCGGCTTTAGCGCCTTCCTTTTCGGCCTTGAGCATTCTTTCACTGCGAATCTGTTCCGATTGCTGACGTAAGATTTTCCCGATGGAGGCGCCCATCTGATCCGCCGAAATCAGGATTGAGACAAACGAATTCATCTCCATCATGTCAATTCGCAAAGCCATTTCGCGAAGCGCTTCCTGGCGGGACGCGCCGACCTTGATTTCCTTCAAGAGTTGCCCGAATTCATCGACCAAGGGACTGGGACTGGACTTTTCCACCACTTTTCCAATGGCGCCCACGAAGTCCAAACCGGCTTCCATCGAGAGCGCAAGCAGATCAACTACGAAGGGCATCGACTTCAAAACTCTCCGCTGTCTGGCCTGCAAACGGCTTTTCAGCCAAATATCGGGGTAAAACCAACCCAAGATCCCGGATGCGAGCACCGTGAGGATCGCGACATCGATGAAATCACCCACCTTCAAAAGACCCAGCACAATCGGAAAAAAGAGGATCAAGAAAAGTTTAAAAGCGATCATCTCGTCGGGCGTGAGTTCCTCCCTGAGGCCCGCCGCGACCAATTTACGCTTGTAATGAACTCGACGGCTTTCCCAGAAGGACTTCCCCCGAAGCATCGGAACGACGTATTGGGTGAAAAAGGGCCGGGTAATCTTTACGAGGAAGTTGCTTGCATCGCGATTGCCCAATTCGGCAAGATTTTCCTGCGCAGTGCGGCTCTCCTGCTCCTGAACGAACATTCTCGCGACAATGAAAGTCCCAAGGCCGATCAGGGCATACGCGGTATAGATAACTAGCTGGCCTTTTTCTATCGCATCCATATACGTCCGTCCGGCCTGGCTAGCGGGCTTTGGCGCCCGTTCAGGCTCGGCCTACGCCGCAGCCGATTTCGGCTTACGTCTTTTATCCTTCAGCCGGTACACATTGCCGAGTCGTTTACCCGGAGTTTTCACGGACAGAGTCGCGGGCGGCAGTTCCGGCACCCAACCACGTCCGGAAGTGACGAGATTCACGATCCACTGCGCGAAGCTGGTTTTCCAGTCCGGAGCATTGCTACGGGTCTGCATCCCCATAAGCCGGAGTCCTTTAGTCAGCCTGATGATCTGCTGCTTAGTTTCATCGGTATGAATGAATTCGACTCCGTATCCGCGTATTCCCTTCCAAAGACGGTAAACCACTTTGCCCTGAACGTCGACTGGCCGGCTGAATACCGTGAACTGCAGTTGCACTACTTCGTTCTGCTCCAGCTTCTTGCCGCACTTTAAGAACACCCCGCCTTCAGAAATGTTGGCGATCGTGCATTTCGTTCGAAAACCGTCCCGCTCCAAAACAGCCGGAACCGCGATTTCATAACGGGGTTTGGATTCCCACCACCTCAATCGTTTGTTGAAGTAGGCCGCGCGCACCGCGGGCAAAAGAAAGTAACTGACGAGACCGACATTCAGAACTGTGGTCGCGATGAAAAGCTGCAGCGTAAATACACTCGAAAAATGCCGGTAATCCTGGAAATTCGCCCACGAGGCGATCGCCATGACGATCAAGTAGACGGGATAGCTCCATTCCTTGACCGAGAAAATCGCGAACCCGGCGAGCGGATACAATCCGACGACTGTGATCAGATCCCACCACGTGCCATGCTTCACAAGCGCCTGGACGTATTCAAAATACGGCAGGTGCATCACAAGGGCGCCGGCGAACGTATTGAAGAAGGGTCCAAGAACATACAGGATTGCTAGAACAATGATCGGCCAAGGTTTCGTTCTCATATTCCACTCATCGGATTTTGCTCCGAAATATTTAGGGTAACGATTCATGACTTGAAGAAAAAGTCCTGTTCTAATAAGGTCTTAAATCATGAGAAAAAGACGATTTTTTACTTTTTATCATATCTTAAGCACTGTTCTTCTGCTCATCTCAGCGGTGACTGGGTGCGTCAGTTTCGCGGCAACTCCAAAGCCGATCAGGGATTCCTGGTACGTGATGACCGTGGATAAAACAATTCGATACGGCTATTACAACGAACGAGTGGAGCTCAAGCGCGACCGGCTCTTCTTTCGAAGTCATGTCTGGAAGAAAGAGGAAGACTACATCAACGAGGAACAACTCGGAGCTTTTTCCGAAAACACGCCCGACCTGGCTCCGCTCTTCTACAATTTTCATTCGACCTACCGTTCCAGCGAATTAACCATCGACGGCAACGTGAAAGATGGAAAGGTACTCCACGTCAAAGTGCGCAAAGGCCAAACAGAACTTCCGATTGTACGAAAAGTTCTCGCGCCCAAGACCTTTTTTTCGCAATTCTTTCCTGTCTGGCTCGGGTTTCAGCTTCCGAAGCTCAAACATGGCCAAAGCATTTCATTCCTCTCGATTCTAGAAGACAATCTCGATTTAAATTTCGCCACGGTTCCGGGAAGAGTACGGCTGGAAAAGCCTGATGAGTTCTCCACAAAAACGGGAACGCGAAAAGTGTCGCTCGAATACAGGGACGTAAAAAGCACATGGTATGTTGACGAAACCGGGACCGCTGTCAGAATCGAGATGCCGGAAACGAGGACGGTGGTCGAAAAAGTCTCCAAAGAAGTGGCTCAAAAATTCCTTTCGAACTAACCTAAACGGGATATGATTACCTGAATGACAAACATTGACCAGGCCCGCAAAGCTCTCGGCCAGCTCTTCATCATCGGATTCAACGGTTTGGAATTAGCCGACGACACCTCGGCGTTCCTATCGCAAGCGGGTATCGGTGGCATTATTCTGTTCGCATCGAATTATGACTCCCCCGCCCAGCTCGCCGAACTCACGAATCAGATCCAGGAATGCCGGACAGACCTTCCACTGTGGATCAGTACGGATCATGAAGGAGGCCGAGTTCAGCGATTCAAAAAAGGTTTTACGAAAATACCCGATGCAGCGGCTATCGGAGCAGAAAACTCCCCCAAACTGGCCTTTGCAGTGGCCGAAGTTGTCGCGAAGGAACTCAAAGCCGTCGGAGTGAATCTCAACTTTTGCCCGGTGGTCGATATTGCGTCCAATCCGAAAAATCCTGTGATCGGGAATCGCGCGTATGGCTCGACGGAAGAGGTCGTTTCAAAAATATCGAGTGCCATGGTCCGCGGCCATCTCGTTCATGGAGTCCAGCCCTGCGTAAAACATTTCCCCGGACACGGCGACACCTCCACCGATTCACACATGGCGCTACCCAAAGTTGAAACCGCGTTGGAAGTGCTGCAGGAACGGGAGTTCAAGCCATTTTCGAAAGCCTTCAGATCGCATTGCGCCATGGTTATGACCGCCCATATTATTCACGCGAAGCTGGATCCCAAATTCCCAGCAACCCTCTCCAGCAAAGTCCTCCAGGAACTCCTTCGCAAACAGCTGCGCTATAGTCGGGTGATCATCAGCGACGATATGGAAATGAAGGCCATAACAGACCACTTCGGGCCCGATGAAGCCCCGATCCTGGCGCTCCAAGCAGGCTGCGATATTCTCATTTATCGAACAGAAGCGGCAGCGCGAAAAGCTTACGAAACCCTCTCGCGAGCCCTGGACTCGGGAACTTTGAGCCCTGAAGTCATCCTCCATGCAGAGGCGAGGATCCGAGCACTTAAGAAAGAGGCCTTTCCACAACCCTATCAGCCGGTAACCATCTCGGATGTCGGTCAGAAGATCGGCACTGCCGAGCATCTCGCTATTATCCAGAAGATTAGACATTAGGACAACCCCACGTAATCATTTCCAATTGCAAGCAAGCAATCAGGCTTGCATAAAATGATGCAACGCGTTAAGAACCTGGTGCGGCCGGCTTCGGCTGCTTGGAGCCGGATTTTCACTCGTTCCGGCTAAACAGTTGAGAGGACATACTCGGTTATGAAGAAAGCTGCTCTGTTCGCGATGATCACTCCGGTACTGATTTTCAGTTGCCTTCTAACTGGTTCTTCCGAAGGAAGAGCCGATTCCGCGAAGACTCTGATTCGAATGAAGAGCGGTCCGAAACCGCAGATTTTTTGTGATTTCAAAATCTTAACGAACCAGCAGGACGATCTGACCGGGATGGGCTATGCCTGCACAGGCGACGGGGCCAAGGAATTCGGAGTCGATCAACCCACATTGTTTTCTTTAGGCCAAATGAGCAAGGGCGTCGTCTTCATGCGGAAGTTCGGAATGACAATCATTTCCCTGAGCGCGCCTGAAATTTCAGCGCGCGAGGGCGGAATAATGAAGATCCGCTATCTCAAGAATGCCGCAACTCAGAGTTACGGGGAGTTTTTCGCCGACATTCAAAAAATTGGAAAGCGCTGGATCGCATACACAACGCCAGACGCGGGCCGTCAAGCATTTCATGAGATGTCCGTTACGACATATTTTCTCGGAGTGGACAAGATAGAAATCGAATAAACGCCCTGGAACTTTTCATGCATCCGCTTTACTCGTCCGGCCTTTTCGCGGCCGTAATTTCACGAGGCAAAGCGGTATGGGGTTCCTAGAAAAGCTGTTTCAAGCGCTCTTTATGAGCTTTCTCACGCAGCTTATTTCCGTATTGGTCCTGATATCGCTGTTCTCTTCGGCAATCCTCCTCGGGACCAGGAGACATGTGCAGACCACTCGGCCGCCCGCGCAGAAAACCAGCTCTCGTTCGATCGTTCATGTGGGTGTTCAATCTGCAACTCATGCGGCTGCGCCGACCCGATAAAGCATCGTTTGCACCCCCCGTGTCGAAGCGATACCATAATGATCTATGACCTCGCTCAGAGGCCGCTTTCAACGCATAGCACTATCGGTCATTTCGGGAATATTCCTGACTGCGCGGCCAGTTTGGGCAGCCTCGAGCTTTTATTACGAGCTTCAAGGCGGAGTAACCCAGATCCGTGGCGCAGCTCCTTTTTTTGGAACAGGCATTCCAGCCACGGCCGATATGGGCGCGGCATTCAATCTGAGTCTTGCCTATAGCACGTCAGGCGGACAAATCCCGTTGGAGGTACAGATCGGGCTCAACCACCGTTTGAGCACCGGCAGCAACGGGACTGAGAGTTCCTATTCACTGATGGCCTCTTACCCGATGGTGCGCATCCAAATGAGTCAAATTTTTGTGACCGTGGGAGCGACTCCCCTGATCTGGCGGAGAGTAGAACCCTCCGCGGGAATCGAAAACTTCTCAATGCCAAGCAGTGCCTGGAGTTATCTCGGCGAAGCCGGCTTTCTCTGGTCCGTAACACCGCAGTTCTCTCTGGGAACCGCCGCAGCCGCCCAATTCGTGAAAGCGGGTGAGGAAATGAGTCCGCAGCCGGTCGCCGAGGTCACCGCAGTATTGCGCTTCTACTTCGGATTTTCCGGGGGAGGGTCCGGAGCGCGCTCGAATTCATCGAATGAGTTCAAGGGCTGGCGCTACCCGTTCGGCAATGAACTCCGCGGCCGCTAGCCTTGCGCCCTCAACGACTGATCCTTACGCGGCGCCCTCGCCCACTCGAGCCAGCTTGCGCTTGTCGAGCCCATATTTTTCAACCTTCATGATCAGGCCCGCTCTGGAAATTCCGAGTTCTTTCGCCAGACGGCTCTTGTTCCAGTTGGTGCGACGCAATCCTTCACGGATCATCGTTCGTTCAAGCTCTTCAAGAGCATCCTTGAGTTTTCCGGCGACCCGCACTCCTTGAACTTTCGATTGTTCACCGTGCTCTCGAATCCGTTGAGAGAGCAAATCCACGGCAATCCGTTCCTCGTCACCCGAGAGAACGACTAATCTCTCGACTTCGTTCTCGAGCTCGCGAATATTGCCGGGCCAAGGGTAATCGAAAATTTTCTCGAGTGCCCGCTTGGCGAAGACCTTCAGCGGAAGATGCTTTTCCTTGCAGCCGCGGGTCAAAAAGTGGTCCAGGAGAATCGGAATATCCTCCTTGCGATCCCTGAGCGGCGGAACGATGAGATTAATAACGTTGATGCGATAATAGAGATCTTCGCGGAATGTCCCGATCTCGATCATTTCCTTAAGATCCTTATTTGTCGCGGCGACGACCCTGACGTCGACCTTGCGCTGTTCGGTGCCCCCCACCGGAGTCAAGGTACCTTCCTGAAGAACACGCAGAAGTTTCACTTGCATTGTCGGCGACATGTCTCCGATTTCGTCCAGGAACAACGTGCCTTTATCGGCCACTTCGAACAAACCCTTCTTATCCTTGATCGCCCCCGTGAACGAACCTTTCACATGGCCGAAAAGCTCACTGTCGAGCAGGTTCTCATTGAAAGCCGAGCAATTGACCGTGACGAACTGGGCGTCTTTTCGCGGCGAATTAAAATGAATGGCGCGAGCAATCAGCTCCTTCCCGGTTCCGTTCTCGCCCTGGATCAGAACGGTCGATTCGGAGTTCCGAATCTTGTCCAGCAACGAATAGAGTTCCTGCATCGGCTTGGATTTCCCGATCATCGAATCATAGCTGTAACGATTCCCAAGTTGATTGTTAAGGGCATTGATCCGCTCTTCCCGCTTCGAAATCTCAGTATGGAACGTCACGATCTCCTGCGCGACAAGATCAACCAACTCGTAAAAATACTTTTTCTCGGCGTCACTCAGAACCCTCAACCGGGAAACGGCGTTATCGAAGGATTCTCCATCCATGCCGAGAGCCTCGACGGCCACGCGGGCCTTCGCTCGCAGTTCACTATCGACGGGCTTTTCTAGAAAAGAGTATGCGCAAACACTTCCGAGGAATTCTTGATCCACACTGATCCGGGATATGACGACGCTCTCGAGGCCGGTCGGACCGACAAGCGTCATGTGCGCGCCCTCACCCTTGAAAGCCTTCTCATTCGCTTCAGCGATAGCTTTCAACACAAGCTGCCGGCCGCGATCCTTAGGCAACAAATTCGCGGCAAGCGGGTTCTTAAACTCGCGCTGGCGATCGAGAGGGTCGTAGTTCCGAACCTGTCCTCGTTCATCCACGAAAAATATATCCGTGTGAAACCATTGCGCGAGGATCTCTTCGAGTTTTCGAATGACATGAATGTGTTTCAGCTCTTCCCAATTGATCATAGTGTTTGTCTCCACACTGCATATCGGAAAGACATGGCCAAAAATTAAACAAAAGCTCCAATCTTTTTGACAGACTGTCGTTTTTCTAGCCACTTCGAGAACTTAGCTAAGCCGGCGATTGTTAAAATTTTTCTTCCCGAATTCGTCGTTCTCTTGGCATCGGGTCCATTCTCGGCTACAAGCATGACGTGGCAATTTTTTTTGATACAGCTTCAACGACCCGCTGTTGCGCGGAGGCCCTGGAATTGGTCGCGGCCTATTCCGGCACGCATTTCGGCAACCCCTCGTCGAGCCACGCGCTTGGACAGCAATCGGCCAAAGCGATCCGTGAAGCCCGGGTATTCTTTGCGGAGGTATTCGATGTATCGCCCGAGCAAGTCGTTTTTACCGGAAGCGGAACCGAAGCCGATAACCTGGCCATTTCAGGGGTCGCCTTTGGCCCGTTCGGCGGGAAGCCCCAACGAGTTCTCGTCTCCAGCCTTGAGCATCCCGCGGTCAAAAAGAGCGCGACCGCTCTCTCGACGTTCGGAATCGATGCTCAAACGCTGCCGGTAACCGAAAATGGCGAGATAATCCCGGAAGAATTTCTAAATCTGATCACACGTGAAACATCGCTGATCAGCATTCACCAGGTGAACAATGTCGTCGGCTCGGCTTATCCCGTAACTGAACTCGCCAGAACCGCCAAAAGCCGCGCCCCGGCCGTTCTTTTTCATACGGATGCCGTGCAGGCTTTCGGAAAGCTCCCGGCCCCCACCGGGAACTCGGGAGTCGACCTCGTTTCGATTTCCTCGCACAAAATCGAGGGTCCTAAGGGTGTGGGCGCGCTCATTCTGCTGAATTCGCAGCTGACCCGATCAGGACAGCTTGGGTTGCGGCCACTGATCTGGGGTGGTGATCAGGAGAACGGGTTGCGATCCGGAACACAAAACGCGGGCCTCATCGCGGGCTTTCACGTCGCGGCCCGCCGCTCGCTGAACAAAATGAAGGAATTTATTTCTCACACCGAATCACTGCGAAGCCGGCTTCGAAGCCAGTTGACGACGTACGGTCTTCTTGCCCCAACCCCCTCCAGGAGTTTGATCCGCTGGAACTCTCCGCCCGGTTCGGTCCCCTATATTGTTAATCTAAGTATTCCTGGCCTTTCCGCGGGTCCCTTTTCGCGACTCCTTGAAGAGCGAGGTTGCATTGTCGCGACAGGATCGGCCTGTGGTTCGCACAGCGATGACGCCGATCCTGTTTTAGCCGCTCTCGGACTGCCAGCTGACATACAGCGCGCGGCCATTCGAATCAGCTTCTCGGACATGCACAGCGTTGCCGATATTGACCTTCTCGCCAGGACGATCGAGGATTCGATTGCGCATATGGAGAGGCTACAAGGGCGCAAACTTCGGCTTCGAAGCCGCGACGGGAGCGAATCTCGAAAATGACCGAACAGAGTCTTCCGGGAAGTTCTCCTGAGCGCGCCATCGTCCTCCGGTACCATGAAATCGCACTTAAGGGAGATAACCGCGGCTGGTTTGAAGAGTGCCTTGCGGCGAATGCGCGAAGAATGATCGAACGGCAACTCAGGCTCGGGCGTCCCGACCTTGAAAAGATCAGGATACAAACGCAGCGTCAACATGGGCGTATTCTCATTGACACTCCATGGAACGAGCGCGTACGCGATGCTCTTGAACGTGTGTTTGGAATTTCGAGCATCAGCCCCATTCGCAAGGTCCCCACAGAAAGAAACGCGCTCATCAAGGCTGCGCTTGAAGAATTCCAAGGCTACATCAGCGCCCATGGATTTCCGAAGAGCTTCCGGGTGCTGACCCGAAGGAGCGACAAAGCCCTTCCTGAAAAATCCGGTGAGATTGACTATTTCATTGGAGGCGAGATCAAGGAACGTTACCCCGACCTCCTCGTCGATCTCGAAGATCCCGAGATGACCGTGGGCGTGGAAATCCGGTTCGAAAAATCCTTTCTCTGGACAGAGAAATATCAGGGACCGGGCGGTTTGCCCGTTGGCAGCAACGCTCCGGTCCTGGCGCTGATTTCAGGCGGTCTTGACTCGCCGGTTGCCGCGATTCAGACAATGCGGCGCGGATCGGCCGTTTCGTTTCTGCATTTTCACGGTGCACCGTTCATCGGTGACGATGTCCTCGAGAAAGTGAAGGATCTCGTCCGCATTACCAACCGGTTTCAACCCGAACCGCAATCTTTGCACGTCGTCCCTTTCGGCAAGATTCAGGAGAGAATAGCGCTCGCCAGCAGTGCCCGGATGCGAACCGTCCTTTACCGCCGAATGATGATCAGAATCGGTTGTGAGCTCGCCAAAACGTCGGGTCTTCATGCGGTGATCACCGGTGAGAGCCTGGGGCAAGTCGCGAGCCAAACCGTGGAAAACCTGAGCACGATTAACTCCGTCGCGACGATCCCGATTCTTCGTCCACTCATCACCTACGATAAGGACGAAATTATCGCCGCCGCCCGACGTTTTGGAAGTTTCGAGACCTCAATCAGGAAAGGGATCGACTGCTGTACGCTGTTTGCGGATCGGCACCCCGCGCTCCGGACGACAATTCCGATCGTCGAAGAACACGAACGAAAGTTCAATGTGGCGGAAATGGTTTCAGAAGCCCTCTCGAATGTGCAGGTCCACCGAACTTGAGATTATTTCACGGTTTGGGCCAGCGCCTGCGCCAACAGAAATCGGATTCTTGAATTCGTCCAGTCCTGAGATCCCGCCAATTTTTCAACAATTCTTAGATCTCTGGTTAATATGTACGTTTCCGGAAACTGTCGGGTCCCATATTTTCTGGCGACCTCACCGGTTGGATCCAGCAAAGACAGGGTGTTCGGCGCTACCGCTGCTTTGGGGTACACTTTCAAAGCTTTGTCCCAAGTCTCATCAACACTGATAGCGATGAGTTTGACCGGAACCCCCTTGAATAGCGGGGCCGCTTGAATCCAGCGCGGAATCTCTTCGATGCACGGAGGGCACCAACTCGCCCAAAAATGCAAAACCACAGCCTGACCTTTGAAATCATTCAGACGATAGCTGCGGCCGTCAGGATCCTTCAGCTCGAAATCAGGGGCACTCCTCAAGCCTGAGACCGAGGAATGCGCCGGCTCGGGTACGGAATCACGAGAACAACCAGCCAAAGTTAGCCCAAGGAAAAACGTGGCAATCAAAATCGAAAGCCCGCGAAAGATCACCGGATTTTGCCGAATCCAATACGAGAGTGGAAACATCATACATTTAACTCCTTATCGCGCCTCAGCTTTTTGATTTGCAACGATAAATCTCCGTGCTTTTGGCCCAAATTGATTCAATATAAACAAGAACTTACATCCTTACACGAAATGGATAAAGTTGCACTGCTCATGGAACGGCCCTTATAATAGAAGTATGGGCCACGCACTTGTGCTCAACGCATCTTTCGAACCTCTCCTGATTGTCACCTGGCAACGAGCCATACAATTGCTATTTCAGGGTAAGGTCGAGGTCATTGAGGAATCGGACCAGGAAGTACGCTCAGTCCGCCTTAATATCAAAGTTCCCGCGGTCCTTCGCCTTTTGCATTATGTCCCGCTTTCGAAGCGAAAACAGATCGTTCGCTTTTCTCGAACGAACATTTTCCTGAGGGATCGAAACACCTGCCAATACTGCGGGGGCAAGTTCAATAAAACACAGCTCACGCTGGACCACGTTGTCCCGATCGTTCAAGGCGGACGAAAAGGATGGGAGAACATCGTGACTGCCTGTAAACCCTGTAACCAGCGAAAAGGCGGACGAACTCCTGGACAGGCGGGGATGCAGCTGATTCGAAAGCCCAAACAGCCCAATTGGCTGCCATCGCTACACGTTCAGTTCGGCGTTTCCCGAACTCCGGAACGATGGAAACTTTATCTCAAGGTCGGAGAGAGCCGTCGCCATTCTGACTCGACCGCGCGCGCCGCGAATTCTCAAACCAACGAAAAGGATTCTGAAACTGATCCCGATGATGAGCCATCCTGAGGAGTGACCAGAATTGCCTTCCCCCGCCAAGATCGAGCACTATGTTCAAGCCTACGGTGATCTCGTCTATGATCTGTGCGATTCCATCCTGTGGGGCTCGCCACATGTACCAGCCGTATTCCAATCAATCATGCGGGAAATCCGCAGAACAAAACCGAAGGACGCTTTTGTTAGCCACGAACGAGGCTGGGTGTTGCGCTTGGCCTGCACGAAGATCCGGGAGGCGTTTCACCGGCACGGAAGAAATCTGACGTCCTCCGAACAAATCGAACTCGATGCAACGGTTACACTTACTTCCAGGCTCACTCGCTTTCCCTCTTTTTTTCACAGGCTGGATCTGGAAGACAAGATCCTGCTCATTTTACGAGATAAATACGGTTTGCCTTATCCAGAAATATCAACCGCAATGGATAGCCCTGAAGGCTCCTTGAAAGTACGCAGACAACAAGCATTAGCGACGCTTGAGGAATGGCTTTGGGATTACCGATGAACTGCTTCGAATGGCAAAGCAACTTGTCCGACTACCTCGACGGAACCCTGGCCGAGGACCTTAGAAAAAAAGCCGAAGAGCACCTCGCTCAATGCCAGACTTGCCGCGAACGGCACGACCATTTCAGGATCATCCTGACCTCCATCGCCAGCCAACCCCGAACGGGATTACCTGCCGGTCTCCGCAAATCTCCGCTTTCGACCACGCTGGCCAGGGAATCGGGGGTGAAATTCCAGCGATACCTTCCCTGGAAGCAGGTGCCCTGGTATGTCAGGACAACTGTCGAAGGGACCGGCATTGTTCTCCTGATTCTGCTGGCAATCTCAACAGGGCCGAAATTGAGAGTCCTTTACGAAAAAAGCATCGAACGAAGTGTCGACGAATTTAACGAGACCTTTACTGATGTTTCGAACATCACTGAAGCGGCCGCAAACCTTCCACTCACGCGACAAAACCCCCAAATCAGCTCTGAAGATGACTTTTCCGACGATAACGGCGAGGAAACCGTTTCTGAAGCAGACGAGGACGATTCAGAGTCCTCCGAATATCTTGACTCTGACGATATTCAGGTCGGGTCATCTGAGATCTGGCGGTTTAATTTGAAGACCGACAGCCCACATGAAATCCGCCCAAAGGTCGTCCAAATTCTCACGGATCTCAACATTCCGAGAAGCACCCCGGGCCTCGGAGGTATCGAAGCGCCCGGTGGCATTCAGTTCGATTTGTTTGTTTCGCCGAGCGTGATCCCGGGACTGAAACGACAGCTTCAGAAGATTGCCCCGCGCATGCCGGCTGAGCAGTCGACGAAATCACATGTAGGTGAAACATTTGCCTGGTACAAAAATAAATCCAGGAGGAAGCTCCCCCCGGGAAAGATCCGTGTAGTCATCTGGCTGTCGCAGATGTAGTTCCCCAGCGGCTCAGCAACCAGCTAGGCGTTACCGGATTAACTCGACCACCCCATCCCCATCGGTCTTGTCATCACCCGTCACATGCTTCTCCAGATCGTCAGGCGCCCAGTTTACGGTACTCATGACATCCCCCTTGCTTTTGGTTGTCTTGGATATTTCATCATTTCGGGGATCGTTTCGCGGATCATGGATAGCAGCGGCCTTCTCTTTCTCCACTCGGGCCTTCTGATCAACCGGATTATCAGGCGGACCTTGGCCTGGCTTTGCACCTTGCCCTTTGGCGTTGGTCGCGACGGAACCTGGTTTCCTATTGCTGATCGATTTCAGGTCTCCGAGTGCCTTGTTAATCGTGAAAACCATCAGGCGCCTTGCCCGGGTATAGGCATCTCTGTCGAGTTGGGTAATAACCGGAACCGACTTCGTACTTGGCTTTGCATTTCCTGGATTATTCGTATCCCATTCAGCCTGCACCAGCGCGTACTTGTCGTTGTATTTCTTCATGGCTTCGTCGTAGCGTTTTTTCTGGACCTTCTGCGCGCCCGTGCTTTTATCAACGACCGAAATGGAACCTGCGGCAGGATTACTTGGATCTCGAGGGAGCTGTTTGAAAATGGTGAAATCGTCGAGCTCTGGTTTTCTGGGGAGCTGTTTCGCCCATTCTTCATAACCATTGGTGATCGAAGTTCGGAATTTCAAGTCCTCCTCGATCTGCTTCAATTTCAAGACTTCCGGTACCTGAGGCGCCAAAGCTTCTTTTCGCTCTTTCCAAACCGCAGTGGATTGCTCCCCGCGACTGCCGTCCGAAAGATCGCCAACGACACTGTCATTGTTGCCGATCGCTTGCCGCATCTTATAAAGAGCCGACGTTTGCGCCAGGATAAAACGGTTTACACAGTCACCAACAATTTCACCATCCCTGCAGAAGGTTCCGAGGCTGTCTCTGACCATCTGTTCGTCCGGAAACGGCTTGTCCATCTCTTGCCTGAGCGCCTGAACCTTTTCCATGATGTAAGTCGCTTGAACCGAGAGGTTTTCATTTCCTTTTTGATAGGTGCAGGATTGGCCGCAGGACTGGTACTTACTTTCGTCCGCCCAGGGCACAAGACGCTCTGCCTCAGGTCCTCCGGCCGCGCTTGAGGAATGAGCTAACTGAACCCCAGAGCCCGCGAAAAACGCGACAAAACAATAAAACGCGCTCATGAACTCCCTGGAGCCCAGAGAATGCCAAGATCGAATGTGTCCCTTCAGTCCCATGTTTTGCCTTTCCGTTCTTTGATTATATTACAGAAAGAAGCAAAAAGCAGACCCCAGAAAACAAAACCAAGTACTCGACATCTCAAGGAAAGTTAGGAAAAAAGCGCCTTACTGATACGCAAAATCGCATAGATTCTGTTCAATGCCCAGGCTTTCGACAATGAAGGGGGTCACAGGAGACCTCACTTCGGAGTCACTCCCGAGCAGGCGCGCCCTGCTAGCCAGCACGAAAAAAAACGGCATCGACGGTTTCGCCGATGCCGTTCAACTCACAATAAAACAGCTCAGAACTCGCTCAGCTGCTGCCGCCAGTCTTGCTGCTGCCCCCACCTGCCGGCGTCTTCCGCGCAGCTCCGCTCCTAGCACTCGCCTTCCCAGATTTGCCGGGCGCTCCGGAAACCTTCGACTTTTCTTTGAAGATCTTCCTGAAACGTCCGAACGGATCCTTCGCCTTTTGCTCATCGGCTTTCAGTTCGCCAGTGCCTTCGGCCTTCTTCTCGTCTTCGGTTTTCGGTTTGCGCTTCCGATCGATCACCGCGTGATCAACAAGCTCGAGAATCGCCATTTCAGCTGCATCGCCCCAGCGACGATCCGCAAGCTTCAAAACGCGAGTGTATCCACCTTTGCGTTCCTTGTACCGTTCGGCAAGAGTCGTAAAAAGCTTCGTCACCACCGCGTCGTCCCGTGTGCGATCAAATGCCAACCTACGCGCGTGGGCTGTCCCCTTTTTTCCCAAAGTAATCAAGCGATCGACTACACGTCGAGTTTCCTTAGCCTTCTGTATAGTCGTCTCGATCTGCTCTTTTTGAACCACCGCATTGGCCATGTTCCGGAACATTGCGACTCGATGCGAGGTATTACGGCCAAACTTCCGGCCATCAATTTGATGTCTCATAAGAACTACTCCTTAAAGCACTTGCTAACTAAAATTCATCCGGGGGTCTGGAGAAACCTCTCAGTCCTCGAAATCCCCACCGTCTTCTTCTTCAGCCGTCTTCGTCCGATCGCTCATGATTCGATTCTCATCAACATCGGAATCAGCCGGTTTCGGCGGTTGTGTCGGCGGCACGAATCCATCAAGCTTCATTCCAAGGCTCAACCCCATTTCGGACAAAATATCCTTAATCTCGTTCAGAGACTTGCGTCCGAAATTTTTCGTTTTGAGCATCTCGGCTTCGGTTTTCTGAACAAGCTCATAGATGAATTTGATATTTGCATTCTGCAGGCAATTCGCCGAACGGACAGAGAGCTCCAATTCTTCGACCGAACGGTAAAGATTCGGATTAAACTGCGTTCCACCTTCTTCCTTTGCCTCGGCGACGGGCTCGGCTTCTTCTTCGAAATTCAGGAACACCGAGAGCTGGTCTTTCAAAATCTTCGAGCCCAAGGAAACAGCATCTTCCGGATTCACCGAACCGTCAGTCCAAATCTCAAGGGTCAGTTTGTCATAGTCGGTACGTTGACCGACGCGACTTTGAGTAACGGTATAGTTCACCCGCTGAATGGGGGAAAAAAAGCTATCGACGGGAATCCAGCCGACCGGCATGTCGTCCGCTTTATTGTTCTCTGCTGGACGGTATCCGCGCCCTCGCGCCACCTGAATCTCGGCACGGAGCTTACCGCCTTTTCCCAAGTTGGCGATATGTTGCTCAGGATTGAGTACCTGAATTTGTTCAGCACAAATGATATCGGCAGCCGTCGCGTCGCCCGGGCCGGTCTTGTCGATGATGACAGTTGCCTGCTCGGCATTCAGATTGAACCGAACTTCCTTGAGGTTGAGAATAATCTCAGAAACATCCTCTTTGATATCCGGAATTGGCGTGAATTCGTGCACAACACCATCAATCTTAACAGCTGTGATCGCCGCACCCTGCAGCGAAGACAGGAGCACACGCCTAAGCGAGTTTCCCAATGTAAGCCCAAAACCTCTTTCCAAAGGTTTCGCCACAAATTTGCCATAAGATGGCGTCAAGGAATCCTTGTCGACATCCAAAGCCTTCGGTTTAATCAGATCACGCCAATTTTTCTCTAACATAGCATTTCTCCTGTCATCCCCTCGCTGAGCCAATGCGGTCGTTTTCACGGCCAGCCATGCGGGGAATATTCAGCTTACGATCAAAGTTGAACGACCCAACCTCTCCAATTACTTGGAGTACAACTCAACAACAAGACGTTCCTGCATCGGCGCGGTGATGTCATCACGCGACGGAAGGTCACGAACTTTAGATTTCATATTCGCCGCATCGAGCTCAAGCCATTGTGGGATTTCCCTGCGTTTCACCGCTTCGAGAGCGCCACCGATACGGGCAATACTTTTGCTTCGTTCACGGATCTCGACCACGTCACCTTTAGCAACGAGATAAGAGGGTATATTCACCTTGCGCCCGTTCACTGCAAAATGGCCATGCCGAACGAGCTGACGAGCTTCCGATCTGGAATTTGCAAATCCCGAGCGATAGGCGACGTTATCCAATCGCCGCTCCAGCATCGACAAGAGATTCGAACCAGTGACGCCTTTCATCCGCTCCGCTTTTTCAAATAAATTGCGGAACTGACTTTCAAGGAGACCATAGATTCTCTTGATTTTCTGCTTTTCACGAAGTTGCAGTCCATATTCAGAGAACTTTATCCGCCCTTGTCCATGCTGACCTGGCGGATAGCCGCGGCGTTCGATTCCACATTTGTCCGTGTAGCAACGGTCGCCCTTCAAAAAGAGCTTCTGATTTTCACGACGACATTGCCGGCAAACCGACTCAGTATTGCGAGCCATGACTTAGACCCTCCTTCTTTTCGGCGGACGGCAGCCGTTATGAGGAATTGGAGTAACATCTTCGATAAAGGTAATCCGGAGACCTGCCGAGGCAAGGGCGCGCAGAGCTGATTCTCGTCCAGCGCCCGGTCCGCTCACGTACACCTGAACCGACCGCATGCCGTTTTCGACAGCTTTTCGCGCAGCGTCTTCAGCGGCAACCTGCGCTGCGAACGGCGTGTTTTTTCTAGATCCGCGAAAGCCCTTTCCACCAGCACTCGCCCAACAGATCGCATTGCCCATTTGATCGGTGACCGTGACGACCGTGTTATTAAACGACGACAAAATATAAACGTTTCCGGAAGAGACGTTTTTCTTGCCTTTCTTTACACGTTTAATTTCAGGAGCATCAGTCCCCGGATTCACTGCCGTAGCAGGGCTTTCCTTTTTCTCCGCTTTGACTTCAGATTTTTGATCAGACATAACTTCTACCTACATCCCTCTTTACTTCATTGCCTTAACGGACTTCTTGCCGGCGATCGCCACAGCAGGACCCTTACGAGTGCGAGCGTTCGAATGAGTGCGCTGGCCACGAACCGGTAAGCTCTTTCGGTGGCGAGAACCACGGTAGCACCCGAGGTCGACAAGCCGCTTGATATTCAAGCTGACATCTCGGCGAAGATCACCTTCGACCTTGTGTTCCCGGTCCAAAATCTCGCGGATTTTGGCCACTTCGGCCTCAGTCAAGGCATCCGACTTACGATTCGGATCAATTTGAGCTTCGATCAAAATCTTTTTCGCTTTCGGCCGACCCACTCCGTAGATATAGGTCAAAGCCACTTCCATTCGCTTATTGCGTGGGAGGTCCACTCCCGCGATACGAGCCACGCGCTACCTTCCTTTCAATTCTACTTCAACATTCCTTAACCTTGCCGCTGCTTATGGCGCGGGTTCGAGCAAATCACTCGAACAACGCCCTTGCGGCGAACCACCTTACACTTGTCACAAATCTTTTTTACCGATGCCCGAACCTTCATAACAACCCCTGTATCTCGTCGCTTCAGCCCTTCAAGGCTGCAAATCAATTTCTCACTTCACCCGGTATGTGATCCGCCCCCGGGTCAAATCATAGGGCGACATTTCTACCGTAACTTTGTCTCCAGGCAAAATCTTGATGTAATGCATCCGCATTTTGCCCGATATATGCGCCAAAATTCTATGCCCGTTCGGCAACTCGACCCTAAACATCGCGTTCGGCAAAGGCTCAAGTACCGTGCCCTCAACTTGGATCATGTCATCTTTGGCCATCTCAAACTACCTGCTAATACCCTCAATTCACTGTTGTTTTACGTTCCACTTGAAATCTCAGTCAAAACCTCAGGACCGCCGGGTGTGATAGCAATCGTATGCTCGAAATGAGCAGAAAGGGAATGGTCCACAGTCACAGCCGTCCAGCCATCACCCAAGACCTTCACTTCATGACTACCAGCATTTACCATCGGTTCAATGGCAAGAACCATCCCTGCCTTAAGCACCATCCCTTTGCCTTCTGGGCCGTAATTCGGGACTTGGGGCTCTTCGTGCAAGTCTCTGCCTATACCATGACCAACGAACTCCCTTACCACGCTATATCCAAACCCTTCAACATAATTTTGGATGGCGTGCCCGATATCGAAAACATGGTTCCCTTCGCGCGCTTGTTGTATCCCGCGATAAAGACCTTCCCGAGTTACATCAAGCAGCTTCTTTGCCGCAGGCGACACGGTCCCGACAGCGATCGTTCTGGCCGAATCACCGTACCAGCCCTCACAATGGATCCCGAAATCAATCCCGACTATATCGCCGGTTTTCAGAATTCTTTTTGAAGAGGGAATGCCGTGTACAACCTCGTCATTAATTGAGACGCAAACAGAAGCAGGAAATCCGTGATACCCCTTGAATGCAGGAACCACATTCAGCTCCTTGCATCGGGTTTCTGCATAGCGGTCGAGTTCAATCGTGGGCAGCCCGGGTCTAATCATCCTTGCCATTTCGTCCAGGATGCGCGCGACGATAGAATTAGCCTTTCGCATGAAATTGAGCTCTCTATCAGACTTCAGCGAAACCACAAGCGCACCCTCTATCTCGCCAAAGTCTCAGCGAGGGCCAAAGAAACTTCATCCGGCGATTTCAGAGCATCAAGCGTTCGAAGCTTGGACTGCTTCCGATAATATTCCGCAACCGGCGCGGTCTGCTCGTGATATACTTTCAAACGTTTGCTGATAATTTCAGGCCGGTCGTCGTCCCGCTGAGTCAACTCGGAACCGCAGTGGCCACAGACATCCTTCTTCTCAGGAGGAGCATTCTCGATGTGATACATTGCGCCACACTTCAAGCAGGTTCTTCTCCCGGAAAGTCTGCGAACCAATTCCTCGTCAGGAATCTCAAACAACACTACACGGTCAACCTTGGACGCTCGACTTTGAAGCATTTGATCAAGAGCTTGCGCCTGAGGAACGGTCCGCGGAAATCCATCCAGTATGAAGCCAGCCTTCGCGTCAGGTTGTTCGGTTCTCTCACGAATGAGGCCTATAACCACCTGATCGGGAACTAGACTTCCCGAATCCATGTACCTTTTTGCCTCTCGCCCGAGAGCCGTACCAGCCGCAATCGCAGCACGAAGCATATCGCCAGTCGAGAGCTGAGGCCAGTCGCGATCCCGAACGATCTTTTTTGCCTGCGTACCTTTTCCTGAGCCGGGTGGGCCGAGTAATACAAGGATCATGAGTAGGCCGCGCGCCCCTTCAATCGAGTGTGCTTCATGAAGCCTTCGTAGTTACGGGTCAACAAAAACGTTTCGATCTGAGCCACTGTATCCAAGGCAACGCCAACCAGAATCAATACGCTCGTGCCACCAAAATAAAACGGCACTTTCATCGTTTGAGTCAGAAGTGTCGGAAGCACGCAAATCACCGAAATGTAAACCGCGCCGCCCACAGTAACTCGAGACAAGACATGATCAATGTATTGCGCCGTGGGAGGTCCTGGGCGAATCCCTGGAATGAAGCCGCCGTACTTTTTCAAATTCTCGGCAACATCGTCCGTCTTAAAAGTGACCGCGGTGTAAAAGAAACAGAAAAATACGATAAGCGCGACAAAGAAGACTTCGTACATAACGCCGCCCGGCTGCAACATCGACGTCATCCGTTGAACCTGTTCGTAAGGGAAAAAGGTGGCAATAGTCGCCGGGAACATCAACAAAGAAGAGGCGAAAATTGGCGGAATAACACCCGAGGTGTTCACCTTGAGCGGGAGATTAGTATTCTGACCGCCATAAACCTTCCGTCCTACAATTCTCTTCGCGTATTGAATCGGTATCCTTCGAGCACCGCGTTCAACAAAAATAATAACGAAAAACGTGGTCAAAATGATGGCAAGAACGAGAAGAATCTTGAAAAAGCTCAGCTCTCCCGATCGGTACAGGCTCAGAGTCCCACCGATGCCCGAAGGAATTCCTGCGGCAATACCGGCAAAAATCAGAAGGGAAATACCATTACCGATACCGCGTTCCGACATCTGCTCCCCCACCCACATCAAGAAGACAGTTCCGGCAGTGAGCGTGACAGTCGTCATCAGTTTGAAAGTCATTCCAGGATCTAAAACCACGGAAGGGTTATTGTAATGTTCCAAGCCTGCCGCGATTCCATAACCCTGGACGAGGCAAAGCAGAACGGTCCCATACCGGGTGTACTGAGTGATCTTCTTCCGGCCCTGCTCGCCCTCTTTCTGAAGATCGTGAAGATATGGCCAAACTACCGTCAGAAGCTGAAAAATAATCGAGCTACTGATGTACGGCATGACTCCGAGAGCAAAGATACTGAACCGCTCAAGAGCACCGCCACTGAAGAGATTAAAAACACCGAAAATCGTCCCCTTCATATTGGCGAACAAATTGGCCAGCGCATCGCCGTCAATCCCGGGAGTCGGGATATGAACCCCAATCCGGTACACGGCTAGCATGACGAGGGTGAAAATAATTCGTTTTCGCAATTCGGGAATTTTGACTAGCCCATCGGCGCCTGACATTTCCGGTTAGCTCCCCTTTGATGTTAAAAGAACTCGATCTCTCTATTTACTTCCACTTCCCGCAATTTACTCCGCCCGCGCGGCGGCCTTCTTCACCGGCTTATTGCCAGGAATAGGCAGAAGCTCGAATTTTCCGCCTGCTTTAACAATTTTTTCCTGCGCTGAGGGACTGATTCGATGAGCCTTTACCTGAAATGCTTTTTTCAATTCACCGGTTCCAAGGATGGTAAGTCTATCGTAGCGTCCTTTTATCTTGTTCGCCTTCGTAAGGGACTCCAACGAAATCTCAGTCATCTGCGCTGGATCAAATTTTTCCAAATCACAGAGGTTTAAAATCGCATTGGTGCGCCTTTGAATATTCTTGAAGCCTCGCTTCGGAATCCGGCGATAAAGCGGCATCTGTCCGCCCTCAAATCCCGGCCTCGAAGTACCGCCCGAGCGAGCCAATTGCCCCTTGTCACCCTTGCCGGCCGTAGGACCATGTCCAGAACCAGCACCGCGACCTAGACGCTTGCGCTTCTTCGTCGCTCCAGGATGCCTGCGAATCTCGTTTAACCTCAACATATCTAATCTCCCTCGCTCAATTCACTCTTCATCAAATGAAGCCGATAATCCGTGGCCAGACTTATCGGGTCTCGGAAACGACTTCCACGAGATGAAGGACCTTCTTAATCATTCCACGAACAGACGGAGTGTTCTCAAGTGTTCGGACCTGTTCCCGCCTTTTTAGCCCTAAGCCGTTGATCGTGGCCCTCTGATCGGGTTTGCAGGCAATGGTGCCTTTTTTTAACCGAATGGTAATGGTTTTCTTATTTGTCGTCATAAATCACCTTCTCGATCACAGTATTTCGCCGACCGTCTTATTTCGGGCTTTGGCGATGTCAGAAAAACTACGAAGTGATCTCAACCCCTCCAAAGTCGCGCGAACGACATTGTGAGGGTTATCGCGACGAATCGATTTTGTAAGAATGTTCTGAATGCCCGCGACTTCCATGATGGCTCGGACGGAAGAACTCGCGATGATACCGGTTCCTTCCGGTGCGGGCTTCATGAGAACCTGACTCGCTCCAAAATGGCCGACGACCTCATGAGGAATCGTGTTCCCTTCGAGCGGAACTTTCATCAAATTCTTTTTGGCCTGCTTCCCCGCTTTCTTTATCGCCTCGGGCACTTCTCCTGCCTTGCCCAAGCCAACCCCGATCTGTCCCTTTTTATCGCCAACCACAACGATCGCGGCGAAGCTGAAACGACGTCCGCCTTTTACGACCTTCGCGCAGCGGTTAATATGAATCACCTTGTCTTCGAATTCGGAATCTTCTTGATGCTGACGCCGATTATCCTGAGGCCCTGCCATGAGTATCTCCTGTCCTTTTACCGTTAAAACTTAAGTCCAGCTTCGCGAGCGGCATCCGCTAGGGCTTTCACCCTGCCGTGATAGAGGTAGCCGCTGCGATCGAAAACGACCTGGGAAATGTTTTTTGCAAGCGCTCGTTTTGCGACGAGATTGCCCAGCGTTTTTGCTCCCTCAATATTTCGACCAACTTTATCCTTGAGTTCCTCTTCAAGCGTGCATGCCGAAACGATAGTATGGCCTTTCGTATCATCTACGAGCTGCGCATACAGATTTTGGTTGGATCGGAAAACTGAAAGTCGCGGCCGTTCGGCAGTCCCCTCAACTCGTGAGCGGATACGCAACTTACGTTTAAACCGTACCACCTGTTTCTGAGATGTCTTACGACGAATTTTTGTTGCCATGTTTAATGCCCTTCCCGGCTCTCGAACCGGTTACTTCGCTCCGGCAGCCTTGCCCTGCTTGCGAATAATGTGTTCGTCCGTGTACTTGATTCCTTTGCCCTGATAAGGCTCCGGCTTCTTGAAGGAGCGAATCTTGGCTGCCACCATCCCCACCAGAACCTTGTCAGCACCGTTCAAAACGATGTGAGTGTTATTTTCCACCTTACCCGTGATACCGGCAGGCAGTTGATAGTCGATGGGATGCGAATACCCTACAGTCAAAGTCAGAACCTGGCCTTTTACAGCCGCACGATAACCGACTCCGACAACGTCCAATTCTTTACTGAAGCCGACCTGTGCACCATGAACCATGTTGTGGATCACCGTGCGAGTCAAACCGTGAAGTGCCGCTGCATTCGCGGCGAGCTTCTCGTCTCGACTCAGGAGTATTGATCCGTTCTCAATCTTTGCCGAAACGCCACGAGGTAACTTATGCGAAAGCTTGCCTTTTGGCCCCTCGACTTTAACGATGCCGTCTTTAATGTCGACCTTCACGCCCTGTGCAATCTTCACAGGGACTTTGCCTACACGAGACATAAATCACCAAACCTCACAAAGAATTTCACCGCCTACTTTTTGCGCGCGCGCCTTATGACCGGTCGTCACTCCTTTTGAAGTGGAAACGATCGCGATCCCGGCGCCACCCAATGGTCGGGGCATGTTCTCGTAGCTTGAGTAGCGGCGCAAGCCGGGTCGGCTAACGCGGCGAACCCCCTGAATAACGCTTTCGCCACTATCCAGGTACTTCAAATACACCTTAATGACCGGGCGTCCTTCTTCGCGCATAAGACGGAAGTTCTTGATGTAACCTTCCTCTTTCAACACACGAACAACGTTCGCCTTCAAACGGGAGGCCGGAATTTCAAGCTTCTCATGCTTTTCTTTCGCGGCGTTCCGAATTCGGGTCAACAAATCTGCGATTGGATCCGTCATGCTCATAAAATTGGTATCCTCTTAAATCTTACCAGCTGGACTTCGTCACGCCGGGTAATTGTCCCTTAAGGGCCAGCCCTCGAAAGCAAAGGCGGCACATGTTAAATTTGCGCATATAGGCGCGAGGCCGACCGCACAGGGGGCAACGGTTCCGAACCCGGACCTTGAACTTCAGCTTCTTTCCGATTTCTTCAAGCTTACACTTCTTAGACAAGATCGATCTCCTTTACTTTCGGAACGGCATGCCCATTTCGGCCAACAGGGCACGAGCATGTTCGTTAGTCTTCGCAGTGGTCGTGATTGTTACGGTCATTCCACGAATCTTATCCACCTTATCGTAATTGATTTCCGGAAAAATAATCTGCTCCCGGAGTCCGATTGAATAGTTCCCGCGACCGTCGAACTTGGTTCCCACACCCTTGAAATCCCGAACGCGCGGCAGTGCGACGTTCATCAAGCGGTCCAGGAATTCGTACATTCTTGCCCGTCGCAGCGTAACCATGACGCCAACCGGATTTCCTTGCCGAACTTTGAAAGCCGCAATCGCCTTCTTCGCCCGGGTCAAGACCGGCCTCTGTCCTGTGATGGCCATGATTTCGTCGAAAGTTCCATCGAGGACTTTCGGATTCGCAACCGCGTCTTTAACGGCACAGTTCACCACGATTTTGGTCAAACGAGGAACCTGCATCGCGTTCTTGAACTGAAACTGCTTCATTAACGCAGGGACAGCCTTCGTTTTGTAATGAGCTACAAGCCTCGGAGCCTTGCTCGGAGAAACCTTCGTCTCGCCTGGGGCCGCTATCTTCATCGCCGAAGCCGCAGCTTCTTCTTTCGCTTTCTTGGCCCGTGCCTTGCCTGCTTCCGCGGCAGCTCTCTTAGCCTCGAATTTGGCTTTTTTCGCAGCTTCCGCCGGATCCACAGCTTTTGCTTCAGCAGGAGCACCAGCAACGTCCGCCGTCTTGCTCTCACCGGCAACATCTTCGGAATTTCCAGCTTTCTTCTTCTTCTCGGTATCGTCTTTTGCCGCTACCACATTACCTCCTTAAGACCGCGCCAGCCATTCGGCTACGCGAGATCCAGCGATTCTCCACATCGCTTACAAACCCTTACTTTGGCTTCCTTCGCCGAATCACTCGCACCTTTGGGGCCCTTTTTCGACGCGCTCTTTTTGACCATCTTATAACCGTGACGAACGCCTCGATTGCACTTGGGACACATTAAGAGAACATTCGAGTAGTGAAGAGAAGCTTCCTTTTCAAGGATTCCGCCCTGTGGGTTCTTCTGGGTCGGTTTGGTGTTCTTTTTCACCATGTTAACCTTCTCCACGAGAACGCGCCCCGACTTCGCGCTCACGCTCAGGAGTTTTCCGATTTTGCCTTTTTCACGTCCGGATATCACCTGAACCTGGTCATTTTTCCGGAGCGACAATCTACCAATATTCGTTGCAACCATAATCTAAAACCTCACAACACTTCAGGAGCGAGCGAAATGATCTTCGTGAACGCCCTGGCACGAAGTTCACGAGCGACGGGGCCAAAGATACGCGTCCCAATCGGCTCATTTTGCGCATTGATCAGCACGGCCGAGTTCGTATCAAATCGAATGTACGTTCCGTCATGCCGATTGACTTCTTTTTTGGTCCGGACGATCACGGCTTTGACAATCTCGCCCTTCTTCACTTTTGCGTTCGGAACCGCATCCTTGATCGTGACGACGATCACGTCACCGATAGTCGCGTATTTCCGGCGCGTCCCTCCGAGCACTTTAATGCACATAACCGACTTCGCGCCCGAATTGTCGGCAACGTCTAAACGAGTACGCATTTGAATCATAAACTAATCCTCCTACCCCTTCTTTAGACGTTGATCTCAGGAGCCTGTCCGGCCCGGCGAAGAACCGACTGTAAAACCCACCGTTTATCCCGGCTCAACGGACGGGACTCGATCAAAACGACCCGATCGCCAATTTTCGCTTCATTCTTTTCGTCGTGAGCTTTGAACCGACGGGAACGCACGACATACTTCTTATAAAGCTGCTCCCGAACACGACGATCCACTTTCACAACGATCGTCTTCGCCATCTTATCACTGACGACAATGCCTTCGACAGAACGGCGCTTCTGAAGAGGATTCCGGGAATCGATCATTGCAGGACTCGCAGCAGCAACCGTGCTTGCAGAGTGCCCTTTCGTATGAGCGGCGCTCGGAGTCTTCGAGCGTTCCGGCTTTTTTGATGTTTTCTCGTTTGCCATCTTACTTACCTCCAGCCGGCTTAGTCGCCGCCTTCTCTGCGCTGATCATTTTCATTCGGGCGATGTCCTTGCGAGCACGCCAAATACTTGCGACATCGGTCAACTGCCCCGTCACACGCTTCATCTTATTCTGGAAGAGCTGGGCTTCAGTCTCGCGAATTTTCGTCGCCAACTCGTCCTTCGACAGATTCTTCAGTTCTTTAAAACGCTTCGTTGCCACGGTCGATTACCTCATCAAGCCTGAATAGAGGCCTTGGTTGCCTGATTTTGATTCTTCTTAGCCATTGCCAAAGCCTCAGTGGCTTTGCTGATCGGCTTGCAATGGATCGGAAGCTTGTTATTAGCCAAACGCAACGCTTCGAAGGCTTCCGTCTTTGGAATTCCGTCCATTTCGAAGATGATCCGACCCGGCTTGATCACTGCCGCCCATTCTTCGACGTTACCTTTTCCAGATCCCATTCGAGTTTCCGCGGGCTTCTTTGTGAGCGCCTTGTCCGGAAACACCCTAACCCAGATTTTCCCGCCTCGTTTCACGTAACGGGTCATAGCTACGCGAGACGCCTCGATTTGCTTCGAGGTAATCTTGCCACATTCCGTGGCCTGTAATCCGAACTCGCCGAAGTACAAAGTTCCTCCGCGATCCGCTCTGCCGCGCATTTTCCCTTTTTGGTGCTTACGCCATTTGACTCGCTTGGGTGCCAACATGATCAACTCCTTTTAGTCCCGCTGTAACGCCTTGGCTTCAGCCGCGGCCTGTTTCTTCAGTGTGGCCACTTCACCGTGATAGACCCACGCCTTCACGCCAATTACACCGTACGTCGTACGAGCCTCCGCAGTGCCGTAATCGATATTCGCCCGCAGCGTGTGCAACGGAACGCTGTCTTCGCTGTACCACTCAGTACGAGCGATCTCGGCGCCCCCAAGCCGCCCGGAGACCCGAATCTTGATACCTTTGATGCCTTGCTTGAAAGCGGCGGTCATGCACTTCTTCATGGCACGACGAAAGGCAACACGTTTCTCCAGCTGAGAAGCTACATTCTCAGCAATGAGTTGCGCATTGGACTCGGCCTTCTTCACCTCAATGATATTGAGGAAAACTTCGTTCCTTGAAAGCTTCTGAACGTCAGCTTTCAAAGACTCGACGCCCGCGCCTTTTTTGCCAATGACGATTCCCGGGCGGGCCGTGTGAACATTTACCTTCACTTTATTTGCCGCACGTTCAATTTCGATCCGCGCGATCCCGGCGCTATACAGCTTCTCCTTCAAATACTCACGAAGCTTGATGTCTTCATGGAGAAGCTTGGCGTAATCACGCTTGCCGAACCAACGGCTGTCCCACGTCCGGGTGATCCCAATGCGAAATCCAACTGGATTGACTTTCTGACCCATGTTTTCCTCTTACCGTTCCGCGAGCGTAACGCTCACGTGGCTGGTTCTCTTGTTAATCCGAAATGCCGAACCTTTCGCGCGGGGACGAAATCGTTTCAATATCGTCCCTCCACCAACGAGAATCGTTTTCACGAAAAGGGTGTCAACATCGACCGTACCCTTCTGATCCGCATTGGCCGCGGCGCTCTTCAGAAGCCGATACAGGATATCGGCAGTCCGTTTTCTCGGCGAAAATTTCAGATACGTCAGCGCATCATTAATGGCCTTGCCACGAACTTCATCCGCCAACAGCCCCATCTTTCGAGGCGTAATCCGAATTGAACTCAGTTTAGCAGTGACTTCCATTGTTCATTCTCCTTGCCTGCTCAGGCCTTAGGGGCCGCACCAGGCGCCGGTTTTGCCGCCGGAGCTGCCGCTTTGGCGGCTCCGCCTGCCGCCGGGGCAGCGGCTGGAGCTGCTCCTTCGGCTGCTGCCTTTTTGTCGGCTGGGGTGTGACCGTGGAAGGTGCGGGTTGCGGCGAACTCGCCCAACTTATGACCCACCATATTTTCGGTCACGTAAACCGGAATAAATTTCTTTCCGTTGTGTACAGCGAAGGTCAATCCGACGAAATCCGGCAGCACCGTTGAACGGCGCGACCACGTCTTGATGACCTTGCGATCCTGGCTCTGTCTTGCAACTTGAACCTTGTTCACAAGATGCTCATCACAAAAAGGGCCTTTTTTAATCGAACGAGCCACGATTTCTTCTCCTTCTTACTTACGCCGTTTAACGATGAAACTGTCCGTACGCTTGTTGTTACGGGTCTTGTAGCCTTTGGTCGGAACACCCCAGGGCGTTCTCGGATGACCACCACCTGAAGACTTGCCTTCGCCGCCGCCATGGGGGTGATCAATTGGATTCATCGAAACACCGCGGTTGGTCGGACGAATGCCGAGCCAACGATTGCGTCCGGCTTTGCCGATCGCAATATTCTCATGATCGGTGTTCGACAACTGGCCAATCGAAGCCCTGCAACGTGAGTGCACCAGACGAATTTCTCCGCTGGGCATCTTCACCTGGCAATACTCACCCTCTTTAGCCATGAGCTGAGCAAAATTGCCAGCCGAGCGCGCTAACTTTCCACCTTTTCCGGGTTCGGTCTCGATGTTGTGAATCAAGGTGCCCACCGGAATTTGCGACAGACTCAAATTATTTGCCGGCTTGATATCCGCTTTGTCGCTCGCGATCACGGGATCCCCTACATTGAGGTTCAGGGGAGCGAGGATATAGCGCTTCTCGCCGTCAGCATAATTGAGCAGAGCGATATGAGTCGTCCGATTCGGATCATACTCCAGGGAAGCAACCTTCGCTGGAATCTCCCGCTTGTCGCGCATGAAATCAATCACACGGTATTTGCGTTTATGCCCACCGCCCTGATGGCGAACGGTCATTTTCCCAAAATTATTACGACCGCCAGCCTGGGAAAGCGAACTTGTGAGATTGCGCGGCTTCTTTGGCTGAAGCTTCTTGGGCGTCAGAACCGAAAAGTCCGCAACATTCTTGTATCGCTGCGACGGAGTAATTGGTTTGAATGATTTAATTGGCATAGATCAGCTCACTTCGTTTGAAAGAAATCAATTTTTTGGCCCTCTGCGAGTGTCACGAGGGCTTTCTTCCAGTTGGACCGTTTCGTTTCAAAACGGCCGACACGCTTCACCTTGCCATGCATCACCATTGTTCGCACTTCGCGGACCTTGACATTAAACAGGCGCTGGACCGCGTCCTTAATCTCCTGCTTATTGGCTTGAAGCGCTACCTCAAAGGCATACCGCCCAGCCACTTCGGCAAGCGCTGTGCTTTTTTCACTGATGATCGGCCTTTTCACTACGTCGTAAAAACTACGCACAAATCACCTCAGCTATTCGGCGCAAGGCGGCTCTCGACCGCTTGAACTGCGCGTTTGGTAAACAATACCCAATCGTAGCGAACGATATCGTAAACGTTCAGACCTTCACTTCGAAGGATTCTCACCCTCGGGATATTCCGGCCGGAAAGCTCCAAATTCGCGTTCGCTTCGTCAACGATGAGCACTTTATCGAGTTGCAGCTTGTTTTTGAGAATCTCATGGACAGCCTTGGTCTTAACCTTCTCAACCTTGAACTCATCCATTACGAGCAGACGATTGGCTTTAACCCGATCCGACAAAGCGGAACGCAAAGCGCCCCTGACCATTTCTTTGGGAGTCGCCTGTTCGTAACTCCGCGGAACCGGACCATGGCTCTGGCCGCCGCCCGGGTTCAGA